>ENA-ORMO01002191-ORMO01002191.1-human-gut-metagenome-genome-assembly--contig:-NODE-2191-length-16550-cov-3.439952_pt1 | contig 16550 bp, 11 predicted proteins | sample MGYA00242106_ERZ509001 | MGnify/ENA primary metagenome ERZ509001 (study PRJEB26280, sample SAMEA2338736) | human gut metagenome | biome: human gut; feature: human-associated habitat; material: faeces... | reverse complement strand
GGTTGTTGAGGATAGTCTTGACGATATACAGCCCCAGGCCCACGCCCTCCCGGTCCACGGAGCGGGATTTGTCGCTCTTGTGGAAGCGGTCGAAGATCATGGCCAGCTCGTCGGGGGGGATGGTGTCGCCGTGGTTGCGTACCGCCACGTGGGCCTTGCCCCCCTTGGCGGTGATGGACAGGCCCATGGTGCTCCCCTCGGCCGAGAACTTGATGGCGTTGTCCAGCAGGTTATAGCACACCTGGGTGATGGCATCCGGATCCCCCCACACCAGCACGGGCCCGTCGGGGAGCTGGGTGTCCACGTCCAGATGGCGGGCATTGATCTTGTTCTCCAGGCTCACCAGCACCCGGAGCATAACCTCAGAGACGTCGAACTGCTCCTGGGGCGTGACATACTCGGCGGACTGGAGCCGGGAGAGGTCCAGCATTTTCCGCCCCAGCCGGGACAGGCGGCGGGTCTCAGAGACGATGATCTCCAGGGAGTCCCGTTCCCGCTCCGGGGGGATGGTGCCGTCCAGGATGCCCTCCGCAAAGCCGGAGATGGTGGTCATGGGGGTCTTGAGCTCGTGGGAGACATTGGCGATGAACTCGCTGCGCTGGGTCTCCACCTTGGACAGGGAGGCGGCCATGGAGTTGAAAGCCTCCGCCAGGGTGCCCACCTCGTCGCACCGGTTCTCATAGCCTGTGACCCGCACGTCGAACTCCCCCTGCCCGAATTTCCGGGCGGCCTCTGCCATCTCGTTCAGCGGACGGACCTGATGGGAGGAGGTGATGGAACTGGCGATCACGGCGATGAGCAGCACCGTCACAGCGGTAAAGAAAAAGATGGTGGCGGTGGCACGCCACATCTCGGAGACGCTGGAAGTATCGGAGGAGACCAGCACCAGCCCCTGAGGAATGGTGGCTCCGCCGAAGATGATGCCGAAGGGGTAGGCGGCCAGATACCGCTTCTCGGAGTAGATGCCGTCCAGGTTAGTCAGGCCGTTGTAGGAACCGCTGGACAGCACCTGCTGGAGGACCCGCTGAGGGATGCGGCTGTCGGTGTAATTGGACAGGTCGGAGGAGCTGCCGCCGGAGGCATAGATGATATCCCCGTCCACATCGGAGAGCAGCACGTTGGAGTCGGAGACAGAAGCCAGGGTAGCCACATAGCTGCGGAAGTAGACATCCAGGCTCCCAGACTGCTGGATATATTCGGAAGTAAAGGAGGCGATATAGTCGGCGTTGCGCTCCATGGCGTCCCGCTTTTCTGCGATGATATAGCGGTAGGAGAGCATCATGAAAGCGGCGGACAGCATGAAAAAGGAGAGAAAGACGATGGCCACCATCATGAACAGCTGGCGCTTATACAGGCTTTTCAAGGCAAACACCTGCCTCAGCCGGGCGTCCCGGCGGGGGAGACCTCGAACTTGTAGCCCACGCCCCAGACCGTTTTCAGACGCCACTGGTCGCTGACCCCCTCCAGCTTCTCCCGCAGGCGCTTGATATGCACGTCCACAGTGCGGGAGTCTCCGAAGTAGTCAAAGCCCCACACCTCATCCAGCAGCTGGTTGCGGGTGAATACCCGGTTGGGGGAGGAGGCCAGGTGGAACAGCAGCTCCAGCTCCTTGGGCGGGGTGTCCACCGGCTGGCCGTTGACGATCAGCTCATAGGAGTCCAGATTGATGACCAGCTTGTCAAAGGCCAGTTTTTTGGCGCCCCCCTCCTCCTCGCCGCCGGCGGTGCGCCGCAGCACAGCGTGGATGCGGGCCAGGACCTCCTTCATCTCAAAGGGCTTGACAATATAGTCGTCCGCACCCATTTCCAGGCCGGAGACCTTGTCGCTGGTCTCCCCCTTGGCGGTGAGCATGATGACGGGCACCTTGCTGCTCTCCCGGATCTTTTTCAGTACGGACCAGCCATCCATCACCGGCAGCATGATGTCCAGCAGCACCAGGTCGGGCTGGAAAGCCCGGAACTGCTCCACCCCCTTGCCGCCGTCCTTGGCCACTAGGGGCTCAAAGCCCTCTTTTTCCAGGTAGAGGTTCAGAAGCTCCGCAATGTTGCTGTCGTCCTCTACGATCAGAACTTTTTTTGCCATCATCAGCACCGCCTTTTCCATGTTTCGGGGAAGAGACAGGGCGCTCCCCAAAGTTTATCCTGTGACCGGGAGCGCGTGCCACGGCTCCGCATCACACCGTTCTCCTTCTATTATAAGGGATTTTGCCCCTCTTGGGTGAATTTTTTGTAAATATCCCTCAGTTTTGGACGCTCCGCTGATCGATATAGGAGTGATCCACCTGGATCACCGGGTAGTAGTGATCGGACAGGGCTCGGATCGACCGGGTGAGCTGCTCCAGCACCTGCTGGTCGGTGAGGCGGAAGCCATAGGGGACCACCACGTCAAAGATCAGGTTGGTGTGGAGCGGACCAGCCGTGATGCGGAAATCGTGGATGGTGAGGACCGGGTCCAGCTCCTGAGTGAGCCGGGTCACCTGGTCCCGCAGGGCCAGGGTGCGCTCGTCATTGACCACCGGGTCCACGTGGATGACGGTCTCGATGTGGTGGCGCTCCTTCAGTTCCCGCTCGATGTGGTCCACTACGTCGTGGATCTCCAGCAGGTCGCAGCCGGCGGGGACCTCCACGTGGAAGGACATCATGGCCCGCCCGGGGCCGTAGTCATGATAGACTAGGTCGTGGATGTTGAGGATGTGGGGGTGGGACAGGCCCAGCCGGTCGATATCGGCGGCCAGCGAGGGGTCCATGGGGCGGCCCAGCAGAGGGTCCAGGGTCTCTCTGGCAGAATCCCACCCAGTCTTCAGGATGAACACCGCCACCAGCAGGCCGGCGAAGCCGTCCACCTGGACATGGAGGAAGTGAGAGATCAGAGTGGACAGGAGAACGACCCCAGTGGAGACGGAGTCGGAGAGGGAGTCTGCTGCGGTGGCCTCCATGGCGGCGGAGCCGATGCGGCGGCCAAGGGTCCGGTTGAAGAAGAACATCCACAGCTTTACCAGGATGGAGAGGAAGAGAATGACCACCGCCATCCAGGAGAAGGTGGTGACTTCCGGGGAAAAGATCTTCTCCAGGGAGGACTTGCCGATCTCCACCCCCATCAGAAGGATGGCCAGGGCCACCACTAGACCGGTGAGGTACTCCATCCGTCCGTGGCCGAAGGGGTGCTCTTGGTCGGCGTCCTGTCCGGCCAGCCGGAACCCCACCAGGGTGATGACGGAGGAGGCAGCATCAGACAGGTTGTTGAAGGCATCGGCCACCACGGCAATGGAGCCGGTGGCCAGGCCGGAGAGGAGCTTGCCCAGAAAGAGCAGGGCATTGAGCGCGATGCCCACGCCCCCGGACACAGAGCCGCACCGCTGACGGACCTGGGGGTCTCCGGGATCCGTACCGGAGGGGAGCAGAAGACGAATGAGAAACGCGGTCACGGGGACTCCTCCTGTCATTTCGGAATTTTATTATTATCCCACATCTGGAAGGAGCAGTCAAGAAAAAGGAGGTGGGGACCCTTTTTACTTCGGGACTGATGGGCTCCAACTCCATCGATTTTACTATACATTGAACAGAGCAGAAAACTATGCTTTTGTGAACACTATTGACGCAGTTGAGATCATGGATAATCTGGGACAGGTTATAGTATTTCCTGAAAAAATCTTTGAGTCTTACTTCTGCGACTTTGCAGATCCTGTGTATTCTGTAGCTTCTTTGGGGCCTATAGATAAGACAATCTATTTTTGGAAAACTTTATAATCAGCCATACGATACTTTCTATGCCAGAAAATGTAAAGGCAATATACCCATTGCTGGTAAAACTTTATGGATAGTTATAAAAAAATATTTTTAATTGTATATGATTGCAATAGTGCGAACCGGAATCGCATGGGTCGGACATTTGCTTCAGACAGCTAAAGCTTTTTTACGGGGCACCTCCACCGGCAGAGCCGGTGGTTTCCGTAACCAATGATCCGCCCCAGTATTCCTTGATGATCAAGAAAATACTGGGGCGTTGTGATGCATTGGATGGCGTCATCTGCCGCAGCGCTTTTGAACTTTTTTCCGCTTTCGCATAGCGGTGGAGCAGGTCGTAGCGCGCCATTCTTTGGAGAAAGCCTTTTTCTCCAAAGAATGAAATACCTCTTTGATCTCAGACGGCGCCATGCAGACGAGAAGACCTGTTTCCTCACATATATGAAGGTATCCAAGCTCGGCAAGCATCCGGCAGGCATCGGAAGCGTTTTAGAGTACCCTATGATAACTTTCCAGTCACAGTTGCTGCCCGGTCAAAACCCGCTCCGCCTCTTTCAGCGGCAGGGGGCGATAAAAATAATAGCCCTGAATATAGTCGCAGCCCATCTCACGCAGCAGCTCCGCCTGCGCCTTCGTCTCAGCCCCCTCACACAGCACCGCCATGTCCAGATTGTGGACCAGCGCGGTGATGCCCCGCAGCAGGGCCGCTCCCCGCCTGGTGACGGCGGCGTTCAGGATGGAGCGGTCAATCTTCACCACATCAATGGGATAGTCCCGCAAATCGGCAAAGGAGGTGTAGCCGCTGCCCGCGTCATCCAGGGCAATGCGGTAGCCCATCTCCTTGCAGCGGGAAATATTATCAAATGCTGTCTGCTTGTTGCTCTCCATGGCGTCCTCGGTGATCTCCATGACCAGATGTCCCCGGTCAAAGGTATACCGTGCCGCAATGTCCTGGATCCGCTGGACAAAGGTCTCCCGCCCAATGGTGATCCGGGCAAAGTTGCAGGAGAGGATCAGATCCCGGCTCTCTGCCTGCCACTGCTCCAGCTGCCGGCAGGCCTCCTCAAAGATGTAGAAGTCCAGCTCTGCGATCGTTCCTTCCGATTCCATCAGCTCGATATAGCTGCCAGGGTAGAGCAGTCCCTTCTGGGGATGATCCCAGCGGGAGACTGCCTCGGCCCCGCAGATCCTGCCATCCTTTCCACGGACGATGAATTGGAGGAACATCAAAAACTCCCGGTTCTGGAGGGCGTCCAGAGTCTGCTTTTTCAGTTGCAGCCGCTCGCTCTCCCGCTCCAGATGCTCCGTGTGCATGATGTACCAGGGCAGGCCCTTTTCGACCGCCTGCTGATATCCCTGCCGGGCGTTGAACAGGGCTGTCTCGCAGTCCCGGTCCTCGGGCTCCAGCAGATAGATCCCCGCTCTGAATTCGGGACGATAGTCCTTGCCGTAGCGCTCTGTGTATTGGTTCAGCCGGGGCAGGAGCTGGCTCATCCATGTCTGGATCTCCTGCTCTCCACTGCCGGAGTGGGCGATAGCAAACCCGCCGCCGCTGACCCGGGCGGAGGCCTCGTTGTCCCGGGTACTGAGGTCCAGCTCATTGGCAGCGAAACAGAGCTGGTCCTCCGCCGCGGCCTCTCCGTAATACTGGTTGACCCTTGCAATATCAAAGCCGATATAGACCACGCAGTAGAGATTTCGGTACTGGTCGGAGATAAAGGTATCGAAAAATTCCGTGAAATAGGCCTTGTTTCCGATCCCGGTGAGCAGATCCACCTGCGTGTCCTGCTGGGTCCTCTTTTTGCAGCGATGCAGTTTTACCGCCTGGACTGCGGCCAGAACCAGCAGAAACAGGATGATCCCCGCGCAGACTGCCGCGATGCGCCAATCTGTCCTTCCGGGATGCTCCATCAGAAGCCGGACCGAAAGCCCGGAGACCGTCTGTGGGGGCAGGTTCGCCACCGCGTCCTCTATCCTGTGGATCAAGGCATCCTCCGCGATCCGGGTAAATACCAGACAGACCTGGGTCTCGCCATCCTCCGAAGGGATGGTGAGGAGCGTATTGCCGGCGCGCATACCGGCATCCGTGATCCACGCCTCATTTGAGGAACAGCCGGATACCAGCTCCACCTGCCCGTTTTCTGCCAGCCGCCGGCGCTGATCCTCCGGCCCGGCCTGGATGTAGGTGAACTCCAGTCCGGTCTGTTCTCCCACCAGCTCCAGCAGCTCCGGCAGGACACCCGCGTATGTTTGGGCATCCTGATCGTAATACTCCACGGGATACCAGTCCGGGTTGCCAGCCACATAGACAGTGCCGGCATCCCCCGTCGCCTCCGGTGTGGAGGTAACTGCCGCAGCCGCGGTAGTACACAGCAAAGCGCACAGGGATATACTGGATATCAGAAGTCTTATGATGCCTGCCCGCCATCTTTTTCCCATAGCGCTCCCTCTTTCTGAATGTGTCCCTGCTCCGTGGGCTCCACTTCCTCTCCGGCCGCCGTCTGAAGCCGATGGAGCTCCTCTGTGTAGGAGGTCAGCTCCCGGTCCATGTGCTCCAGCGCATCGCGGAACGCCCGGTGCAGGCTGCTGATCTGCTCCGCGACATTCTGAATGCGCCGGCGCTCCGCCTCCTGACGGGCGGCGCTGGCGGCCCGCCGGGCCTCATCGTCCGCATCAGCCTGCCGCTGGAGTCCAGCGGCGTAGTCCTTGGCGCTGATGATGGCGTCAGCCACCTCTTGCCAGAAGCCGCCCATTTTCCCGTGCCAGCCGCTCCGCCTCGGCCCGGAGGCCTTCTACCTCGCGTTTGTGCTCCTGATCCTTCTCCAGCAGCTTCTGGGAAAATTCCTCGTTGCACTTGGAGATGTAGTCATTCACTTCGGCCTTGGCGTAGCCGAACAGACTGGTATGAAATAAATTCGCCATTGTGTCACTCCTTAATGAAATCTCTGCCGCTCAATGCGGCCCCACTGCATCTTTTTCTTCCGGTAGCCCCGGAAGGCGGTGGCGCGGACGAAGGCCGTCACAAAGCGCAGGCAGGTCACCTCGAACAAGCACAGCAGCACCGCCTTCACGCCATCGGCAAAGGAGACCTTCAGATCAATGGTCTGGATGCGGGAGAAAAACGCCGTCAGCGACAGGACGGAGCCGAACACCGCATAGACCAGATAAAACAGGATCATAAATGGCAGATTGATCAGATCCACAAAGAATGCCAGAACCATGGTCAGGATCCCGAACAATTCAATATAGGGCGAGAGCAGCTCATAGAGCAGGAAGTACGCATAGGAGATCCAGCTCACCGGGCCATACCGCAGGTTGGCAAACAGGCCCCTGTGCCGCATCATGCTCTGAAACAGGCCCAGATGCCACCGCCGCCGCTGGGTACACAGGTCCCGCAGCCGCTCCGGCGCCTGGGTCCAGCAGATGGCCCCGGTGGCATACCGGATCCGGTAGGGCAGCTCATTGGCCAGGCAGAACTCGTGCATCTTCACCACCAGCTCCATATCCTCCCCCATAGTGGAGTGGTCGTAGCCGCCGCAGGCGATGACCACGTCCTTTTTGAACAGGCCGAAGGCCCCGGAGATGATCAGAGAGCCGTTGAACTTGTCAAAAAGGATGCGGGCGGCCAGAAAGGAGCGGTCGTACTCCAGCACCTGCATACAGGCCAGAAGGTTCCGGGGCAGGCGATACTCTGTCACATGGCCCTCCTCGATCTTCACCCCGTTGCAGGGGCGGACGCTGCCGCCCACGGCGATGACATGGTCATCCTCCAGCACCGGGCGGACGATCTCCCGCAGGGAGTCATACTGCAATACGGAATCCGCGTCGATACAGATGAAGTAGGGGTACTGGGAGAGGTTGATCCCCATGTTGAGGGCGTCGGCCTTGCCGCCGTTTTTCTTGCGCACCAGCGTCAGGGGGACCTTCTGTTCCAGAGAGGTGTAGATAAACTCCTCCCGCTGACAGGGGATCTGCCGCCGGATGGGGCGGCGGATGGGCTGCATATGAAAGGCGTCGATCAGCGCCTGGGAGGTGTTGTCCTGGGAGCCGTCGTCCACCACGATGATCTCATAGGTGGTATAGTCCAGCGCCAGCAGGGAGCGCACTGTGTCTGCCACGGTCAGCTCCTCGTTGTAGGCCGGGACGATGATGGTCACCGGCACATAGTAGTTCTTTTCCAGCACATTTTTCAGCCGGGTCTGCTGCTTCGTCTGATACAGCGTGGAGGCGCCCACCACCACGGCCAGAAACAGAAAGGTAGAGTAGCCGATGAGATAGAGGATAAAAAATACGCCGACACCGTTCAAAAATACCTTGATGGCATCCATCAGTCCGTCCATCATCATACTGGAACCGCCTCCTGTCCGCGCTGTGTCTCCCGCTCCTTCTGTGCCTGCTGCACATCCAGCCGGTATTGCAGGATCTCCCGGGCATAGCGGTCGCCGCTGTCCATCACATCCCCAAGGTCCTGATAGGTGAGCTGGAAGGTCTCCAGGCTCCTGGCCGCGTTGAATCGGATATACCAGCTGGCGTTGCTCATGGCCCGCTTGAGGGCCAGCACCGTGCGCTCCCCCGGATAGGAAGAAAGAGATGCGGCGGATATGGCGGCGTATTCCCAGCGGCGCTTCTCCGGGTGTTCCAGAAAGGACAGCAGCAGAGGGTAGGCCCCGGGATCGGGATACTTCCCAAAATAGCGGATACAGGAGAAACGCAGCTCGTCATCCCGCCCTTCATCCGCCAGCAGGAGGAGCAGTTCATCCGCCATCCCACCGCCGCCAAAGCGGATATAGTCCAGGATGACCGTCTGCATCCGTACTGAAAAGGCGTCAAAGCTGTCCCAAAGCACACGGACCAGTCTCTGCCGGTCGCCGGAAAATGTAAGCAGTCCATCGGTCAGCAGCTTTGCGTGATGGAAACGCCCGCTCTCATCCACCTGCCGCAGCGCCCGCAGGACAAGCTGATCGTCCCCGGTGCTGTAAATGGCTTGCAGGGCGTTTTCGCGGCAGTAGAGGCTGGACTCCTCCAGCAGCTTCATCAGCAGCTCCGTCAGCAGCGGGACCGTTTTCCCCTTCAGAATCCGGTACTTGCCCAGCACATAGGCGAAGTAAGCCATCTGCATGGAGCCGCGGTAGTAATTCTCCGCCGCCAGCCAGGTAAAGACCGGGCGGATCGCATCTATGTAGACCCACACAGCGTCGGGTTCCCGCCCCAGCAGCTCCTCCAGCGTTTCATCGAAAGCCATCAGATCACCAATTTTCCGAAGCCGTTTGCGAAGGAATATGAGATGTTCCTCGGAGATGGGCGCGCCGCTCTGGAGCAGCCGGATCTCTCCGGCGATCTCCTCTGTCAACCGGGCGCTGCGCTGCCGCAGAAGCCGGTCCCGGCGGCGGAAAACAAAAATACAGGCGCAGTTGAAGAGGATCATGGCCGTACAGATGGCAAGATACGCATAGATCAGGGTTTCCACATTCACGCCCGCGTCACCTCATTTCTATGGCGTGGTCCAAAGGTCCTGCAAGATGTAATAGGAGCTTTTCAGCCGCTCATGGCTGGTCACTTGATTGCCCCAGCCCTCCAGGGGCAGCGGGGAGAGCCGGATGCGGCCCGAGGCGGCCTCCGTCCCGATCCCCACATACATGGCGTCGATGATCTGATAGGCCACGCCGTAATTGCCGTCGTAGTAGTCATCGTGGATCGTCATCCGGGAGGGGTCGGCAAAATTCAGGATCTGCCATGGCAGCTTCAACTCAATGTCGTCGCCGCTGCAAATGAAATCCGCCAGAGAGTTGAACTCCGGGCTGTCCGGGTTTGCGTTGCCGTAGGTCAGCAGGCCGGTCTCATAGTTCTCCGCCGTGGCGCCCTGATCGTTGTAGAGCAAAACGGTGGCCGTTTGCAGGATCATATCCACATTCTCAAACCGCGGCGAGTCGATCTCCGGGATGTTGGCCTTGAAGTAGGTATTGAAGCCGTCCTCATTCTCCGCATAGGTGGAGCGCAGGGACTCATACCGCTCCTGCACCAGCAGGCGGCTGTTGTCCTCCCCGTCCAGCACCAGCAGGAAGTCCGCCGCCCGGTCAAAGAGCAACCCGAAGTTTTCACAGTAGCTGCTGCCGGTCTTTGGGGTGGTGTCGATGGGCAGAAACAGCGTTTCTTCCCCAAAGCGCAGCCCGTCCTTGTGGACGCAGAAGTAGAGGAATTTCTCATCGTACTTCATGGACACCGAGATCCCGTCCTGCTCCGCCACCAGATCCTCCCGTGTCCACTCGGAGAAGTCCCCATCCACATAGCAGACAGACCGCTCCTCCCCAGGGTCAAAGGACAGCAGGCCGAAATACTGCTCGTTGGTCTGGTAGTCCGACCAGTAGGGGGTGCGCTTGAGGTCCACGGCGTACATGGTGTTCCACGTCCGCTTGAACCACTCATCCTGCCAGGAGAACACGCAGCCGCCATTACAGCCGGACGCCTTGATGTCCATCCAGCAGTCCACCAGAGCCTGCCCCTGCCCCTGCTCGGACATATTGCCCTGGTTCCGTCCAGTATTCTGGTCCCGCTGGGCCATGCCCCGGCCGGTGGACACACCGAACTCCGAGATGACCACCGGCATGGTGTGGTGGTCGCTGAGCATCTGGAGATAGGCCCGGTAGGTGTTGCGCCTGCCGTCTGTCAGGGCATAGTCCCTCCCATCCAGACCGTAGGCCCCCCAGTCGTCCACATAGTTGAGATAATCGGGGTAGTAGGGATAGACATGGTAGGAGGCAAACTGCCCCGCCAGAAAGTCCTCCGTACTCTTGATGTGCTCCACATCCACCTGGGCGCACTTCATAAAGAAGTTGGTCACCACATCCGGATAGGTAAAGGGGTCGGTGGTGGGCCAGTTGGAGAAGGCCAGCAGCCGCTGCTGCTTGTAGCGCGCCGACTCGTACTTGATGATCTTGTCCCCCACCTGGGTGAGCATCACCTCAAATGGGGTGGCCTCCGGGGCGGAGTAGAGGTATTTGCCCCGGTAGGAGGTATAGCCCTCCACCCCGGCGTAGGTCTCATCGGTATACACCACGGTCACATCCTCCCACTCCACGCCCAGAATATAGCCGATGACCCAGGGGGAGACATCCCTGCGGTAGAAGCCGGAGCCTGCGCTGGCCATCCGCCCCATGGAGATCTTCTTGTTGCCGTGGAGCACATCCACCATGGTGCGGCAATCCTCCAGCAGCACATCCAGAAAATCCGGGTCATAGGCGTCCCGGTGGGAGTGCTGAATATAGTCGTTGACCCAGACGCCGTGGAGCAGATAGAGGGGCTCCTCCCGGTCCTTGTTATACTCATAGAAGGCCTCGTAAAAGTCGTCGGCCTGGATGGTATAGATCCGCACCACATTGGCGCCCATGGCCTGAATCTGTGCAAACCAACGGAGATAGGTCTCCTTGTCGATGGCAAAGTCGGTGGACCACTCCCCGGGGATGCCGGAGCCCATATTCACCCCCCGGATCTCAAATTCCTCCGGCCCACCGGCAGTCAACCGGACGATTTTCTCGCCCTGGACCGCCGTGAAGGTGGTCACCTCTGCGTCCGGGCGCAGATCCACATACCAGCCCAGCCGGTAATAAGCGAAGTCCCACCCGATATACAGGGCCACCAGTGCGGCAATCAGGATCACAAATTTTTTCATTGGCTGCCCCCGTCAGTTCGCGTTCTCATTGTACTTCTTCACCTTGGACTCCGCGGCGTACTGCCGCAGCGCGTCGATGTTCTCATCCATCCACCCGACGCGCTGGCGCAGAAAGTCCTTCATCTGGGCAAGCGCCTCCGCAAAGCTGTGTATCTCCCGGTCCGCCGGGGTCAGCAGAGGCTCCTCCAGGGCGAACACATCGCCCCAGCGTGCGTAGTTCCGCTCCGCCGCGTCACCCAGAAAGGACGCCGTCTCATCGATGTAGGCGCAGAGATAGTCCGGGTCCAGAAGCGTCTCCCGCAGCTCCCAGTAGCGGTCGATCAGCGCGTTGGTGAATTTCTCGTCCTTCATCAGCATGGAGAACCAGAGCACATTCTGCATAGCGAAATTCTCCCGGTCGACGGGCTGCTCCTGATAGTTGTCGCAAGCGGAGTTCATGTCCCACAGATACATATGCAGCTCGCCTGCCGGGTCCTTCCCGATGTAGGTGGAAAACCAGCCGGCGTCATAGTTGCACGTCACCTCATTGATGAGGAAGTAGTCGATGAAGGACTGGGTATCGATATAGCGGTCATAGCCGTACGCTTTCGTATCATAGTCAAAGGAGTACAGCGCCTTCTCAAAGTCGGAGAAATCCTGGCTGATGGCCCGGGCCATCTCCGGCGTCAGGCTGCTGCGGCCCGGATAGACGATCTCCAGAGGGGATCGGGTCCGTTTGGCGTAGTAGGAGAACTGGTTGGTCATGGTCCGGCTGGTCTCCCAGCCGCCGTTGAATTGCAGCAGATAGCCGCTGAAGGTGTTGTTCTTGGCGCTGACCGTCAGCGGCAGACGGGCCCCGTCGTCCCCGGCGGTGAGGTTTTCCAGCATCACATAGACCCCCTGATACGCCCCGTTGAGCATCACCTCGCAGAAGCGGACATTGGGGGCATAGCCCATGATCTCCCCGCCGATGTTGTACCACATATAGTTGCGCATCAGGCTCTTGTCCAGATAGGGACCGTGAAGCACCCATTCGTGGTGGGCGTCCATGCCCATCACCGGCTGGGGATCGCTGCTCACCCCGTCCTCCGCCACCAGCCGGATGGCATAGCTGCTCTTTTCAAACAGGCGGGAGGACCGGCCGCGCACATGGATGGTGATATCTGCGCTGACCGCAGGCGTATCCCCTGGATGGTTGTATTCCGTTTCGTGATCCACAATGTCCATATGGGCGGAGATCCGGTCGCTGCCGTCCGCCGCGGTGGTGTAGGAGCGGCTCCCGTCCTCCCCATAGACGGTCCTGCCGGGGATCTCCACCCCGCCGGCGTCGATCTCCACCAGAGGCAGATGGGTGGCAAAGCCGCTCCCCCTTGTTTCCTCCGCCTTGACGGGCGCATCCCGGTGCTGGTGGTACCGCGGGGATGATCCCTGACTCTCCAGCAGGGGGGCGGCCAGGGACAACGCCACGGCGCACAGGCACAAAAGCGTGCCCCAGAGCTTATATTTCATGGTCCGCGTCCCCCTTCTGCTCAGTTGGAGATCTCATCGTTCTGCATGACAAAGTTCACATACTCCACCGCCTCAATGGCATAGAAGGCGTCGCTGAGCGCCGGATCTTTCTTCCGGGCGGCGTTCAGGCATTTTTCCGAGATCTCATAGATCAGCTCTATGCTGTCCTGGGTGGTGTTCTTCACCCGCAGCCGGGCCTTCCGGGCAAAGGCCTGAAATACCAGAGCCTCGATCTTCATCTCCGACCGGCGGGCCCCCCGGATGATGACCAGCACCCGGCTGTCGTTTCTCACAACGCCGAAGAGCAACAGCAGCAGGAAGACCGCAGAGCTGCCCGCCGCGGCCACGAAAAAGCTGCCCACGCCGCAGCAGATGCCCACGATGATGGACCAGAACAGATACATGGTGTCCCGGGAGTCCTTGACGGCCGTGCGGAAACGGACGATGGACAACGCGCCCACCATGCCCAGAGAGAGGGCGATGTTATTTCCAATGACGATCATCACCGTCCCGGTGAGCACCGCCAGCATCACCAGACTCACGTTGAACTTTCGGCTGTATATGGTCCCCCGGTGGGAGATGGCGTAGGAGAGGAAAATCAGCAGGCCCAGCAGGAGGGTCATCCCGATGCGGACGGCGATCTGCTCCATGGTCAGATCCCCCTGATCCTGCAAAAGCTGTATCAGGTTGTTTTTCATATGCGCGGTCCTTTCTTTACAGATGTTCGTGGTAGCTGAGCTGCCGGGCCATGCCGTATTTGCTGACCGACAGCTCGCTCCGGCCCAGGTCCCCCAGCAGGTCCTTGATGTAGCTGAGCAGGAAACCGTTGTATTTGACCTCCAGCACCGCCTGGCTCAGATCCATCACCGGGACCATCAGCAGCTTCGGGGCAAAGAGGTCGAAGCTGCTCGCCGTGGCCTCGATCCTATGGTCAAAGGTGACCCGGATGCTGTTCTCTTTGGCGACGAAGCCCATTCGGCGGTACTCCACAATGGTCCGGGGGCGGTAGCAGCGGGTCTGCATCAGGGCATAGCACTCAGCGGCAAAGGGTTCTCTGTACCGCAGCAGCGGGGCATGGTCGCCGGCGATCAGCCGCTGGGCGTCCTCCCGGCTCAGCCGAAGGGAGCGCTTGCACTGCTGCACCCCCTGTTTCTGCTTCATCTCCAGCACGGCGAAGTCGCCGGTGGGGTCATAGAGCCGCAGCCGTAGCTTTTTCCGTACCTCCATCCCGAACGCTTTATCGAAGAGATCATCGTCATACTCCGTGTCAAAATAGAGAGAGCGGATAAGGTAGCCCTCCGGTCCGTTGTGGGGGTCCTCATGGAGCAGCTGCCGGAGCTGGTGCTTCTTTGCCGTAAAATCAACGGTATTGATCAAGAATTTCCGTTCGTTTCGCAATACCTGCCGCAATAATATGCCCCCCTTCATTCCACATATAGATAAAAAAGCCGCAGTACAAATGCGCTTGTACTGCGGCAGCTGGCTGACATCCTGCATGGGAGTCCCTTTAGCTTTGCGTCGCCGGATCACTCCGGGTTTGCCAATTTGATTTCCGGAGTATGATACCACAGAATTGCGGAAAACACAAGTTTTTTCCTTTCCTTCTGCAAGGGTCAGAAACGGCACCCGCAGGCGGCGCTGCCGCCGATCACATACTGGGCCCGTCCCCGCTGCTTGGCTGCATACAGCAGCTTGTCGGTTTCCGCATAGACTGCATCCAGGTCAGCCGGATAAGCATAGTAGCAGGCGCCGATGCTGCATGTGACAGGACCATACGCCGGGAGGACCCCGGCAAGGCCGGCCAGAAACCCGTCCAGAAGCTTCCTCAGCTCCGCGGCCGGAATGGCACGATCCACGAAAACCGCAAATTCGTCGCCGCCCATACGCCCGACCTGACCGACCCCGGCAAAGCACATTTGCAAACGCTCTGCCACGGTGCGCAGGACCTGATCGCCGGTGGGGTGCCCCAGTGTATCGTTGATCCGCTTGAAGTGATCCACATCCACGAAAAGGAAGCAGTCCTCCTGTTCGCTGTGGGCATTCTCTTGAAACCGCCGGTCACAGTAGGCCAGAAACATCCGCCGCCCCATGATCCCGGTCAGCTCATCCAGCTGTCCCAGGTATTCCCGATAAAGCAGATACCGATAGACCACCATAAACAGCAGCCACACGATGGCGTACAGGGAGAGGACCGCCATCAAAAACTGCGTCTGGAGGTGCAGCAGATCATACTGGACGGTATCATCCAATGTGATGCCGTGGGTGAGCATCATATAGGAGGTTCGCCGGGCAAAATAGATGGCAGAGGCCACACAGGCGCAGAACATGACAACAGCCAGCCCTGTAAAGAACGGACGGGGCCGCATGTCCGTCCGCCCTTTTTGCCGGAGGGTGTTTTCTCCCAGATCGATATAAGAACGGAGTTTCTTGGCCATGGCGGAATGCTGAAACTTCCAGGCCCCCTCTACCACCAAAAGGCAGCCCATGTCCAACAGCAGGTCGCTGGCGCTGGGCAGCTTGATCAGCCCCGTCATCAGCTCCAGATCCTGCGCCGAAAAAAACAGTCCCATGGCTGCATAAACCAGACTGGCATGCAGACAGCGGCTACACACCGCCACCGCCCCCAGCCAAAAGCTGGGGTGCCGCCGGCGCTTTGCCCAGCAGAGCAGCAGTCCCGCCATCAGGCCAAACAGCACCCGGGTTCCCACACTGAGCAGAAAGCTTTCCGCCGGAGTCCCGCTGATAAAGGGGGAGAAGATACGGTCCCCCTCCATCACATAAAAGGCCGAGGCCTTATACATACTGCACAGGCCAAATACCGCGCCCACGACGGTGGCGGGCGCCGGTCCCAGCAGCACGCCGGCCGCCAGGATGGGGATAAAGGCATAGGTAATGGAGATGGGCGGAATATGGATGTATCCCAAAAAGGTAAAGGACATGAGGATCTCCAGCGCCAGCAGCAGGGAGAAGATGTATCTGTCATACCGGCTGCTGCACAGCCTGCAATTTCGTTTCTTCAATGGGCGATCCTCCTTCCCTCAGCGTAAAGTATCAAAGCGCAAATTGGTTTTTCCCGTTGGATTTGGCGAGATATGCCTTGCTGTCTGCTTTTTTTGCCAGATCCTCATAGTCGCTGCCCTCATCCGGCGCAATGGCGATGCCGATACTGCCGGAGATCCGGGCGCCGGTGTGCTCCAGCCGGATATCCGCCAGATGATCGCAGATCCGCCGGGCGCAGTCCTTCGCCGCCTCGGGGGAGGGGATATCGCTTAAAAAGACAACGAACTCATCGCCGCCGATGCGGGCCGCATGGTCCTCTGCCCGGATGTTTCGCTTCAGAATGTCCGCCACCGCCTTCAGCGCCTGGTCGCCCGCCGCATGGCCGTAGGTATCGTTCACCAGCTTGAAGTCATCCAGGTCCAGGAAAAAGAGCGCCGCTTTGTTCGGCAGGTGTTCCATCTCCTTTTTCACCACTTCCTGAATGCCCTGATAGTTCCAAAGGCCGGTCAGGGGATCGGTCTGCGCCCGCAGCAGCGCCTCCTCCAGATCCCTGGTGTGCCGCCGCTGCTCATCGTACATGGCGGTGATATCCGTGCGGGAGAGCAGGATCATCTGCTGTCCCCGGTTATAGTAGCGGTATTCCAGCCGCTTGC
>ENA-ORMO01002187-ORMO01002187.1-human-gut-metagenome-genome-assembly--contig:-NODE-2187-length-16582-cov-8.504145_pt1 | contig 16582 bp, 16 predicted proteins | sample MGYA00242106_ERZ509001 | MGnify/ENA primary metagenome ERZ509001 (study PRJEB26280, sample SAMEA2338736) | human gut metagenome | biome: human gut; feature: human-associated habitat; material: faeces... | reverse complement strand
ATGTTGGAAAAATAAAGCATTTTTCTTAACTTACACAGATTATTTTACACTCTCGAAGCAGAGTGAGTGATGATATTCTTGAAGTTATGGAATTATTTGATAATGCAATCGGCAGGGTAGGATTTGATACAGATGAAAATGAGGATTTGTCAGGAAATGCGGGAATAGAGGCTGCTATAGCTCAGCTGTACCAGAAGGATGATAAAGAAAGTTTTCTGTTTTTGTTGACTGTGCTGTGTGCAAGAATGAAATGTGAAGGACATGGACTGGTTCCTTTTGTAGAGGTAGGAGAAGGTTTCTTTTCTGATATGGATATTTATCGGCTAAAAGAAGGGGATACTGTTAGTTTGGATCATGATGTGAGACTTAGGATGGATACAGTAACACAGGATAAAGAGGAAGAATGGCTGTATCTGTTTACAAGTGAAGCAGAATTGCGAAAACAGCAATGTGGTAATGTGATTATGTCCATACCTATTAAAGATATGTTACAGACTGCACTAGACAGCGATAAGGTGTCAGGTCTTGTAATCAATCCGTTTGGCAAGTATGTGAAACTGGATAAGAAAATACTTGAATTTCTGTTGCAGGAATATGAGAAAGAATGGGAAGAATAGGAGGCAGCAATATGGAAAGAACAATCAGAGTGACAGGAAAAGGAAATTTGTCGGTCAAACCGGACACAGTCAGACTTATTATGACTCTGGAAGGTATGCAGGATGAGTATGATAAAGCAATTGAGCAATCGTCACGCATGACTGAGGAGATGAAAGATATCTTTGAAACACTTGATTTTGAAAGAAATAGTATAAAGACCTTATATTTTAATATTAGTGCAGAATACGAGAGCTATCAGGCGAAAGACAAGAGCTGGAAGAGGAGATTTGAAGGATACAAATTTGTTCATAGGACAAAAATAGAATTTCCGGCTGATAATGCAAGATTAGGAAGAGTTTTATATGCTATCGGACATGCTGCAATACAACCTGAGTTTAGAATAGAATATACTGTGGCTGAACCAGAAAAATGTAAAAATGAGCTGCTCGCGAATGCAGTCATGGATTCTAAACAGAAAGCAGAGGTTCTGACAAAAGCTGCCGGAGTATCCCTTGGAAATATAGTTACAATTGATTATTCTTGGGGCGAGATAGACTTTGTGAGCAGACCCATGGAGCATATGATGATGGATGAGTGTCTTATGAAGTGTGCTGAACCAGCAGGTGGAGCTTATGATATTGACATTGATCCAGAAGATATTGAAGTATCTGATAATGTAACTATTGTTTGGGGGATTCAATAAAGACACAAAAATTGCCAGCCACAATTTTGGGGCTGGCAAATATGGATGGATTATTTTTCTTCATCAAAAACAAATAGATTTTCAAAAGCTATATTTTGAATTTTTCATTATAAAAATGAATGGAAAAAATCATTGCAATGGTCCAGCCTATTGGCCATGCACACCAGATGCCTGTTGCTCCCAGGGCGGTTCCGGATAACACAAAGGCGAGAACTACTCGCAAAATTAAATCCGTGAATGTAGCAATCATAAATTGTTTCATCATTCCGGCACCACGAAGGATACCATCTGCAACCAGTTTTACAGAAACTACAAAATAAAATGGGGAAAAGATTCTTAAAATTGTTATTCCGGTATGCAAAGCTTCCTGTGATGGATTGTCCATGAAAAATCTGATGAGTATTTCTCCGGCAAACATATATAGCAGAAAAAGCGGAATACATAGAAGCCATACCATTTTTCTGCCCGCAGAAAAGCCTTCTTTGACACGCCCTAGTTTTTGTGCACCGATATTCTGGGCGGTGTAGTTGGAAATTCCATTTCCAAGAGTGGTAAATGATGTAATGACCAGATTATTCAATTTGATCGCAGCAGAATATCCTGCAATGACACTGGAACCGAATCCATTGATTACGCTCTGGATAATAATATTTCCCACAGATATAAAGCTTTGTTGCAAAATGCTTGGAACGGCAATTATGGCAATTTTCTTAAATAGTTCAAAAGAGAACAGTTTTCCTTTTGAGGTTGTTTCAATCTTATGAAGCCTTACAAAGACAAATATTAGAGCCAGAATACAACTGATACCCTGACACAGGAAGGTTGCCCATGCAACTCCGGCAACACCCATGCGGAATGTCTTTACAAATAAAATATCTACAAAGATATTTGCTGTGGATGAGATTGCAAGAAACCAGAATGGTGTTTTGGAATCTCCCAGGGCTGAGAAAATCCCTGTAGCAATATTATAAAAGAATACAAAGGGAAGCCCCCATACATAAATATCCAGATATAACTGGGAGTCACTGAAAATATTTTCGGGTGTATGAATCAGGGTAAGGAGTACATGACTTCCAAAAGTACCTATTATCATAAGTATAAGACAAAGTATAGCACTTCCAATCATTGCTGTCTTAACCGCTGTTTTTAATTCTGTATATTGCTTTGCACCAAAGAGCTGCGAAATGATTACCGAGCATCCGATATTGCAACCAAAAGCAAATGCGATAAAAATCAGGGTGATTTCATAACTGTTTCCAACAGCAGCAAGTGCATTTTCGCCAATAAATTTACCGGCAATCAGACTGTCGGCAATGTTATAAATCTGTTGAAAGATGATGCTTCCAAAAAGTGGAAGACAGAATTTCCATAGAACTTTCTGTGGATTTCCTACTGTTAAATCCTTATTCATTGTGGGATGCCTCCTTTTTAAGAGGGATACTATTGGCAATTAGTTCCACACAACCGTTGACACCTAATGCACTGGTAGACAGCATAAAATCGTAGCTTTCAGGTTTTCCCCATTTTGTGTCAGAGTAGAAATCAAAATATTGCTTACGAAGGCGATTTACACGTTTGAAACGTTGTTCTGCATCTTTGAGGGATAGGTTATTTCTATCCATAATACGTTTTATGCAGTCCTTTTCGTCTGCATATATGAAAACTGATACAATCGGATAAGTTTTCAAAAAAGAGGAAGCACATCTGCCGATGATGATGCATGATTTATCCGATGCAATTTTTTCTATTGTTTTTCGCACAGCGTTGGCTGTCTGTTCGCTTTCTGAATAAAATGTCTGCATCATCATTGCTGTATCTGCAAATGTATTTCCGGAAAAAAGAGATTTTGGCGGTTTTTCATCCATTTCTTCTATTCTGGAATGACTAATGCCGAATTCCTCTGAAGCCTGTTTTAAAAGTAATTTATCATAGCATGGGATGTTTAACTTATTTGCCAGCTTTTCGCCGATTTCTCTGCCACCACTGCCGTATTCACGACCAATACAGATAATTGTTTTGTCCATAATCATCACTCCTTGTATTGTTTTTTTCTATAATTTAGTATATACTCCTATTTAGAAGGTGTAAAATACATATAGTGAATAATGAATATGTATATAGTATATAATGGGCAATGAAATTACCGGTTTTTTCTAATTTGCATTTTTATCTTTTCTTTTAGTGTTGTTATTTTGTTTGGATATTTCTTACGCAGAAGAAGTTCGACTCTTTTCAGCTCTTCTTCGAATAGGTTTTGCTTTTGATAGCTTTTATCAAATAAGTTTTGCAAAATGTTTATTTCGGTATGGAGCATTTCGACATGTCCAACTATCATTTTTTGCTGTTTTTCATCTTGTAAATCCGCTTTGGCAATTATTTTTTTAACTTCCCTGACATTTGATTGAAAATCTTCTGCCATATTCAACATGTCGTTCTGTATGTGAATCAATTCTTCCAAAATCTGACGTAACTCATTGATATATTTCTGATCTGTTTCCTGATATACATTTTTGTTATTGAATATTTTTACATTAATCCAGTACAGTTTTGAATCTTGTACAACCATACGTTCTTTATTACTTTTGATGTTAATGGTTATTTTTTCTGAAAAGATTTCTAACTTATGCAACTCATTTATGATATTTATTTTATTTGCCTCCTTTACTCTAATTCATTGGTTGTTTTTTACCGAATATTAGTATATACTTATGATTGAAAAGGTGTAAAATACATATAGTGAATAATGAATATACACATTTTACATAAGGAGCCATAAAATGGAGCGAATTACTTACGATTATTACAGAATTTTTTATTATGTTGCGAAATATAAAAGCATTTCCCAGGCTGCTGAAATATTGCACAGCAATCAGCCGAACATTACAAAATTTATGAATAAGCTGGAAGATCAGCTTAATTGCAAACTTATGATACGTTCTAATAGAGGAATCACGCTTACACCGGAGGGTGAGAGACTTTTTGCACATGTATCCATTGCGTATACACAGTTAAAAGAAGCAGAGGAAGAAATTGCCGGCTATAGTAGCATGAATACCGGAACAATACGTATCAGTACTACTGAAACTGCTTTGCACGGTATTCTTATGGATACATTGATTGAGTTTCGAAAATCTTTCCCTGGAATTCATCTTTTCATCACAAATGAGTCCACGCCGGAAGCAGTTCAGACACTACGAAAAGGCGTTGCAGACTTTGCGGTTGTGACTTCTCCAATGGATATACCATCAGGCTTTAGCAAAATTACGATAGGTTGTTTTCAGGAAATTCCGGTTGCAGCGGCTAATACTTCATTTTCTAAAAAGTTAGAGATACAGCCTGCGGATATGAAAAAATACCCCATTATCGGATTGGGACGTCACACGAAAACCTATGAATTGTATTCTAAATTATTTTTACCATTTGGGGTGGAGTGGCTGCCGGATATAGATGTTGCAACTGCAGACCAGATTCTGCCTATGATAAAGGGAGGACTGGGCGTAGGTTTTCTGCCGGAATTTATGGCAAGGCAGGAATTGGAACAGGGAGTATTAGTCCAACTGAATGTGGAGGGCATACAGCCGGAACGGGAAATTGTTATTCTGGAGGATTCCACGAAAACACTGAATGCAGCAGCCAGAGAATTGAAACAATATCTGATTACAGGAAACGGGGTGGAAAAATGACATTACAACAGTTAAGATATGTGATTACTGTTGCAGAAACCGGAACAATTACAGAAGCGGCTCAGGAATTATATATATCGCAACCCAGTCTTACGAATGCAATTCATGAGTTGGAAAAAGAAATGAATATACAGATTTTCAACAGAAGCAATAAGGGAATTTCCATTTCAAAAGAAGGAGAAGATTTTCTTGGATATGCCAGACAGGTACTGGAGCAGGCGGCAATTCTGGAAGACAAATACAAGGGCAGTGAGGGTGGAAAAAAGCAGTTTTGTGTATCTACACAGCACTATTCCTTTGCAGTGAATGCCTTTGTTGATCTGATTAAGAAATATGGACAGGATGAATATGATTTCAGCCTTAGAGAGACACAAACCTATGAAATCATAGAGGATGTGGCAAAGATGAAAAGCGAAATAGGAATTTTGTTTTTGAACAGCTTCAATGAAGCAGTAATTAATAAAATTTTAAAGTCCCATGATTTGGAGTTTCATGAGCTTTTCATTGCAAAGCCTCATGTGTTTATCAGCAGTAATCATCCTCTTGCAGGGCAATCTGTGATAACTAATGAAGAATTGGAACCATATCCTTACCTGTCTTTTGAACAGGGAGAACATAATTCATTTTATTTTTCGGAGGAAATATTTTCGTCTTCGGAACGAAAGAAAAATATCCGGGTACGGGACAGGGCAACCTTATTTAATCTGTTAATCGGTCTGAATGGGTATACGGTATGCAGCGGTATCATTGATAGAAAGCTGAATGGAAAAGATATTATTGCAGTGCCATTGGCGGAAGAAAATGATATGCGTATCGGATATATCACCCATAGGAAAGGTCTTATCAGCAGACTTGGAAATACCTATCTGGAAGCCTTGAAAAAGTACACAAAGTCAGAATTACCAGGAAAAAAGCTGGAGCGAAGGGGTAGATTTAATGAATTAGGTAAAAATGGAGAAATGCTGTGTGATGTCGAAAATGTTGTTAAAGAACATATCAGGAAACTGCACTAACCTAGGTGGGCTGACCATAGTTTAAAACTATGGATAGCCTGCTTTTTTATATATTATACAAGAAATCGGATACAAACTATAATAAAAAACAAGAAATTATTATTCAGGATTAGGAGGACATTATGCAGACATCAGTGATTGGCTTTCCCAGAGTCGGAGCTTTAAGGGAATTAAAGTTTGCTTCTGAGAAATATTTTAGAAAAGAGATTACGACAGATGAGCTTAAGAATACGGCGAAGTCTTTGCGTAGAACACATTGGTTGAAACAAAAAGAAGCAGGCATAGATTATATATCCAGCAATGATTTTTCTTATTATGATATCATGTTAGATACAGCAGTCATGTTTGGAATTGTACCGAAGCGTTATAAGGAACTTGGCCTTTCCGAACTGGATACTTACTTTGCAATGGCTCGTGGTTATCAGGGAGCATTGGGAGATGTCAAGGCGCTTGCCATGAAGAAATGGTTTAATACGAACTATCATTATATTGTCCCTGAGATAGAAGATGATATGCAGATTGCGCTTTTGGGAAATAAACTGTGGGATGAATACACAGAAGCAAAAGAACTTGGAATTGAAACGAAGCCTGTTCTCATCGGCGCCTACACGTTATTAAAGTTATGCCGGTATACCGGAGAAAAATCTGCTGCAGATTTTGAAGATGCAGTGATCCATGCTTATCAGAATGTGATCAAAAAATGTGAGAGCTATGGAATTGCATGGATTCAGTTAGATGAACCTGCACTTGTCCAGGATATGAGTCAGGAGGATCTAAAATTCTTTCTCAGAATTTATGACGTAGTTCTTTCGGCAAAAGATAAGTGCAAGATTTTGCTACAGACCTATTTTGGGGATGTGAGAGATGTATATCAAGATTTGATAAAGATGCCATTTGATGGTATCGGACTTGACTTTGTGGAAGGAAAAGAGACATATCATCTGATAGAAAATCATGGTTTTCCAAAGGATAAGCTGCTTTTTGCAGGCTTGGTAAATGGAAAGAATATTTGGAAAAATCATTATAAGAATACATTACAAATATTGGATGTATTAAAGAAAAGAGGAATACAGACGGTATTGTCCACATCCTGCTCCCTTCTGCATGTTCCATATACTATGGAAAATGAAACTGTATTGTCTCAGGAGTATTTATCTCATTTTGCTTTTGCACATGAAAAGTTGACAGAGTTAAAGGAATTAAAGCAACTTGCACAGTGCAGTGATTATAGTGTAGATGAAACATATAAGAACAATGAAAAGCTTTTTGCAAAAAAGAGAAATTGTAAAAATGAAGATGTGAAAGAGAGACTTTCCCGGGTAACCGAGAAAGATTATATCAGACTTCCTAAGCGAAGCGAACGTCAAAAGTTACAGAAAAAAGCACTTGGGATTCCTGAGCTTCCAACTACCACAATCGGTTCTTTCCCACAGACAAAGGATGTAAAAGCAAACCGTACTGCATACCGCAAAGGAGAGATATCCAAAGAAGAATATGAGGCATTTAACAAGAAGAAAATAGCTGAATGCATCAAATGGCAGGAAGAAATCGGACTGGATGTGCTGGTTCACGGTGAATACGAAAGAAATGATATGGTGGAGTATTTCGGAGAAGCCTTAGGTGGTTTTCTGTTTACAGAAAAAGCATGGGTGCAGTCTTATGGTACAAGATGTGTGAAGCCACCAATTATCTGGGGTGATGTATATAGAGAAAAGCCTATTACAGTGGAGTGGTCCGTTTATGCACAGTCCCAGACAAAAAAACAGGTAAAAGGAATGCTTACGGGACCGGTTACCATTTTAAACTGGTCATTCCCAAGAGAAGATATTTCCATCAAAGAGTCCATTTCCCAGATTGCGTTAGCCATCAGGGATGAAGTGCTTGACTTGGAGAAAAACGGAATCCATATCATTCAGATTGATGAAGCGGCACTACGGGAAAAGCTTCCGCTTAGAAAATCTGACTGGTATAGTGAGTATCTTGATTTTGCCATTCCTGCATTCCGCCTGACACACAGCGGTGTAAAACCGGAAACCCAGATACATACCCATATGTGTTATAGCGAATTTACGGATATTATCCCGGCGATTGATGACATGGATGCAGACGTGATTACCTTTGAGGCATCCCGTTCAGATTTGCAGATATTAGATTCGTTAAAGGAAAACAATTTTGAAACAGAAGTAGGTCCTGGTGTATATGATATTCATTCACCGAGAGTACCGTCAGTGGAGGAGATTGTGAAAGCATTAAATGTAATGCTCTCTAAAATCGACAGAGATAAGCTGTGGGTAAATCCGGACTGTGGATTAAAGACAAGAGATGTACCGGAAACGAAAGCCAGCCTTAAAAATATGGTGGAAGCAGCGAAACAGATAAAAGAAAATTTATAAGAATAAGGGACTGTCATTATGATAGTCCCTTTACTAATTATTTTTTGGCTGTCATTTCCTGATTGCAGTAAATGCAACGATACTTTTTTGATTTTGACAGACAAAAAATGTGGTCACAGTTTGGTTCTATACTGGTAATACACCTAGGATTTGTACATTTGATTACATTTTTTAACTCCATAGGAGAAGTTGGGTGAAACTTATTGACTACATGATTATTCTGAATATAGATTAATGTAATCCTTTCATCCAGATATCCCAATATATCTAAGCGTTCTGGAAGATTTTCTCCTTCAATCTTGATCAAGTCTTTACTTCCATATTTTTGACTTTTTACCGATTGCAATAAAGCCACAGACTGAGGCTGTTCCTCCAAATGTAGCATTCGGTATATTTCCAACCCTTTCCCTGGTGTGATATGATCAATCACAACTCCGTTTTGAATTTCTTCTACATTTAACATAAAACAACCTCCTTTCCGGTCTGTGGGTCAGTTAATCCTAATAATGTCATAATTAAAGCCATGCGAACATAAACACCGTTTTGCACCTGATCAAAATAGGCAGCTCTATTGTCCATATCCACATCAATAGAAATCTCATCTACTCGTGGGAGAGGGTGCAGTACCGGCATATCGTTGGGCGCAAGCTGCAATTTATCAGCTGTCAATGTATAGATTCCTTTTAGACGAATATAATCTTCTTCATTAAAGAAACGCTCTTTCTGAACCCGTGTCATATAAAGGACATCCAGCTTAGGAAGGGTATCTTCCAGACTGGTCACTTCCTGATAAGGTGTGGCAGTAGGCTTTAAGGTATCTTCGATAAGATAGTCTGGAATCCTGAGTTCTTCAGGAGAAATAAAATAGAACTGATTATCAGGGTAACGTACAAGGCTGTTAACCAGAGAATGAACTGTTCGTCCAAATTTTAAATCACCGCAGAATCCAATTGTAAGGTGATCGAGACGATTCTTTCGCTGACGAATGGTCATTAAATCAATCAAAGTCTGGGTAGGGTGATTATGTCCACCATCACCAGCGTTAATAATCGGAACGCGTGAAAACATGGAAGCCCGGAGTGGTGCACCCTCCTTGGGATGCCGCATAGCAATAATATCTGCATAGCAGCTTACGACTCTTGCTGTATCTGCAACGGTTTCTCCTTTTGTTGCACTGGACTGGTCTGCACCTGAAAATCCAAGTGTTGTTCCTCCAAGACTTAACATTGCTGACTCAAAGGAAAGACGTGTTCGGGTACTTGGTTCATAGAATAGTGTGGCAAGTTTCTTACCTTCTGCCACATGGGAATACTGTGAAGGATTTGTAGCAATTCGATCGGCTAAATCCAGAACCATTAGTGTCTCTTTATCTGTAAAATCCATAGGATCTATTAAATGTCTCATAACCATGCTCCTTTTAATATATATTCATCACGTTTTGCACCGACAGAAATAAACTGTATTTCATGTTCCAAAAGTTCTTCCAGATAATGAACATAGTCTTTGGCTTTTTGAGGTAATTCCTGAAATCGTCTGCAGTTTGTGATATCTTGCTGCCATCCGGGAACCATCTTCACAACCGGTGTAACATGTTCCATATCGTCCATTGTGTCAAATGTTCCTGTTACCGTATCTTCATATTTGTATCCGGTAATTACAGGGATTTCAGGCAATAGACTTAAAACATCAAGCTTTGTAAGTGCAATTTTATCTGCATTTTGGCATTTTAACCCATATCGGCTTGCTACTGCATCAAATGGACCAACCCGGCGTGGGCGACCAGTTGCGGCTCCATACTCACCACCGGCTTTCCGAAGGGCTTCCATCCAGTTTTCTGACATTGCATTTTCTGCTACGAACGGACCGGAACCAACACACGTTGAATATGCTTTTAATACACCGACCACATGATCAGGTGAATACATGGGAATACCGGCTCCAATAGGGCCGTAAGCAGAAATGGTTGATGAACTCGAAGTATAAGGAAAAATTCCATAATCAATATCTCTCATAGCACCAAGTTGAGCTTCTAATACGACATTTTTTCCATCATCCAGAGCCTGACTTATGTAATGCCCCGTGTCGCATATATATTCTGAAAATTGTTTCGCCTGTTTTTCACACCATGTAAGCAATGCTGGAAATGACATTGGTTCCTGATGGTAACATCCTGCAAACTCCATATTTTTTGCTTCAAGCATGGTACGTAATCTCTGCTGAACAGAAGCTTCCTCTAAATGTAGTAAATCTCCGAGGCGAAGTGTTTTCTTGCGATACTTGTCGCTGTAAGCATATGCAATTCCACGACGTGTTGAACCAAATGCAACCCCTGATTTAGCAAGCCTGTTTTCTTCCAATTCATCTTGGACTCTATGCCATGGCATAGAAATTGTTGCTCTTACTGATAATTTTAAATTCTCCGGAGAAATGTGTACCCCTTTTTGACTAATATCATCCATTTCGTTTGCAAGATGCTCCAAATCAACAACCATACCATCTCCAAGTACACAGACAACATCCGGATGCAGAATTCCTGATGGTAAAAGGTTTAGAACATATTTTCCTTGTTTTGTGACTACGGTGTGTCCCGCATTATTGCCACCCTGATATCGAACAACAACATCAGCGTTTTCTGCCAAAAGGTCAATAACGCGACCTTTTCCTTCATCGCCCCAGTTAATTCCTGTTACTGCTGTTAGCATAATTTTGACCTCCGTATTTTAGTTACTTCCTGATTATTTCAATTTATTTTCCAGCAACTTATTTACACTAACTAATTTCACACAAAGTATAAACAGCTCTGTTGCCTGATTAAGTTCTTCTGTAGCAGGGTATGACGGAGCAATCCTGATATTGCTGTCCTTAGGATCTTTGTTATACGGATATGTTGCTCCTGCACCTGTAAGTGTTATTCCTGCTTCCTTACATTTTTCAACTATTGCCTTGGCACATCCATCCATTGAGTCAAAAGATATAAAATATCCTCCCTTTGGCTCTGTCCATGTAGCAATATCAAGACCTTCTAATTCTTCTTTGAACTTACTAATAACAGTCTCGAACTTAGGTCTTAATAATTCAGCGTGTTTAGCCATATGTGTGTATACACCATTTATATCTTTAAAATATTTTGTATGTCTTAATTGGTTGACTTTATCATATCCGATCGTCTGAACAGACATTGTTTTCTTTATTGCGTCAATATTTTCTATAGATGCTGCGATAGCAGATATTCCACCACCTGCAAATGATACCTTTGAAGTTGAGCAGAATTCATATACCATATTTTCATTATTATGTTTCTTGCATTCTGCAAATATTTCTAATAATTCATCTTTATCATCTTCATATAAATCGTGTATTGCGTATGCATTATCCCAGAATACTCTAAAGTCCCTGGCAGCCGGCTTTAATGCTGCAAATCTCCTAACTGTTTCATCAGAATATGTGATACCCTGTGGATTTGAATATTTAGGAACACACCAAATTCCTTTAACACTTTTATCGTTATTTACATATTTTTCTACTAAATCCATATCAGGACCTTCCGGAGTCATAGGTATTGTAATCATTTCAATACCAAACAATTCTGTAATAGCAAAGTGTCTGTCGTATCCCGGTGAAGGGCAAAGAAATTTAACTTTATCTAACTTACTCCATGGAGTTTCACCCAACACTCCAAATACCATAGAACGAGAAAATATATCATACATTATGTTAAGGCTGGCGTTACCACATACAATAATATTTTCAGAGGATACTCCCACAATATCAGCCATTAATTTCTTAGCTTCCGGGATACCGTCAAGGCAACCATAATTTCTCACATCAAGTCCATTCTCTGATTTCAAATCAGATGAACTGTTTAATATATCTAACATATCTCTGGATAACTCCAACTGTGCGGACGATGGTTTTCCTCTTGACATGTCCAGTTTTAATCCTTTGGAAGAAACCTCCTTATACTCATCTTCAAGATGATTCTTTAACTCCAATAATTCGTTCTTGGTTAATTCTTTGTATGACTTCATAATCTGACCTCCTAATCAGCACTTGCTTTTTTTGCCAAGAAAAATTATACTAATGGCATTGAAATATGTAAAAACTATTATTGATATATCAGATATAACAATATGATATGACAAAGATTGCGGATGCTGTGTTTGCTATATTAGAAAATACAAGGAGATTTTGGCATTGAATGTAAATTTTGAATATTATAAGATTTTTTATTTTGTTGCAAAATATGGAAATTTTACGAAAGCGGCAAGGGCATTGGGAAACAGTCAGCCTAATGTTACGAGGGCAATGAACTGTTTGGAACAGCAGTTGCATTGCACATTATTTGTCCGTACGAATCGTGGCATTCAGTTGACACCGGAAGGAGAAAAATTATTTGTCCATATTTCCGCTGCAATGTCTCAAATTATTGCGGCAGAAGAGGAATTGACGGATAGTGCTGACCTTTCCGGTGGAAGTATTTCAATCGGAGCAAGTGAAACTGCATTAAATATCTTTCTTTTGGACAAACTGAAGAATTTTCATATGAATTACCCTGGAATTCGCCTGAAAATATATAATCATTCTACACCTCAGGCGATTGATGCAGTAAAAAGTGGGAAGGTTGATTTTGCAATTGTGACAACTCCGACAGAAGTAAATATACCATTAAAGGGAATAATGCTTAAGTCATTTCGTGAGATTCTTATAGGAGGAAGGACGTTTACTGCGTTAGGAAGTCAGCAGATTTCTATGAAAGAATTAAAAAAATATCCGTTGATATGTTTGGGACGGGAAACGACGACATTTCAGTTTTATAATAGATTGTTTCTTTCATCTGGTCTTGAATTGGAACCAGATACAGAAGTTGCAACAACTGACCAGATATTACCATTAGTAAAGTGTGAACTCGGTCTTGCGTTCATGCCGGAAGCAATGGCACAGGATGCTATTATGAAAAAAGAAATTGTACAAATATCATTGCAGGAAGAGATTCCGGAACGAAATATATGCATGGTATATGATTTTCACAGACCACTTTCTGCTGCAGCAAGACAGTTTAAAATGGCAGTTTTGGATAAGGTACATTAAGAAATATAAGCAGAATAGAATGCCTCGAAAGATATGCTTTGTTATAGTTTGAAACTATGGTAAAGTAACAGAAATTTGTATTTTTCAATCAAGAGATTTCCTTATACAATAAACCTATCAACCAAACAGAAAAGAGAGGTTTATTGCGATGAAAAAAAATACGCCATTTAGATACGATTTTGTGGGAAGTTTTTTAAGACCTGATTATTTGAAAGCAGCCAGAAGAGATTTTGAGAATGGAAAGATTACAGCAGAAGAATTAAAGAATGTAGAAGACAAGGCAATTACCGACCTTGTTGAAAAACAAAAGAAAGCAGGATACCACGTTATTACAGATGGAGAGTTCAGAAGGGCAACATGGCATCTTGATTTTATGTGGGGATTTAATGGAATCACTCATAGAAAAACAATAGATGGAAATACTACCTTTAAAGGTGAATCTGCAATGATTGACGATACCATTATGACAGGAAAGATTTCGGTAGAAAAACACCCTTTTGTCGAACATTATAAATTTGTAAAAGATTTGGAAGATGATAATACCGTAGCAAAACAGACAATGCCATCACCAGGACAGTTTTATGCTTTTTTTACAGGAAGAGAGGAACTTAATCACACGCTTACAATTTATGATACAGTGGATGAATTTGCAGATGATCTTGTTAAAGGATACAAGACTGTTATAAATGATTTATACGAAGCGGGTTGTAGAAATATTCAATTTGATGATTGTGTATGGGGTGGACTTGTAAATCTTGAATTGGCTTTGCAATTAACTGGCGAAACAGAAGAAAGACTTCCACAGTTGATGGAAAAATTAGTTGAGCTTAATAATAGAGTAATTGAAGGAAAACCAGAGGATTTGATAATTAATTCTCATATTTGCCGTGGAAATTATCATTCTACATATTTCAGTAGTGGGGCATATGATTATGTTGCAAAACCTTTATTTGGAGAAGAAAATATTGATGCATATTATCTCGAATATGATGATGAACGTTCTGGAAGTTTTGAAGCTTTAAAAGAAATTACTGGTGAGAAGAAGGTTGTTCTGGGACTTATCACTACAAAAAGAGCTGAATTAGAGAATAAAGAGGAAATTATTGCAAGAATAAATGAGGCTACAAAATACATTCCATTAGACAGGTTGTATTTAAGCCCACAGTGTGGTTTTGCATCCTGTGAAATTGGAAACAAACTTACAGAGGAGGAACAGTGGGCGAAACTTAAGCTCGTGAAGGAGATTGCGGAAGAAGTATGGGGAGAACAATAAGTCACTTTTTGGAATAGCGTTGTCAATGGAAGGATGGTACATTTATTTATGCAAATAAGGATTGTAGTGTACTTTCTATTCAACAACGGATAACACGAAATGGCGCCTATGACAATGTTGTAGATTCAATAAAGTAGAAAAATTGCCAGCCTCTTCTTTAGGGGCTGGCATTAGTGATGAATCATTTTTCTTCATCGAGAATAAATAACTCTTCCACAGCTACATCAAGATATTTGGAGAGGCGGAGAGCCAACTCCAGCGAAGCATTCCGTTCGCCACGTTCTATTCGACCGATGGTGCGACCGCAGGAGCCGATAGCAATAGCTAAATCTTCCTGACAGATGTTTCTTTCGGTTCTGACTTGTCTCAGAGTATTAGATACAGCCATTATTATCCCTTCTTTCCTTGATGATAAAGTGGTAACAGTTCAGCCTCGCCATTCGCAAAGCCGCCTCTTTGAGGCTTTCTCGCTGCTTCGCAGCTAACTTTGCTCATAAAATGGCGCTCAGTCCATGACACTGCATCTTCGCAAAATTATGCGAGCATAATTTTTGCTCTCGTGCAGGTCATGGCTGAAGTCATGGCTGAACTGTTACATAAAATTCTATACCTTATATTGTCCGAAAAACTGGACTTATCCCACAACCTTGCCAAAAACTTTGAACGAGTTGTTATCTGTAACCGGAATAGGGTTGTATTTACTATTCAGAGAGATAAGGAACAGCCCTTCTTTATCATCCTTTATTTTCTTACAGTAAGCATTTCCGTCAAGATAAAAGATACCGATTTCTCCATTCAGCAGAGTTTCTTGCTGTTTTACCCATACGATCTGCCCGTTGATAAATCTTGGCTCCATACTGTCACCGCTGATACGGATACCAAAGTCTGCATCGGTGGGAACTTCCTCCCCAACTTCTATTTCAGTGAAATCATCACTATCCAAGAAGCTGCCTGTTCCAGCAGAAGCAGGGATATCAAATAGCTTAATCACTCTGGTAAATGGAATAATCGTTGCCTTTTCCGGTGTATATTTGCCGGAATCAACAAGTAAAGAGATATATTCCAAAGCCTTTTCTTTTCCTTCTTCATTTAATTCGGATAAAGGATTGTCTGGATTTACTCCATAATATTCCCCATATAAATCTGTAATGCCAAGAACCTTGCATAATGCCATCAGCATGGAAGATGTAGGTTCGGAGAAATTCTTTTCCCAGTTCGATACAGAAGTGTTGCTGGTGCTGTGTCCGATATTTCCAAGCATATTGGAAAGTTCTTTCTGTGATAATTTATTCTTTTTTCTGTATTTCGCAATAATCTCACCTAATGAATGCATAAAAACGCCTCTTTTCTATATGGTTTCGGTATATACAGTATAACCGACCGTCAGATAAATGGCAAGTGAAAATTCAAGCAAATGAAAAAATACAACCAACTTGTCACTTGAAATACAAAGAGATTGGAATTATAATTTGCCTTGTGAGTAAGGGATACATACTCAAAAATCTGACAGAAAAGGAGGCATGGATAATGGGAGACAGAGTTGTGCTGCACAGTGACTGTAACTGCTTCTATGCAAGTGTGGAACTGTTGCATCATCCGGAGCTTAGAGGCAAACCTGTGGCTGTTGGCGGTGACCCGGAGAGTAGACATGGTATTATTCTTACAGCCGATTATACAGCCAAGAAATACGGTGTGAAGACAGGGATGGTTTTATGGCAGGCAAAGCAGCTTTGCCCGGATATTACATTTTTGCCTCCGAGAATGGATTTGTATTTAATGTTAATCACGGTGATAAAATGTACAAAAATCACGTTAAAAAAATGTACAACCAA
>ENA-ORMO01002184-ORMO01002184.1-human-gut-metagenome-genome-assembly--contig:-NODE-2184-length-16606-cov-3.432904_pt1 | contig 16606 bp, 22 predicted proteins | sample MGYA00242106_ERZ509001 | MGnify/ENA primary metagenome ERZ509001 (study PRJEB26280, sample SAMEA2338736) | human gut metagenome | biome: human gut; feature: human-associated habitat; material: faeces... | reverse complement strand
GGTAGTTATCGCGAAACCCCCTTGCACAGTTGTACACTAAAATCATACATCTTAAACAAAAATAAGAGCAACCATTCTAAACCAAAAAATGATTGCTCTACACATAATTTTCTTACAACAGTATAACACTTTTACAAACTAAATGTCTACGCTCATTTATATAAGTTCTTGTAATTATCCCATCTGTTGTAATTTCAAGCACATATCTTTCGTATGTGTCTAAGTCATATGCTTCAACAAATTGTCTATTTTTTACACCAGAACTTGCGCCACATCTTAAGTTTGAAATTTTATTTCCAGAAGTAACACTTGCTGTTGTTGTGTAATCAATATTAATGGTTACATAATCTTTAAGATAATTATATTCTACTGTACCTTTTCCGTTTAACAGTGTCCCACTATATTTTTTAATACCTACGTTATTATAACTTTCAACTAATCCTTTAATAATATAGAAATTATTTATCTCTATACTAGGTGATTGTGTAGTCATATCACTAATAAGTATTCTGATAGGTTTATTGTAATAACTTTCAGCTAATCTTATCATATCGTGGATATAATTTTTACCATTTAATAGTGTTGTTTGATAAACAATATCACTGTCAATTTTTAACTGCAATGTGTGTTTATTAGTGTCATTATTATATACTTCTGCGCCTACTGTATACTGACCACTAAGTAATGAATAGTTTACATAACTAATAGCACTTTGAGTTTCACCAGAAAATGTAAAACTATTAGTATTTACATTAACACTAAGACTATTAGCTATTGATTTAAAATCACTGATACCGATAATATTATCACCTGTGTAATCAATTTTATCCCAACATTCTCCACTACCCATAGCATAAATCATAGCTTCGGCAATCATTTTGTATGTTTCACTAGTTGGGTGTGTCATATCAATAAGTAATTCGTTCCAGTTACCTAAGTTAATGTTGACACTTTTAAACAAATTAATAACAGGTATATTTAATTTATAACAAGTGTCGCAAACAGCATTAACGTAGCTTTCACATAGTACGTTAAATTTGTTAGGAATACCCTGCACACTTTGTCCAGACGGTAACATAGTACACATGTAAATTTTAGCACTACTTTTAGCGTTATTGATAATTGTTTTAAGGTTGTAATATAGAGCATTTTTAAAATGCCCATAACTAGTAACACCGCTGATTTCTGAAATAGGCTGTGCAGTATTCCAGTCATTATACCCACATAACACCACTATATAGTCGGCATTATTCAGGTTTAAACTTTCTAATTTAGTGTATAATGTGTTACCTGTTTTTCCTGTAACGGTCATACCATTAGAGCCATAATTTAAGCTTTTGCAATTTGTCATAGATTGAAATGCACTAGGTAATGTAACGCTTGTTTGCCCACCTGTTGTATCATCACCATACACAGTAGAATCACCAATAAAAGCAACTGTTTTTCCGGCAAATTGGTTCTCAATTAAGTTAGCTTTTACTAGACCCTCTATTGATCCATCATTAAACCACTCTGTTAATATTTTATTAACAGTGTTAAATAAATTAGTGTTAAAATTATTTTTAAAATCTTCCCACTCTGTAGCTAAATTATTATTAGACTCAATAACCTCATTCAATTTATTTGTTACCTTGCATAATACTTCATAGTAACTTAAACTGTCGTCGTATACTAACGGTAGTATTTTCTGACAATAGTATCTAATTTTATTTATCATGTTATCACCTCACCACAATTGAAAAAACATTTCTTCAAATTCATCAATAACCATCATATCAATATTAAGAAACGTTTTCCTAAATTCATTCAATAAGTTACTAAAACTTCCACTTCCTCGTTTACCTATAATACTTTCAGCATAATCTTCTGTACTATTAACACTTTCATTTTCTGTACTATCTCGCTTTCCTGTAAACACATCATTACTTGTATTAGTATTTGTAGTTTTATCTACACTGTTACTATTAAATGTATCATTACTAGTAATATTATCTGTACCATTACTATCATTACTAACCTTTCTAGCATTCGTCAAGTACGTTTCATTTTCAACATTCTGTAAACTACCTTGCGGTGTATCACTATACAAATCTCTTTCAACGCTATCACCGTGAGTAGATCTATCAGTATTATTTTCACTACTACCACTATTATTAACATTTTTATTCATATCACTAGTACCAGAAATATCCCTTTTATCATTAGTATTTTCAGTCCCACTCTTATCCCTATCACTATTACCTCTCCTATTACCAGTAGTCTCAATCTTAGTATCAGTCAACGGATCAAACTTCAATAGCTCACTCTCATACAACTGATTATAATACGGCATGATCTCTTCCAACTTCGTATTCATCCAAAGTTTCCACAGCCCAACCGTCTCACAACCAATCTCCCTTGTATAGTAATGTTTCAAAATCTTCTTGCAAAGCACTTTCCTATACTCTTCGTCAAAGAACGTCACATTACTATCAAACACCTTATTCCAGCTTTTCTCCAAAACCCCATCTACACTATTGCCACCAGCACTCTCACTTAACCCAGCAAAGTTTTCACAAATAAACCTTACCTCTGTTGTGTACTTACTCATCACCATCACCCCCATCATCTATATTGTTAATAACATTTTCTGGTTCAATCTCTTGATAATCTTCCCTATAATTAACCTTAATATTAGTGCCAAACATATCATTAATTCTTTCAACCGCCTGTCGTCTAGCTTCCAGTCTACTATACCTACTAGCAACAGTTCCGCCTTGAGTTCTAGTAACTTCGTCAGTGATCAATCTTTCTTTTTTTTGAATATTAATATTACTAATACCTAAATACGTCAGTGCTTCATTCCAAATCTGAGTTTTCAACTCATAAATCCTATCTGCAACATAAGGAGCGCCAGTGCTAATACTTTTCAACCCCTCTGTATTCAAAGAACTATCACCAAAAATAACAGGTGCGTTTCCATCATACTCCTTATACAAATTAACTAAACTTAACCTCTGTTTTTCATTTCCCTGTACAAGGATAGGTGTCTTTTGTGCGTTCGCATTTACATCAATAATTCTATCTAACATCCATAGTCTTCTAGCGTACGCTCTAATATCCGCTTCACTTGGTATATGTAATAGGTTATTCCAGATGATCACCGAATTACTATTTTTTAGCAATCTGTTATAACCGTTATAACTACTATACGCTCTTCTTAAAATAGGATATCCGTACACATCTAAACCGCCGTTGTAGGTGCAATCAAGGCAAAGATTTCCCATTACTTCATCGTCGAAATATACCATACACCCATTAGAAAACAGGTGCAATTCAATGTACCTACTATCAACAGATTCTGGCAACCCTTTCCACTCAAACATAGAGATAGCAAGTTCAGTCAGCCTATTCACATATTGCACATAAGTTCTGTTATTCAGAATAGCACTTTCATCAAAATAAGTTTTTCGTCTTCCCACGTTATCACCTCACTTATACTGGACTGTTATCTAGCGAGTAATCACCCACTTCACTAGGATTCTTCCAGAATGTAATTCCATTGTCATAAATCTTACACAGATGATTCATAGCGTTAGCTGGAACGCTACCAGTCAAATTAACATTCCTAGTTTTTAAGTAATTCCAATGTGGTCTAGCACTATAATTCGGTATCTTACAACGATTAGTAGCATATCCATACATTGTAAAATAATCGTCAATCATTTTACCATATTGTTTACTAACACTAACACGACCAACATTAAAAGTCTGTGTACCACTTGTAACATTAACATTACCGTGTGTAAAATTACCCTTACTAATATCAGCCTGTATACTAGCTTTATATCCATTTCCCAAAAGACCAGCTACAGCATTAGCGCCAGTAATTCCAGCTAACATAGGAATTCCAACACCAAAGGTAGCACTAGCCGTTGCCGCCGCTATTAATGCCCCTGTTGATCCTAATATTGGCATAGAATTTTGTGCTAACCACGCTCTAAAAGCGTCCGTATTCCACGAGCACATAGGGTAATTTTTTAATGTGATAGCTTCTGTACTAAGTCTATCAGAACTCCCCTTATAATGTATCGGTCTTAAGCAAGCTTCAACAGGCATTGTTACACATCCATCAAGTTTAAACTGCGGTTTTAAATCATCGAAAAATTCAAACCTAAAAGCAGTAGCTTGTTCTCCACCCGCGTCAACATGAAAATAATTGAATGGGTATGTAAGTAATTTTTTATTTTTAGGTACATACCCATCAACGGAACTATTTTTAGTAATTGGTTGAAAGTCATTTAATTCTTTATAGTACCCATGAGTTGATCCAGTAATATCTGTTGGTACACCTACTGTTGGGTATTGGTCACCAACAAACACAATAGGACACATATACATTCCTACAATTGTTTCTGGTTTTTGATTGTAAGTAGATAATACGTTGTTAATAGTATCATCGTCACCAGCTTTAAACGCTTTCAACATTGATCCACCAAAAACACCCTCATACGTTGCACCGTTTGGATCTTCATTAGTATCATTAATCATCATAATGACAGCTAATTCTTTTAGTTCTCCTGTAGGCGAAATATCTCTATAACTACCATTAAAAACATACTCCCCCAAATCAAGACCCTCTGGAATAATATTATCACCAATTTCATCTGTAACACTATGCTCTCTTTCAACAAATGACATTTCAAATCTATGATCAAAATACCATGTCTGCATGTCATCAATTTCAAACTGAATTTCACTTGTCACATTATTCACATATTCAACGCTAGTAATAAAAGCATAGAACCACTTATTTCCAAACCCACTATTCTGAAACATCATGTAATTACAATCATACAATTCATCAGCGGTTTTCTGCACCCTTGCATACCCACGATTTACTCTCTGGTATGTCTGGTTAGTCAAAGAAAATTTCGCTTTACTTGTAAAGTAATCAACTTGCGAACCTACGTCAGCAAAATAAAGTGTATGTTCATAACTATTATCAAGCGGTACATCTTTCAATATTCTGATATTTGTGCTAGGTTCTACATACATAAACAACACCTCTTATTTTTCACTATCTTCACTTACTTTTCAACTTCTTGTTCTAACTGTTGCAGATTCAGCAATACCTAAATATTTCTTAATCGCACTAAGTTCTTCACTTGTAAGTGCAACATCACTTTTTCCAGTAAGCACAGCAAGTACATTCTCTTTACATCGAATATTCTCCCCAACTGTTTCGTGAGCATTTCCCAAAGAATCAACTGTATCTGATTTATAAAACTCTTTCATTCTATCACCTCTTTTTTTAATTTAATGGTGGGATATTTCACCCACCATTGCACAAGATATAGTTACACTTAAATTATGACTTGCTAAATGTAAGAGTAGCACCTACATTTGCACCAGTCGTAAGTTCCGTTGTTGCTGTGTAAGCAACACCGCCATAAATCATCTGTAGATTCGTAGTTGTCTGACCAACAGGGAATGTTACAGCACCGTACTTTTGAATAGCAATTCCTTTTGTTGTAGCGTCTTCTGTCTGAACAAATTCGTAGAAGCCATTCTGCAAGGTTGCGTTATCTTCCTGCACTTCAAGTGCAAATACAGTACCAACATCTGCAATATCTTTACTAGAAATTTCTACTGTCACAGATTCTGGTGCTGTGATAGTTGCAGTGCTTGTAACAAATACAACAGCATTGCTAAACGGACTGTTTGAAATTGTCTTCCATGTATGATAGAAGTAATTCCAGTACAAACCGCTTGCAGAATATTTCTCGGTAAACTTGTTATTGTTGTCATAAACTTGAAACCAGTTTTCATCAAGAATCACAGCTTTTACATCAGCAAGTAGCGCCAGCTCTTCTGATGTAACCTCTTCAATTCCGTCAGAATTTGTTCTGATAATGTCAAATCTCTCGTTATCAAAACTAGTCCAGTTATCAATCAAAAACAGTCTTCCCATGAAATCAGCTTTGTCCATGTTAAATGCACTTGCAAGTACATTAACATCAAACTGTGCATTAAACATAGCGTCCATAAAGATCACCTGTCTGTCTTTCGGTGTCGTTGTTTTTACACCAACTTCGTTGTATTCACCAGACATAAACGGTAACAGGTTAGACACACCTCTGAACTGTACAGCAGATTCTTTCAAGTCTGTTCCGTCACCAATAGCAACAGGTTTCATTTTACCGTGACTAATTGCTTTGATCAACAGATACTTAAATAACAGGAACTCATCATATTCAGCGCCTGTGTAAACAGCGTCTACAATTTTTGCGATCAAGTTCTGAACACCGTCCATAGACAGAAATGCCTGTTTCAAGTCTTCATCCTGAATCGTTACAGGGTACATCACTCTCCAGTTCATAGCATGGAAAGCAGAACGAACATCTGGGAATGTTCTCTTGTACTCACGCTCTCTCGCTTTTTCTGGGTTAAAGTCTACACCCTTTGCAATAGAAACAAAAATGTCTTCTACGGTCTCACCAAACTCAATATACCCTTTTTTGAGCATTGAATACGGATTGTTAAATGTTGCACTCTGCACTCTTACAATCGCAATACGATTTACAAGTGCATTGATAAACTGGTTAGCCAGTGCAGGCTGTCCCATCAAAACCTCTCCGACTTTCGGGATATCGTTTGCGGTTTTTACTACTGGCACATTCTGCTGATAATCATAGGAAGCATTCTGACGAATTACATTCAGAATATCCAATGTAGAAGCATTCAATGTGCTAACTGATACTCTTCTCGGCATCTTTTACATCTCCTTTTCTTTAAAATTATTTATTGGTGAACAAATCTTCGTACCTAGTAGGAACTGGATCTGGTTCATCTGTGTCCTCTTCCTCGATTCTTCCGTCTCCCTCTAAGAATCTTTTTCTATATTTTTCTCTCCATTCACTGTCATTCTCCTCATATTTCTCTTTCCATTTTGTATTATCGCTTGCTTTCTCCGACAGATCATTGTATGTGTCTGTGAAGTCTTCCAAAATCGCTAAGCTGACATCAGAAGTATCTTCACCAATTAATGTGTTAATTGATTCAATCAATTCTTCTCTTGTTTTTACTGCCATATTAATACCTCTCTTTCAAAACATTCTATAACGTATCATCATCCACACAGGCATTTTTGATTTTTTACTTCCTGCTGTTCCGCCAGAACCTCCACCAGCACTAAGTAACCGATACATCATGACTGCATTATTTAAAATATCTGGTTCACCTAGTAATTCATTTTTAATTACCCATGAATTGATTGAGGAATCCTGAGCGTGTTCTTGAATAAAATCAAAGCATTTGTTTGCATATTCAATTCGTAGAGACGGATCAGTTTCAGCAGGACGTTCCCAACATTTCATAAACGCTTCTGTTAATGACGGAATATCTCTACTATCTGAATTAATAAATTCATCAAGTGATGTAATCCCTGCAAACTCACCTAGCCAGTCAGCTTCAACAAATAAGTATTTTACCTGTCCATCTGGTGAAGTTCTGTCATATCCATTTTCAGATAACCATTGTTCTAGTGCTGTTCTTCTTCCAGCCGTCCACTGGAAAATACCAAAACCACCGCCGCCAGATAATTCTTCTTGTGCTGGGTTAATATGAGATTCTCTCCACGCATTTCCACACAATGCAGATACCACATATATGCTTGCTCCATAACCAGTAGCACCACCGCTTCCATACCGAAATATTCTAGGAAAACTTTGAGTGTAATTTCCAATTGATACTTGATCAGCTAATGGTGCTAAATCGGTGTGTGCTCCCATAAAAATTGCTGATCCTGTACCTTTTTCATAACACATTTCTGTGTGGTAACTTGATACACCAATATCTCCGGGAAGTATTTCACCATTTGGATCAACTTCGGTAAACCCTAATTGAAGTAATTCATCTGGCTCTGAATAGGTTGTAAATGCATTACTATTTGGTGCATAACTTGGTGTTTCAAATCCACCAGCTAATAACGCGTAATTAATAAAGGATGAGCAATCATAATAGGTAACACCACCAACTGTCTGTTGATTTCTATATGTTTGAGAATAACCGATATTAGGAGCATTACACGTTTGAATCGCCCATGTATAAGCTTTATTAATATCTGGCATTTTATTCCACCTTAATCACTGCTTCAAAACCATTGTTAATAAGTGACTGCTTCAATGCTTCTGCGTTACTTCTGTTTTTAAAAGCGCCGCACTGTACTTTATAAAGCACATTACTATCTGTATGGTTGTTACCTGACCCGTTGTTAATTGTAAGTCCGTCTACTTCTGCAAATCCATCTGCAATTGCTTTTCCGATTGCTGTCACGTTTTCATCAATCCACTGTGCTAAGGTTTCTGTGTCATGAAATTCACATTCGATGTAAATACAGGTTGCAACTGTGTTTAAAATTTCATAAAGTGTTTCATCACTACGAACACCATAATCTGGTGTAGGTGTAAGAGAAGCAACCTTGTTATATACAGATGTAACATAACTATCATTTACAGTAGTAGGGAACGTCATGACCAGTGTACCCTGCCCACCGCCAGCGTTTGTGTGGATCGGGATGTGATAATCTGCACCCCAGTCATTGGATTCGGTTACACGGTTCGGGTATGTTCCATCTTCGGAATTGTTTCCTACTAAAACTTCATAGCCGTAACCTCTCAAGTATTTTGCACACTCGTCTGCGATTTGTGTGCAGTGATATGCCTCACTGTGACCAGAACCAGAGCAAATATTCGACCATTGATCACTAGGCGATAAGTAAATTTTCATGTTATTCACCTCTACTGATATGAAATAATTCCATCAATTTTTCTGGTAACAAATCAGAATTAATCTTACTGATATTTTCTAAGATTGATACCAGTTCTGTTGTACATGTGTAAAGAACTACAATTGGCAAAATCAAAACGCCTAAGTTTAAACCTATGTAACCACCATAGGAATCTACCACATAAGCTAAAATGTAGCACATAATGAATCCTACTTTTTTAAACAAACCATCTCGTAATTTTGCAGACTGTAAGTCTTTACTTTTAACTGCTGAAATAATACCGCTGATTAAATCGAACAAATTAAAAATGAGTGCAATAATAATAGGGTAAAACTCTTTCACTTTACCTCACCACCTTTTTTATTTTATTATAGCATACTTATTGACTTTTTGCAATAGTTTTGTTATAATTAATTATAGAAATGAGGTGAAAAAAATAAATGTCAGAATATTATGACGGAACAAAGTTATTGTCAATGTTAGATATAAATGGTGAAAAACCAGAGATATTTATGTGTACAACAAATCGTAGCGGTGGAAAGACAACGTATTTTAGTAGATATCTGATGAATCGTTTTTTAAAATATGAAGAAAAATTTTGTCTTGTTTATCGTTATAACTATGAATTGGATAATGTTGCAGAAAAATTCTTTGATGACATTGGGTCTTTATTCTTTCCAGAATACGGTATGTTATCAAAAAGAAAAGCAAAAGGCATTTTCCACGAATTGTATCTGTTTAAATTGGATGAATCAGAAGTATTAACACCATGTGGGTATGCCGTTAGTATTAATAGTGCTGACCAGATTAAAAAGTACAGTCACTTCTTTTCAGATATTCAACGTATGTTAATGGATGAATTTCAGAGTGAGACGAATCATTACTGCGCAGATGAAGTAAAAAAGTTGATCAGTATTCATACCAGTATTGCCAGAGGACAAGGGAAACAGGTTCGATATGTTCCTTTGATTATGCTTAGCAATCCAGTTAGTCTGTTAAACCCTTATTATACAGAAATGGGTATTAGTGCAAGGCTCCGTGATGAAACAAAGTTTCTTAGAGGTGACGGCTTTGTTCTGGAACAGGGATTCAACGAAAGTGCTAGTAAAGCGCAAAAAGAAAGCGCATTTAACAGAGCATTTTCTGGAAATGAATATGTTGCATATAGTAGTGAGTGTGTATATCTAAATGATAACAAGACTTTTATTGAAAAGCCTGTTGGTAAAAGCGAATATATTTGCACTCTTAGATATAAAGGCACTGATTATGCAATCCGTGAATTTGCTGAAACTGGTGTTATTTACTGTGACGATAAAGCTGACAGCACATACCCTACAAGAATCAGTATTACAACAGAAGACCATAATATAAATTTTGTTATGCTTAGAAAGAATGATTATTTGCTTTTAAATATGAGATACTACTTTGAAAAAGGGTGTTTCAGATTTAAAGATTTACGCTGTAAAGAAGCTGTTTTATCAGCTTTATCATATTAACTTGATACGGTATCAACCAACGTGCATATCACTGTTAGTTCTGGGTAGCACACTTGAAATTATAGTGCCAGACTATTTTCTATCATGCTAGTAGGCTTTGATTATCTCGTTGGATATTGATATAAAAATAGAGCAGATGTTAATCATTGATTACTCTGCTCTATTATTTTTATTAACTTATTGAACCATTTGAAATGTTATATAAATTTGTTACTGCCGATGAAATTTGTATAAGCATAATGTCCATTTCATTTTTATCTACTACTGTGATGAGATTATCGTTCTTATAAAAACAAATTTCATTATCTATAATTTTATAATACCCTATTGGTTTACCCTCATAATCTATAATAGTGCTATTTAATATATTACCTTGTAAAGTTAATTCTAATACGTCACAAACTTTAGCTATTCCCACGTAAATATCTTTTCTATTCATTCCGCACACCTCATTAATATATTCTTTAACACTTTTATTTTTAATATCTGTATAAACATACACTTTATTAAAATAAATAGATTCAGCTATGTCTAAAATATTAGTTGCATTATATTTTATCATATAATTATTAAATTCTTCTCTATTGCATTCTTGTATTCTTAAAATACCATCAACAAATAGAGCAAAATTATCATTTGTAAGCTGTCTTGATTTTTCTATTATATCCTTTAATCTTAGCATATTATTTCACCTCATTTCATATGTTGTATCTACAAGTAATATCCCACCTCGTATACGCACAGGGCGTAACTTATCTGGTACGCATAAACCAACTTTAAAATCAGAATAGTCTCTGACTATTGGTTGTTCATTTTCATCAAATAAGAACATTTTTTCATCTTCCGTCCATTCTTTATGTTTACCTGTACTTTTATCTGTGTAACCAGAAATAACTTGCTTACCTGTCATTGATAAAGCAAATAAGTTTTTACATTTATCTGGCATTCCTGCACATTTAATATTGTGATAAGGTTCTTCTATTGGTTCTAAATCTTCTTTTACAACGTGTTCTATATAAGTCTTCTGCCTAGTAAAAATTGCTTTATCCCAGCAGCTTTCAAGTTTCCAACAGCAAAAGTTTTTATCGTGTACTTTTATTCCTGTTATTTCCTCTGGTTCTAAATCACAATGAATGCTGTCTGTATCTGCATATATAAATCCTCGCTTATCCTTACCATAGTAATTTTTCTGAGCCGCCCTAATTGTAAAATTTCTAGCATAACTTGTAATAGCAGAACCACAAGCAATATATCCTGCTTCTTTTTCATGCTCTGTTACTGGTATAAAACCTATTGATTTATCCTCTTTAACATAAGCAATCTTAAAAGAAGAGTCTGTACTGCTAGCTAGCTTTCCATATAAGTTATTCAAAAATAGTTTTGCTAACTCTCTTTTTGCCCCTTTTGATCCTATTTTTTTATTTTTATACTTATCTATGTACTCGTCAAATATTCCAACTTGTGAATAAAAATAGCAACCGTCTAATATCTCAAAATCAACCAATTCATAATGATCAATTAATAAATAATAGTCACTCATTGTTAATGTTAATTCGACTATATTAGGTACTACTGATCCGTCTTCCTCTATTCTGTAAGGACAATATTTTCCAGTTTCTTTATCATATACATCTGATGTTTCCAATGCTTCTGTTCCCTTATACAAAAAATTTCCTTTTATCTGTATAAACGGTAACTTATCTTTTTTAATGTAGAATCGGGTTCTTATTCTAATAAAAAAGTAGCTATCTTCTTCTAAAGCTTTATCTGGTATATAGTTTCCGTCCCAAAATGTCGGATAAAATATTGGGTATCTGTTACCAGATTCTGACGACATCATACTAGGGTATAGTGAATTAACATCAGCAGTTGTGCCGTTATTGTATATTCTATTCTCTTTACCTTTTACTAAATAGCACCAACCACCTTTATACGATCTTCTTATCCATTCACCAGCGTTATCAACACCATGAATTTTTTCGTCTATTTTTATATCGTATAAGTCTGGAAACATTTCTTCATAGTCATAAACTGAATTTACAGAATGATTGCATATATTTCTGTATTCAGCTAAACAACATGATCCTATTGTTAGCTTATTATGTCCCTCGTTAAACATAATTTCTAATGCTTCCTTTACTACAAGAACATCATTTGCAATGTACTTCTTTTCTTCTGGTGTAATCTCGCACCCTGCATAACGAAATCCCTCGTATTCCATGTCAAGTTTTTTGTGCTTTGTTCCAAAAGATTCCCCAATACGCTTTACAGAAAATGGTAGTAATTTTAAAGAGTCTCTAATCTCTATAAATTTACCGTCTACTTTTATAACGATAGAATACCATTGCCCCTTATCAGAAACACTGATTCTAAATTCACCATTTGACATGTACTTTTGATCTTTCCATTTTACATCAGTTTCTTTTTCACCTGTTTTTTCTAACGCTTGTTTAAAATGTTTGTCAACCATTAAATATGACACCCAAAATGATCCGTCAAATTTAAGGTTGTGATAGTAAGCTATTATATTTGTTTTTAATGATTTAAAATACTCAAACTGTTCGTCGATAGAATGAAATATTTTAACATCATCTGTATATAATTCTACGGAAGCGGATGCCCAAACTTCTGTGCTTACCTGTCCTTTATACACTGTTGTTTCAAAATCACACATAAAATATCTATTTTCTCTAGGTCTCATAAGCCACTCAATGTATTGTCTTAGATACATCATACACCCTCCCAGTTTTCTTCTCTTTCAGCTTCTTCTGATAAGTCTTTTCTTTCTTTTAATGTTAATGTTTTATCTGTTATAGCGTTAGCAAATTCTTGGGAAGCACTATTTATTGCTTCTGCTGAACTTCCATACATAACATAATCAAGTGTTATTTTCCATTCCAAATATTTCCTTATTCTATACCCTACTTCTGATTTACCTACAAGATCAACTTCTCTTTGCGTTATTGATTTTAAAGTCTCTGTCTCTCTTAATGATGATCTATAAGCGTCTAATGATCTATAACCATACAGTCCAGCTTGTGTAATTGGTCTTGATAACCTTGATATATACTCCTCATATGTGTTGTCAAAAATAACTTCTCCTGTATCTGGTATATGATCATATGATTCTGGTTCTGGTATTACAATGTTTGACTTTGGTGGGTATACTGCCTTTGCTGTTGATGTAAAAAATCTTTGCTCTGATAATCTATTTGCTTTTCTAGTTTGCTGTGCTTTCTTTGCTCGTTGTGATCGTTCTGCTTTTCTTCCCTCTAGTCCTGTAACAATTTCTCCTTGTGTTGCTTCTCCGCCATACAATGCTTTTCTATATAGGGTATCTGGTTTTAATTTCTTCAGCCGTGCTACACTACTTTTTGTGATACGCTTTGGTATTTTTGGTAGTATGTTATCTTCAAAAATATAACCACGTTTTTCTGCTCTCTTTATAAACCTTTGTATGCGATTTCTTTCTTTTTTATATTCCTGTTGAATTTCTGATTTTTTCTTTGCCATGTTTTACACCTCACCTTTTAATATGTTTCACGTGAAACATTTAGAACAAAAAAAGGAAGCATTAAAGCTTCCCTTTTTCATGTATTTCTTAAAGAGAATTAATATCCAATGTGCAATTGATATAATCTCTACCAGCGTTTGTTTTACCAGAAATTTTAATAATTGAAAACGGTTTATCTTTCATAATATTCTGGATATCTCTCATTGATCTTTTAAAGGTTGTTGACTGTCCACAGTATACCTCTTTTTCTGGTGTGATAATTGAGATAATCTCTACTGCTTCTCCTGTTGATTCTTTGATGTCTTCAAAGATCATTACACCGTTTACTTTGATTGATGTACCGTCTTCCACGTCTTTCAGCCCTTTAATGGACGGTGCAATTGTCATAAGATACTGTTCTACCTCTGTAAAGTCTCTTGATGTTTCTTTAATTTTAATCATGTTTTAAATCTCCTTTTTTACATTATTTTATTCTTCTGTTTCTGCTTCTGCTTCTGTTTTCTGTTTTCTCGGTGGCATAACTTTTGCGTTCATAATGAATACCTGTTCTGGCATTCCGTAAAGAGTTTCAACAACTTCTTTGTCTACGACGTGTACAGCTTTGATTGTATCTGTCTCAATCAGCGGTTTTACTGCTTTAAGCAAAGCTTCATCGTCTTTGTAGGTTCTTGCCACTTCTACCGTTTCGTTAAACGGTTCTCCTGCTTCAACGTCTAAACACATGACGTTGGCTTTTGTTGATGTGATCGTTCTTGTGATCATAATTTCTCTTGCCATTTTCTGCTGCTCCTTTTCGTTATTTTTTGTTGTGTATTTGTATAATGTTTCACATGAAACATTAAAAGTGTAATCTGGAATCGAACCAGAAGTGACATCAACAAAACAGGAAGAACAATGAGGGTTTATAAGATTGAATCATGTCACTATATCCAATATTTACACTAAGGTGTAGGCGGTAAGATTGAGTTACCGCCAATGGCAATGTAATAAATAGATTGGTTTGTGTAATTCTTTATTACATTTATAATTATAGCATAGTGGCTTGATTTTGTCAATTATAATTGTAAAAATAATATGATAAAATGTGTTTGCGGTAAGTTTTAACTAACTCCTGTGATAAATCGCTAATTTTAACGTTGTCAGAGCAGATGGTTTGTATGTTTCTTAATTCGTAGTGGAATGGGTGGACTGGGGCGGATTCAATGTGAACTCTTAAAGTGCCGTGCTGATCTATGTTTACCCATACTTTAGAGTGTTTGAGTTTTGCTCTCAAAAATGTTCTTAGTTGCGTTTCAATTAATTTTTTAAGTGTCATTTCAAGTACCTCATTATAGATATTCAATAATTTTTTCAATATTAGTTTCTTTCATTAATCGTCCAAAATCATAATCTGTCATAATGAACAGGCAATCAGCTAAAGATGTTACAACTCTAAGTGACATGTTAAACTTGTAAGAACCTTCTGGTTCTATCATTACAGTAAGAACATGCCTATTAATGCACCATATTATATCATCTATTTTTATACTTTTAATTTCTTTCATTTTCATTTCCTCTCTTTTAAATATTTGCGATAAACGTAACCACAGAAAAAACCGTATAGTAGTAATGTTATTTCATGCATTATTGATTCCCTCACTAAAATACTGGAATAGGGGCAGCATAATAAATTAAAGAGTTAATTAAGGTTATAATGCTACTAATAGGCATACCAATAAAATCATTTTTACTACACGAATATGAATTAATTAACATATAACTTTCAACAGGTTCATCACCATCAATAACATTGCTATTAAATACAATATGCACATCATCATTTTCCAACTTTAATAATATAGTAACTCTTTCAAAGCTGTACTCGATTTCACGATAACCATACTCATTAATAATATCTCTTTTCATTTCTTTGATAGCTTCAATTTCTACGTTTTTCATCATTTTGTTCCTCTTTTCTTTATTTTTTATTTTGATCTTACGATCAATAGGTAACTCGGGACTCGAACCCGAATGAAAGCCGTTTCTTTTTTACCTGTTGGTGTTTCACGTGAAACATTTTTATAATAGAAATTATTGTAATTCGTTAAAATCTCTATATCCTGTAATACAATACAAAATATCTTCTAACGTTTCATGGTTAAACCCGTTTATAGCGGTTACAACCTGCAAAGTCTGTTCTTCTACACCAATTTCTAAAAGTTTATCACATTTTTTCCCTAAAATCATATCTTGTTGTTTCATTTTTATTCCCTCATTTTTCTTTTTATTTTTCCAAAATGTTTCACGTGAAACATTATAGTGTCAAGAAATAAATTTTATCCACTAGTGTTTCTTTGCAAAGCCATTCATAACTATCATTCCATTTTTCAATATCTTTCATAAAATAAATATTAATAAATCTAAATACTTCAAGTGCGGTTATTGCATATAACTTTGCTGATGAAACATTACCACTTTCATATTCTTGTAATGCTGATTTTGAGGTTCTTCTTACATTCGAAATTAATTCGTCAATTGTTATGTTTTGTTTGAAATTGTTTTTCATTGTTCTTTCTCATTTTATTTATAATCTAATATAAGTTTCCTCTGTCACACCGCCACTTATATCTAAACCAACGGAAATACTTTGTATAATACCACTATTAATACAATGCCTAGTTATAATATTAATTCCATTCTTCTGGGCTTTTGACATTTTATATATTGGTAATGTAAAAATAAATCCTTTAGAATAACCCTCAATCTTTTGTACTAATCTTTTAAATTCTTCTGATTGCATAAACTCAGTAGCATTCATTTTTCGTTTACTCCTTAAATTAATATTTT
>ENA-ORMO01002180-ORMO01002180.1-human-gut-metagenome-genome-assembly--contig:-NODE-2180-length-16624-cov-4.638059_pt1 | contig 16624 bp, 12 predicted proteins | sample MGYA00242106_ERZ509001 | MGnify/ENA primary metagenome ERZ509001 (study PRJEB26280, sample SAMEA2338736) | human gut metagenome | biome: human gut; feature: human-associated habitat; material: faeces... | reverse complement strand
AATTACCTAATATAAATTTTCTCTCCGCTCATGGTAAAATAGTAGTAACCACACAACCACCCCACACACGAGAGGAAGAGAAAATTTATGGCTATTCAATATCATCAGATTTCTTTAAAAGAAACTTTTTCAGACTGTCAGGACATGTTTATGGATGATGTCCCTTCCTTTTTCCAACTTCTGGAGCAGCACTTGGATATCTCCCTGTTCATACCACAGTCCTTTTACAATGCCTTTTATCAGAAACTCGGGCGCAGCAGGCTCTATCCACTTACCGGATTTCTTTCGGCCCTTATTCTTCAGAAGATTTTCTCCATTCCAACCGATTCCCTGCTCATTCTTTTCCTGAATCTCTGTAAAGAATTTAGGGATTTCTGCGGTTTTTCAAAAGTACCGGATGCTCCGCTCTTCACACGTTTCAAACTGGGATTTGCTGATTACATTGAACTCATGTTTCAGCAGATGGTTGACTATACCGAGCCCATCTGCCAGCAGATTGATTCCTCCCTTGCTCAGATTCTTACCTTTGATACTTCCGGTATTGAGCTATATTGTTATTTGTAACTTTACCTAATTCCAATTACTCGAAAATTCTTCAAATTAAAAGAAGGTACAGTATAATTCATTCTGATGTATTATCCGTCAGATTGTTTTATCCTGTACCTTCCTGTGTTATCATGACTTAGTTGCCTAAATAACAAACGGCAGGAACCTCCCCGACCAAAGTTTGGTATCCTGCCCTGTCACCTAACGATGAGTAAACTCATCATTACCAACAATGCTATGATAACCCTTTATGTCAAAGAAAACAATCCCATTACTCCATATTTTTATAATAATCTTATTGCAAACTTACAGTTCCATCGTCTCACCTGTACCTGTGGGCACTCCGGCTGTCTGTCCGTTCATGGATACTACACACGTTCCCTCAAAGCTCCGGGTGGAAAGCTTCCTTTCCGTATCTGCCGGGTAATCTGTTCCTGCTGTCACCATACCCATGCACTTCTTCCTTCTGCCATGGTTCCCTATTCCCAGACATCCCTGACCGAACATGTCGAAATCATTTCCTGCCATGAAGCCGGAAGAAGCTGGGAGATACTTATGAATCAAAATCCTGCCATTGACGAAAGCAACTGCCGCCATATCATTCGTAGATTTTTATATCACTGGAAACAACAGCTTTTATCAGAGCGGATTCCTGTTTCACATTCGTCCTCTCTTGTTTTTAAGTGTTTTTCATGCTTTTTTACACAATTCATGCAGATTCATTGCACCCCAAATATTCTTTTTTGCAATACCACATAACCTGACACGACATGTTTCCGGTTTCTTCCTATACTAAACTAAAAAGCAAAGGAGGAACCTGACATGACACAGGAAAAAAAGCATGATATCGCCCTGATGCGGTATTCTGTCATCTCACCCATTATCACCGGGCTTTCACAGGACTACGATTCCCTGGATGCCTTTTATCGTGATGCTTCAAAGAAAGGGACAATCGCACCAGACGGCACCGTCAAACACTTTTCAGCAGCCACCATCGAACGATGGTACCGCAACTACAAGAACGGCGGTTTTGATGCTCTCATACCACAGGGACGCGTTGATGAGGGCAAACCCAGAAAACTGAATCCGGATTTACAGGAACAGATTAAATATCTGAAACAAAACTACCCCCGCATGTCTGCATCGGCAATCTTCAGACAACTTCACGATAACGGCAGTATTATCACCGGAGAAGTTGCCGAATCTACCGTTAACCGCTATATTAACCAGCTTGCCATTGAATTAAAAACCACAACCAATCCGGATATGAGACGGTATGAACGTCCACATATCAATGAGGTCTGGTGCGGGGACTCAAGCATGGGCCCCTATCTGAAAACCGATGATGGCAAAAAACACAAGGTATATATCATTGCCCTGATAGATGATGCCAGCCGATTCATCGTTGGTATTGATGTCTTTTTCAATGACAACTTCGTAAATCTGATGTCTGTTATGAAATCAGCCGTTGCGAAGTATGGTCGTCCTCAGATATTCAACTTTGATAACGGAAAATCCTACCGCAACAAACAGATGGAGCTGCTTGCCGCAAGAATTGGTTCCGTCCTCCATTATGACCAGCCTTATACGCCAACCCAGAAAGCAAAAATTGAACGGTGGTTCCGTACCATGAAAGACCAGTGGATGTCCTCTCTGGATATCCGGGATTTTCACACTCTGGATGAACTTCGTGGAAATCTTCTTGCATATGTGAATACATACAATCACGCTCCCCATTCCTCGCTGAAAGGAAAATCTCCTCATGAGCGCTTCTTCTCAGAGCCGGGGTGCTTCCACCGCCTTCCCGATGATGAGCTTGATAAGGACTTCCTTCTGGAAATCGAACGCCGTGTTTCCTCTGACAGTGTAATTGTGATTGATCAGGTTGAGTACGAAGTAGACTGCCGTTTTGCGAAGCAGCGTATCAGACTCCGCTATTCCCCTGATTTGCAGGATATTTTTATTATGGAAGCGGATGGAACGCTTACACCGATACGTCTCTTAAACAAAACAGAAAATGCGTTTGTTAAACGTGAAAAAATACATTTATGCAGAGGAGAAGAATAATGATGGAATACTTCACAAGGTACGGTCTGGAATTCAATCCGTTTTTAAAGAATTCCAAGGAAATCCTCGTCGATACCAATGAGCGTAAGGAAACACTGTTCCGGCTGGATTATCTGGCCAAAACCAAGGGCTTTGGTCTTCTTACCGGTGGCGCAGGACGCGGTAAAACAACCGTAATCCGTTCCTGGGCTGCCGGACTCAATCCATCCCTTTACAAGGTCATTTATACCAGCCTTTCCACCCTCACTGCCAATGACTTCTACCGGAATCTGGCTCATGAACTTGGTGCACAGCCTTCCTTTCGAAAACCGGATAACTTCCGGACCATCCAGGAAGAAATCGCAAGACTTTCTCTCGAAAAAAGAAAAACACCGGTCATTATCATTGACGAAGCCAACTATATCAACAATGCAATCCTCAATGACCTGAAAATTCTCTTCAACTTTGAAATGGATTCCAGAGACAGGGCAGCCATCCTCTTAGCAGGACTTCCTAAACTGAACTCTACCTTACGGTTAGCTATCCATGAGCCGCTTTACCAGAGACTGGTCATGAATTACAATCTAGAGGGGCTGTCCAAGGAAGAAGGACGTTCCTATATCCATGAAAAGTTAAAAGGCGCCGGCTGTAATCAAACGGTCTTTCACGAAGCTGCTGTAGAAGCAATCTTAAATGCTGCTGATGGAACACCACGTATGATAAACAAGTTGTGCAATGCCAGTCTTCTGATTGGTGACAGCAGTAAATCTGAAATCATCACCGCAGACATTGCCATGCAGGCAATCAATGAATGTGAACTGGGCTGATCCAAAATCCCTCACTCATTTAATGTGCGTGGGGGATTTTAAAGTATAAAATAAAATGACAATTCGGGTGTATATAATCTGCTTGAAACATATCCATTTAGGTAGAAACAGCTTCATTTAATGTGAAGTTGAAAGCATCATCTAATTTGCCGAACAACACCCTGGCTCCCGAGGTGGTCTTTTTAAATACGTCCTCGTACTTGAACCGCAGGGAATCATTGGTATCCCTGGCCTGGGCCAGCAGCGGATAGTAGTTATTGGTCACCTCTGCCACCGCGTAGGCCCCTTCGTTGATCTCGTGGCCGATCTCATGGGAAAGCCCCCAGCCGAACAGGCTGCCGGACTGATACCTTCCCTCTGCGTCCGCAATCACGGGCTTTCCGTTTACCATTTCTTTAAACTGGGGCCACTCGATGCCGATGTGGAGGCCTCCGGCGTACATGAAGGCACCGGCAAACATCCTCTGGTAGCGGATATTCAGACGGCCGGCCGGTACCCGGTTGTGGGGCTCGGCATCAGATGCCGTGCTTAAGCCCTTATGGGCGTAAAACAGCTCCACCATCTGATCCATGGCTGTCATGGACTGCTCCAGGGCTGCGGCCTTTTCCGCTGCCGTATTCCCGGACAGTCCCTCCAGGATCTGGTCCGAGGGGCCGGAGATCATGGTATACCGGCTCACGATATCCGTGGCTCCGTAGATACAGTTCTTTTCATCATAAGAATAGTCCTGATGATCCCTGTTATGGAGAGCCTCCATATCCTGGACCATGGCCTCCAGCCCGTTCACATAGGCCTCCGCCAGCTTCAGACGCTCCGCCGGATCCTTTGTATCCGAAAGGTCCAGCACCGGGATCTTCGTTCCTCCGCTGACACGGACACCGTACTGCTCCCGGCCTGCCTCTCCGGTGTAGACCACATAAAGCTGTCCGCCCCGCTCCAGGTCCATATGGTCCAGGGCCTCCAGCGTAAAATCATTAGCTCCGGCTTTTAAATTTCCCAATGTCCTGGTCCAGGCAGCAGAGCTTCCATGGTACTGGGTCTGAACGAGCTGAAGCCTGGTGCCGTCCCCGGTCTTATGGGCGGGGCTTCCCACATAGACGGTGACCGTCTCCCCGGCCCTTGCGGTCACGCCCAGGGGCTGGTACGTATTGAGACCGCCCTTGAAGGTGATGTGGCTGTCGGAGTTTCCTGTATCCTTGCTGTCCAACGCCAGGATCTCCGCCTGGAGCGCGCCGTCCTTTAGGATCCGCTCTGCGTTGGCCAGCTCCGTTTCCAGGATCTCCTTCCTGGGGTGCAGCTCCCCGCTGACCGGATCCGGCTGGTCCAGCCGGTCCTTAAGGCTCTGGATCCGTTTTCCCATGGTCTCCCGGTCCACGTCCGGCCGCAGGCTCACATGGTAGGGATCCCCGTAAAGGTCCATGATCTCGTCCTCCAGCGAGTCGTAGTAATAGAACTTAAGCTCTGCCATGGAGATCCGGCGGCTGTTTCCATCTGCGGTGCTTAAAACCAGCTGCACAGCCTCGGCCTCAATGGGCCTGTCCGCCCGGAATTCGTAGTAGGCCTTATTGTTGCTGGTCTTTTTCTCCAGGACGCCGGCAACGGAATTCTTTGTGCTGTCCTGGATGTCGTTCCGGTCTGTCCAGTAATAAAGCACTGCCTTATTATAGGAAAACGTCTGTTCTCCGTCTGGGATCACCACCATTGTGTCCATTTCATAGGACCTGTCAAAGGACACAATGGGAGCTTTTTTCAAATCATAATAGGTCGCACCCGAATCCCAGTCGATACGGGCCCAGGAGGTCTCATAGTTTCCATCTACAATATCATACTCACCTTTGGAGACATCATACCCATAGCGCACCGACTCGATATGGGCGGTCACCGGCTCTCCCGGCACCTCCACATTGATCCGCTTGTAATCCGGCGTCACCGGCGGATCCAGGGCCGCCGTCACTCCCGTATAGTGGACCGATTCCGGTCCCTCTCCCAGCGGGTTCACGCCGGTCAGATAAACGTCATACTTTGTCTTATCCTCCAGCCCCTTAAGCTCATACCGGTTCTCCCGGATATCCGGGATCTTCGTGTACGCTCCCTGGGAGTCGCCGTACTTCCTGTAATACAGGTTATAGCTGTCTGTATCCATCATATCCTTCCAGCTGATGGAAAGCCCCTTATACCGGGATGTCACCGTGATATTTTCCGGTGCAGGCGGAAGGCTGGCCGCCCTGGGCTGTCCCACAGCCTCTGCCGCCGGGCTCTTCCAGGCCCCGTTCACCGAACGGATCTGGATCTCATAGGAATTTCCATTGGCCAGCGCCCCGTCTCCCAGGCCTTCTGCCCGGAATTCCGGCTTATCCGTCTGGAAGGTCTGTGTCACCTCGTTTTTCTTACTGTTGACTCCATGGACCGTCACCTCGTAGCCCGTCACATTGGGCTGTCTCCGCCAGGTCACGGTAAAGGACGCGTCCCCGTTCTCCACCTGCACCCGCTCCGGTGCTGTCATTTCCGGCTCCGGGATCCGTTCCTTCATGTCCCCCAGGAACTCCACCTTTGCAATATCCACCAGGGCAGTGTTCCCCAGGGTCCGGCTGACCTTAATGGTCACCTTCTTCACGGCTGTCTGGCCCTTCAGATCGATGACGATGGGGCCTCCCTGGCTTACGGTCTCCTCTTTTCCCGTGAAAAATTCCAGAAGCGCCCTTCCCAGGCTCCGTTCCTTTACTTTTCCGTTTTCGATCTCAAAGACCTTTTCTTTTCCCTTTTCTGTCTCCACAGAAACAGTTCCGTCCACAATGGTGTTGCCAGAGCCGTCCACCGGGTCGATGACGAACCCGGCCATGGTCTTTCCGGAGCCAAACTCCGCAGAAATGGTCACCGGATTCTCCCCGGAAATGGCCTCCTCACTTTCCAGGGTAAGGCTGGCCGCACCGGAAAACAGCTGCTCCACCGTTCCCTGGGAGATCTCCGCGTTGCTGGCGGACGCCGTATGGATCTCTTCCTCTGTGATCCGCATGGTCCGTGTCTCCCGGGCAGTCCTTACATCTTCCTTGTCCCCCTGGATCCGGATCCCCTTCTGCTCATAGGCCACATAGGAGACCGTATCGTTTTCCGGCTCCATCCTGAGATCATACGTCCCATCGGGAAGCTCCGTCAGCTCACAGCTCCCCTCTGTGTATGTATTCCCGTCTCCGGCCGGCAGGGTAAGGCTTCCAAAGGCCGGTTCGGCTATGGAGGCATCCTCTTCCTCCGACGGATACAGCTCCACATTCCAGGTGGTCTCCGGAGCCTTTACGACGCCCTGGACCTCCACCCTAAGGATCCCGTTCCTCTCCTCCAGAAGTCCGGCTAAGGCTTCTTCCCCGGCCGCCGCATCCGACATGGTGGCGGTCATCCGGGTCCTCTGGTTTTTCTGCGGCATTCCCATGGCTCCCGTCCGTCCCAGTGGGCTCTGCACAGCCATAAGGACCGCCAGAAGAGCCGCTGCCGACCGCATTCCCGTTCTCTTTTTCACAGTTCTTTTCACACTTTCCTCCTATGGATCAGATTTATTGCCTGCGGAGTATCCATTTTTTAGGGGATCTTCGGTCCCCATGGCACAAGAAAGAATCCTGCTCTTGCAGGATTCTCCGCCTGCGGCGGGTCGCATTTGCGACGAAATTCCATACCGCCGCAGTGCGATTCTGCACGAAGTGCTTTTTTATTTGATAGGAATTTCCTATCAAATAAAAAATCCGGTCAGAATCAGATTTCTGGCCGGATCCTATTTCCCCGTCTCATGACGCCCAGTATAACACATCAGACGTTTTTTGAAAAGAAAATTTTTGCATTTATTCTGTTTTTTTCATTTTATCCGCAAAATACTTCATAATGTCTTTTCTGGTGACGATCCCGATAAAAGATTTCTTATCGTCCAGGACCGGAACGAAGTTCTGCTTCATGGCCTTGTCTAAAAGGTCCTCCATATTGCTGTCAATGCTCACCGGCGTATTGTCAGAACGGCGGGGAACATTGGTGATCAGGATCCTTCTTGCTTCCTGCAGGTTCAGATCCAGCTGGTTTTTTATGTACCACAGAAGATCCCCCTCGGTGATGGTCCCCACATAGGTTCCCTGCCTGCTGATGATCGGCACCGCCGAATATTTATGGTACTCCATCTTCTCCAGAACCTGCCGGAGGCTTTCATCATCATGGATGTAAGCCACCTCACTCTTCGGTGTCAGAAAAAACAATATATTCATTTCATCTCTCTCCTTTAGTCTATATCCGCCCGAAAGCGCCCGTTCCCTGCGGCCTAATATCCCAGGTCCTCGTTGATGAAGACCAGCTCCACGGTCATTCCGTTACAGGGACGCTCCAGGATCACTGTGGCGCTGCAGATCCGGGCCGGACTATTACAGTCGTAACAGCGCAGCTCCCCGGACGCGGTACAGGGCGTCTTGACCCCAAGGCGTCTGGCATTTTTCGTACAGGCCGTATTTTTAGCCCGGGCAATGGCGCTGTGAAGGTCCGGGGCGATCTTATTCCTTCCTATCACATAGAAGACCCGTTCCGGACCAAACAGGCTGGCCGCCGCCCGGTTTCCCGTACCGTCGATATTCACCAGCTCCCCGGTTTCCGAAACGCCGTTGGCGCTTAAAATATATACGGTGGAATCCATGGCCGCTCTTCTGGCCTCTGCCGCAGTCATCTCGTCCTTCCAGTGCCAGACCACCTGGTTGTTTTCCTTCAGAACCTCGTACAGCCCCATTTCCTGACAGGTCATGGAACCGCCGAAGCCCACCCGCTCCCCGCGGATCTTATCCTTCAGATAGGAAGCCGCCTCCTCCTTCGTTTCAAAATACGAGGTGAGAAACCGGTGGTCCTCAAAGCTTTTCTTCAGTTTCCCGTAATCCATATGCTCCTCCTTCATCTGGTTTCTTTCCGTTCTGTAAAGTTATGTACAGTTTACCATATTTCTCTCATATTTTCACGAAAACTCTGTGAACTTTTTATTAAATTCATATTAACGTCAAAAAACAGACCGCCGGGTATTTTCCAGGCGGTCCATTTTTCCAGATCCTTATAGCTTCTTCCCTGTCCCCTACTCCAGATAATCCAGAGCATCCACAGGCTCGTCCCCGGAAAGCAGCTCAAAGTACAGGCTGGCCCCTTCCAGGGAATAATATTTGGTGGGCTCGGCCACATAGCCCAGCACATCGCCCCGGCTGACGTACTCGTTCTCCACCACCGGGATCTCCTTTAACTGGCCGCAGACGGCCTGGTAGCCGTTGCCCAGATCCAGCCGCACATAATTGCCGATCTCCTCATTGACGCCTACCTCCAGGATCCTGGCGTCGGCCGGGGCAGAAACAGGCGTGCTCACCTCGCTCTGGATCACGTTGGCCGGATTGCATTTATACTGCTCCAGGGTCGGGAACCAGGTGGTGGTGTCCATACTGTATCCCAGGATCACATTTCCCTGTACCGGCCACAAAAGCCTGTCGCTTTCCGTAAAATCCAGGACCAGGGAATCCCCGGCCGCTGCTCCGGCCTCGTCTGCCGGCGGATCCTCCAAGGCCGCGGCTTCTGTCTCTGCCGCTCCCAGGGTGTTTTCAGTTACATGGGAACCGGCTCCGGCCCCGGCCGGCTCCGCCTCCTGGGCGTTGGAGCTTCCCGCCACGGTCCTGGGCGGCTCTGTCTCCCCGGCGATCATCCCCTCCGGTTCCTTGATCTCCAGATACGGACTCTCCTCCATGTTCTGGGCGCCCTTCCGGATCCTCACAGCGCCTGCTGCGGCAACAATAGTCAGCAGGCCCAGCACTAGCATCACAAGAACTAACTTATCCTTGAAAAGCTGGTTTACTCTCTCTTTCACGTTTTATCACCTCGGTACTATTCTTACCAAAGTGACACGTCTTATTCAGATTCCCTCTTTTAAAATTTCCACATTCTGGAAATAATGGTCCAGAAGCGCTTCAAAGCCGAGCCCCTCCTTTTCCAGCGCCGAGGCTCCGGCCTGGGAGAAACCGTACCCATGACCGATCCCTTTGCAGGTGACCCGGATCTTTCCCTGGAGCTCATCGAAATAAAAGCACGGGGAGGACAGGCCCAGGGCGTACTGGACCTCTTCCCCGGAGTAGGTCTTCGGACCGATCTGGATCTGGACCACATATCCGGCCCCATCCCGCTCCGCCACCTGGATCTCCTCCAGGAGCCGGTCTGCATCCGGAGAGACCGCCCCCGGAATGGCGCTCACCCTCCGGGCCAGGTCCTCCGGCGTGAAGACCGCAATGGACAGATATCCGTCGGCCAGAAGATCCCCTGGGCTTTCCGCCTGCCTGAGACATGGATGCTCCTGTCCTCCGGGCCTTGTGGCCCCCGAGGCCGCCCGGCAGAAAAACACCTCCGCCGGTTCTCCCTCATAAGCCAGGTAAAGCCCGCTGGTGGCGGACACCGCCTCCCTGATCCTGCTGTAATCCTCCTGGTAAGCCCCGCCCCACAGCTCCTCCATCTGCGCTCCGCTCAAGGCGTCCATATCCAGGGCCTCCTCCGGGATCTCCTCCGCCCCGTCCATCTCCCGGTAGATATACGTCCTGGCTATAACTGCCTGGGCCTTCAGAGTCTCCGGCCCGAAATCTGCCGGGATCTGGGCCGCCAGAACATGGACCAGGAAATCCTCCGCCGGGACCCGCGAAACCTTTCCTTCCCGCTCCACAGCCACATACCGCCTTCCGGCCGCTCCGTTCCCATCAGTTCCCAGAGAGCCGCCCTGGCTTCCTTCTCCCCCGGCTCCCGCCAGCTCCTCAAACCCCGTAAAACCCCCGCCGCCGATCCGGCCTGTCCAGGCCATAGTCGTCACATAGGGGATCATCACCATGATCATCAAAACCGTCAGAAACCGCTTCATAAAAAAGCCCACCTCATATCCTTTTTTGTAAAGTCTATGAGACAGGCTTTCTTTTTAGAACCTGGGGAGCAGCTCCGTCCCCGGACGGGCCGCGTTCCCCTGGTTTGTATTACAGTTCTACCTTGATCTTATCCAGATGCCAGATATCCCTTACGTACTCCTCAATGGTACGGTCTGAGGAGAACTTGCCGCTGGAGGCGGTGTTTAAGATGGCCGTCCGGGCCCACCATTTCTCATCCCGGTACGCCTTGTCGATCCGGTCCTCTGCCTCCGCATAGGAACGGAAGTCCTTTAAGATAAAGTACGTATCCGCCCGGTCGCTGGACTGGGTATTTAACAGGGAATTGTAGATATCCCGAAACAGCTCCGGATTCTGCGGGCTGTAACTGCCGTTGATGAGCTGCATCAGCACCCGGCGGATCTCCTGGTCGCTGTTGAAGATCTCCATGGGGTTGTAGCCGCCCTGGTTCTCCCAGTTAATGATCTCGTCGGAAGAAGCGCCGAAGATGAACATGTTCTCAGCTCCCACCTCCTCGGCCATCTCCACATTGGCTCCGTCCATGGTGCCGATGGTAAGGGCTCCGTTTAACATGAACTTCATGTTTCCGGTACCGGAGGCCTCCTTGCTGGCGGTGGAGATCTGCTCGCTGACATCAGCTGCCGCAAAGATCATTTCTGCGTTGGATACACAGTAATCCTCAATGAATACCACCTTGATCTTACCGTTGATGGAACGGTCGTTGTTGATCACATCGGCCACGGCGTTGATCAGCTTGATGGTCAGCTTCGCCCGGGTATAACCGGCCGCAGCCTTTGCTCCAAAAATAAAGGTCCTGGGCACGATATCCATATTTGGATTATCCTTTAACTGGTTATACAGATACATCACATGCAGGATGTTCATCAGCTGTCTCTTATATTCATGGAGACGCTTTACCTGCACATCGAAGATGGACCTGGGATCCACGTCGATGCCGTTGTGCTCCTTGATGTATTTTGCCAGACGGATCTTGTTCTGATACTTGATGTTCATGAACTCTCTCTGGCACTTCTCATCGTCCGCGTAAATGGCCAGCTTTTTAATATGGGACAGATCTGTGATCCACTCGTTTCCGATCTTATCGGTCACCCAGCTGGCTAACAGCGGGTTTCCGTGGAGCAGGAACCGTCTCTGGGTGATGCCGTTGGTCTTATTGTTGAACTTTGTGGGCATCATCTGGTAGAAGTCCTTTAATTCCTCGTTCTTTAAGATCTCTGTATGGAGCCTTGCCACGCCGTTGACAGAAAAGCTTCCCACAATGGCAAGATGGGCCATACGCACCTGTCCGTCGTAGATGATCGCCATTTTGCGGATCTTTTCATTGTCGCCCGGGTATGCCTGCTTGATCTGCTCCACAAACCGGCGGTTGATCTCCTCCACGATCTGGTAGATACGCGGAAGCAGACGGGAGAACAGCTCGATGGGCCATTTTTCCAGGGCCTCGGACATGATGGTATGGTTGGTGTAGGCGCAGGTCTTTGTGGTGATCTCCCAGGCCTCATCCCATTCCAGGTTCTGCTCGTCTAAAAGGATCCTCATGAGCTCTGCCACCGCCACCGTGGGGTGGGTGTCGTTCATCTGGAACACGGCTTTTTCATAAAACTTATGGATGTCGTCGTGGTTCTCCAGATATTTCTTAACGGCTCTCTGGACGCTGGCAGAAATGAAGAAATACTGCTGCCTTAAGCGCAGCTCCTTGCCTGCGTAATGGTTATCGTTGGGATACAGCACCTCCACGATGGTCTTTGCCAGGTTTTCCTGCTCCACTGCCTTCTGGTAATCGCCCTTATCGAATTCCTTCAGATTAAAGGTATTCACTGGCTGGGCGTCCCAGATCCGCAGGGAATTGACCACGTTATTGCCGTAGCCCACGATGGGGATGTCGTAGGGGACTGCCAGAACCGACTGGTAGCCCTTCTGGACAAAATGGTTCCTGTGGCCGTCCCACTCAGTATCCACATAGCCGCCGAATTTTACCTCTGTGGCGTATTCGGGGCGGCGGATCTCAAAGGGATAGCCGTCCTTTAACCATTCGTCCGGCACCTCGATCTGGTAGCCGTCCTCGATCTTCTGCTTGAACATACCGTAGCGGTAACGGATCCCGCAGCCATAGGCCGGATAGCCCAGGGTCGCCAGGGAGTCCAGGAAGCAGGCGGCCAGACGTCCCAGACCGCCGTTTCCCAGAGCCGGATCCCGCTCCTGGTTTTCAATGGTATTTAAGTCAAAGCCCATTTCAGCCAGGGCCTCCCGGATCTCCTCCTGCTCGCAGAGGCTGATGATATTGTTGCCCAGGAAGCGCCCGGTCAGGAATTCCATGGACATATAATATACGACCTTGGCGTCCTGCTTCTCATACTCCTTATGGGTCGCGATCCAGCGGTCGATGATCATATCCTTCACCGCCAGAGACACAGCCTGGTACATCTGTGCGGGAGTAGCGTCCTCAATGGTCTTCCGGTATGACATTTTCAGATTGTAAATCACAGCCTTTTTAAATTCAGCCTTATGAATGGTGTGGTCCACGTTCATGTCCTCCTGTTTCTGATTATCTTGTTACCTTTGCAACGCCCAGCATGACAGTCTCTCCGTTGATGTTCCACTCCTTGGCGTGGCCGGCCATCTGTCCCAGGGTGATGCTGTCTGCCAGCACCTCGCTCTTTAACTGGTCTGCATATTTCTTGATGATGCCGGTGATGGTATCGTTGTTGTCTGCGTACACGTAGATATGGTCCATGACCTCAAAGCCGGCTTCTTTTCTCATGGTCTGGATCTTGCTCACCAGCTCCCGGTAGAAGCCTTCCTCCACAAGCTCCGGAGTCAGGTTGGTATCCAGGACCACGGTCACGGTGTTGTCTCCCTCGGATACATAGCCCTCCGTCTGTGCCATATCGATCAGAAGGTCCTCTCTGGTGAGCACCACCTCAGCCCCGTCAAAATTAAAGGTCAGGGCTCCCTTTTCATTTAAGGTGTCCATGGCGGCGTTGCCGTCCAGCTCCGTTAAGGCCTTTCTGATATTTCCCAGCTGCTTTCCGTATTTGGGTCCAACGGTCTTTAACTGGGGCTTGAAGGTATAGGAGGTAAAGGCACGGACGTCGTCGGTAAATTCCACTGCCTTCACGTTTAATTCGTCCTCGATGATCTCCTGGTAGTATTCCGGAAGAGCCTCTGCCTTCACGAACATCTTTGCGATGGGCTGGCGGTTCTTGATATTGGCCGTATTCCTGGCTGCACGGCCCATAACGACCACCTTTAATACCTCGTCCATCTTGGCCTCCAGCTCCTTATCGATGAAGCCTTCCTCCACCTGCGGGAAATCGCAGAGATGGATGCTCTCGGGAGCCGTTTCGTCGATGGAGCGTACCAGGTTCTGGTAGATCTCCTCGGTCATGAACGGAACCATGGGAGCCGCTGTCTTGGAAATGGTCACCAGCGCGGTGTAAAGGGTCATGTAGGCATTGATCTTATCCTGCTCCATTCCCTTTGCCCAGAAACGCTCACGGCTTCTTCTTACGTACCAGTTACTCATGTCGTCCACGAAATCCTGGAGGGCTCTTGCAGCCTCGGGGATCCGGTAGTTGGCCAGGTCGTCGTCTACCTCCTTCACTGTGGAGTTTAACTTGGACAGGAGCCATTTATCCATCACCGGCAGCTTCTCATAATCCAGAGCATACTTTGTTGCATCAAAATTATCAATATTCGCATAAAGCACGAAAAATGCGTAAGTATTCCACAGGGTTCCCATGAACTTTCTCTGGCCTTCCATTACAGCCTTTCCATGGAACCGGTTGGGCAGCCACGGAGCGCTGTTGATATAGAAGTACCAGCGGATGGCGTCGGCGCCGTATTTTTCCAGGGCGTCGAAGGGATCCACGGCGTTGCCCTTGCTCTTACTCATCTTCTGGCCGTTCTCATCCTGTACATGGCCCAGAACGATCACGTTCTCAAAACAGGGCTTATTGAACAGCAGGGTAGACTCGGCGTGTAAGGAATAGAACCATCCTCTGGTCTGGTCCACGGCCTCAGAGATGAACTGGGCCGGGAACTGCTCATGGAACAGCTCCTGGTTCTCAAAGGGATAATGGTGCTGGGCAAAGGGCATGGCTCCGGAGTCGAACCAGCAGTCGATGACCTCCGGCACCCGGTGCATCTCTTTTCCGCACTCGGGGCAGGTGATGACCACGTCGTCGATAAATGGACGGTGGAGCTCCACCTCTCCCTGGTCGCCGTTCATTTCCTTACTGTATTTCTTTACCACATCCATATAGTTGGGGCTCATTTTCTTAAGCTCTTCCCGGCTGCCGATGCAGTGCATATGGCCGCACTCACACTGCCATACGGGAAGCGGAGTTCCCCAGTAACGGTTTCTGGAGATGCCCCAATCCTGCACGTTTTCCAGCCAGTCGCCGAAACGGCCTTTTCCGATAGACTCTGGAATCCAGTTGACTGTGTTGTTGTTCGCTATCAGCTCATCCTTCACAGCGGTCATACGGATAAACCAGGACTCTCTCGCATAATAGATAAGGGGCGTATCACAGCGCCAGCAATGAGGATAGCTGTGCTCGAACTTGGGAGCCGCAAATAAAAGCCCCTTCTCCTCCAGCGCCTGCAGCACCATCGGGTCTGCCTTTTTACAGAACACGCCTTCCCAAGGAGTCTCCTTTGTCATCTCACCTTTGCCATCCACGAGCTGCACGAACGGCAGATCATAGTTACGTCCCACATTCGCGTCATCCTCACCGAACGCCGGAGCGATGTGAACCACGCCGGTACCGTCGGTCAACGTAACATAGCGGTCGCAGGTTACAAAATAAGCTTTTTTCTTCTGCTTCTGGCAGATTTCCACCGCGCAGTCAAACAGCGGCTCGTATTCTTTATGCTCCAAATCTTTTCCGGTGTAGCGCTCCAGAATCTCGTAAGCAGGCGTATCCTCGCCGGCAAGCTTTCCAAGAACAGTGTCCAGCAATGCTTCCGCCATATAATAGGTATAGCCGTCCGCAGCCTTTACCTTACAATAGGATTCGTCCGGATTCACGCACAGCGCCACGTTGGAAGGAAGCGTCCAGGGCGTTGTCGTCCATGCCAGGAAATACGCATCCTCGCCGACTGCCTTGAAACGCGCAATTGCAGAGCGTTCCTTTACATCCTTATAACCCTGAGCCACCTCCTGCGCGGACAGAGGGGTTCCGCAGCGGGGGCAATAGGGAACTATCTTAAAACCTTTATATAAAAGCCCTTTATCCCAAATCTGCTTTAACGCCCACCATTCGGACTCGATATAATCGTCATTGTAGGTGATGTAGGGATTATCCATATCCGCCCAGAAACCGACCGTGTCGGAGAAATCCTCCCACATTCCCTTATATTTCCATACGCTTTCCTTACATTTATCAATGAAGGGAACAAGGCCATACTCCTCAATCTGTTCCTTGCCGTCCAGACCAAGAAGCTTCTCCACCTCCAGCTCTACCGGAAGTCCGTGCGTATCCCAGCCCGCCTTACGGGGTACGTAATATCCCTTCATCGTGCGGTAACGGGGTATCATGTCCTTGATGACACGTGTTTCCAGATGACCGATATGCGGCTTGCCGTTTGCAGTCGGCGGTCCGTCATAAAAGGTGTAGGTAGGTCCCTGCTTACGCTGTTCCATACTCTTTTTAAAAATATCGTTGTCGCGCCAGAATTTTTCCACATTCTTTTCGCGCTCCACAAAATTTAAGTTTGTGTCAACTTTGCTGTACATGGCATTCATCCTTTCTGATTGTTCAGTGTCGGAAGGCAATATCTTCCGGGAGAAACTGCGCTTCTCCTTCGCGCAGGTGCTCATAATCGTGCTTTTTTATTCAATATGAAAACAACTTTCCTATTAAATAAAAAAGCCCCGTCCCTGTAAAGGGACGAGGCACCTGTTATCATGACTTCGCTTACCACCCGTTACAACATACGCCCGGACCGCCCAGAATGCGCCGGGAAATATGCTTTCCGATAACGCCGGAAATGGCGTTGCAGCCTACCAGATACCGGACGTCCATCGCTGTGATGACAGCCTGTCTCAAAATACACCGGCATCGTTTGACCGCACGACTCGGAAGGGATATTCAGCCACCTCTACTCGCACCGGTCTTGCACCCGCACCGGCTCGCTGAAGCTTTCAACGCTGGCCTGCTGTCTTCGTCAAAGTCTTTGTCTTTCATGTTTTTTCATTATACGGCGCGCCTTCATGCATTGTCAAGACTTCCAGCCGGGCATTTTTAAGGAAATGCATATTTTTGTTGCTGTCCG
>ENA-ORMO01002176-ORMO01002176.1-human-gut-metagenome-genome-assembly--contig:-NODE-2176-length-16647-cov-6.157847_pt1 | contig 16647 bp, 18 predicted proteins | sample MGYA00242106_ERZ509001 | MGnify/ENA primary metagenome ERZ509001 (study PRJEB26280, sample SAMEA2338736) | human gut metagenome | biome: human gut; feature: human-associated habitat; material: faeces... | reverse complement strand
CTCGCGGAATGCAGGCAGCTAACGTAGAAAAATTATAATTCTATAAATGACGAAATTTGGGGACTGTCATATGAATACGACAGTCCCCTGTTTTTTCTTCCTTTATTCTGCTGTTTCCTCTTCCAGTCCCTTCAGATAATCAGAGATTGCTGTGGTGTCCATCTCTGTAGTAACCACTGTCTTTTCTTCATTTGGATCTTCTCTTGTCAGAACTCCATAAGCAGAATAGCCAATCCATCCCACCATGCCCAGGACAACCACACCAATTGCCAGCTTTTCCAAAAAGAAGATTCTTTTTTCCCTTTTCTGAATTTTTTCACGATTTGCTTTCTCTTTTTTATATTTGTCTATTTTTTCCTGACTCATAACGTATTTCTCCTTATATTTCAATAGATTAGCAATTATCAATTAGTATAGCACAATTTCTCCTGTCTTTACAAGCAGCAGCAATGAAAATTCCCCCTTGACCAGTCCCGTCCTTTTTGTATATACTAAGAATGAAAAGAGCATTTGCGGATTATAGCTTTATAATTCGTGATTGCTCTTTTTTCATTCGACACAGCTTGAAAAGGAGGGTTTATCACATGAAAACATCACATTCTAAAATCTGGTATGCAAAAAAATGGAGTCTGGACATTTTCGTGGATATCCTTGGTGGGATTTTCATTGCCCTTGGCACTTATAATTTCGCTGCAGCAGCAGAGTTTCCCATGGTTGGAGTAAATGGTATTGCCCTGATTTTTTATCATTTATGGGGACTTCCCATTGGACGTACTGCTATGATTCTAAATATCCCCATTGCCCTTCTCTGTTTTAAGGTACTTGGGCGACAATTTTTTCTTAGGTCGGTTCGTACAATTTTCATTACGTCTTTTCTCATGGACTATGCAGCCCCTCTCTTTCCCTTATATCAGGGAGATCGGATATTGGCAGCCATCTGTACTGGCATTCTGTCTGGGCTGGGCTTTGCATTCATTTATATGCGGGATTCTTCCACTGGAGGTGCAGATTTCATTATTTTAAGTTTGAAATCCCTGTACCCCCATCTGACCATTGGAAAAATTTCTTTTGCCTTGGATGCTGTAATTGTACTGCTGGGTGTCCTCATTGTCTCAAAAGATATGGATAGCCTGATTTATGGTATCATCATCAGTTTTCTTCTCTCCACGATGGTGGATAAAGTTATGTACGGAATCAGCGCCGGAAAATTAGCGCTCATTGTCACAGACTATGCCCCTGAAGTGGCCGCTGAAATTGATCGCACCACTGGAAGAGGTTCAACTTTTTTAAAGGCTCAAGGCAGCTATTCCAAGGAGGACAAAAACGTGGTTCTGTGTGCCTGCAATAACAAGCAAATGTATGGCATCCGCAGTGTAGTGAAAGAACTTGACCCCAACGCTTTTGTGATTATCATGGAATCGAACGAGGTCTTAGGAGAAGGCTTTAAGCCTCATTAACCGTTTCACAAGTTTCCTTTTCATATTGAATGCCCACCAGTGTCAACCCCCTGGCAGGAGCTGTCGGACCGGCAACTTTTCGGTCTCTGGCTTGTAGGATTTCTTTTATCTTGGAAGGTTCTAGTGCACCACTTCCTACTTCCATAAGGGTTCCTGCCAGAATCCGCACCATATTGTACAGAAACCCATTTCCGCGAACTTTTATAGTAATCATATCTTGTTCTCTTTGGATATTAATTTCATAAATAGTACGAACTGTGGTTTTCACCTGGGCATTGGTACCACAGAAGCTTTTAAAATCATGTTCGCCAATGAGATATTCCGCACCTTCCCGCATCTTCTCCACATCCAGAGGAACATACGTAAAATGAGAATAAAACCTCTGAGTTGGAATGGGGAATCTACGGTTCAAAATCTTATATTCGTAAGTTTTCATGCTTTTCACGTATCTGGGATGAAAATCCATGGATACTTCTTCTGATTTTTCAATGCGAATATCCTCTGGAAGCCTCTGGTTCAGGGCGTAGGAAAATTTTTCTCCTGGCATCCTCACATTGGTATCAAACACTGCTACATTTCCAAGAGCATGTACTCCAGCATCTGTCCTACTAGCTCCAATGGTTTCAATCTTCTCCTTTGTAAGTTCTGACAAATGGCGATTCAGCACTTCCTGAACGGTTATTCCATTAGGCTGCACCTGCCAGCCACAGTAATTGGTCCCATCATATGCTACGGTAAGTTTTACTCGTTTCATCTTGCAGTCTCCTTTTTTATCATAATAAAATCCGGATTGCAATATCTGCCCCAAGATAAAGCAAAGTGACTGCATATGCCCAGTAATCTCTTGTATGGTAAACCAATGGCTTCATCTGTGTCCGGTTTTCACCTCCGTGATAGCATCTGGCTTCCATAGCCATAGCCAGATCATCCGCCCGACGGAAAGCAGAGATAAATAGTGGAACCAATAGGGGAATGAGATTTTTCGCCTTTTGTATCAGATTTCCGCTTTCAAAATCAGCGCCTCTTGCAATCTGAGCTTTCATGATCTTATCTGTCTCTTCCATCAAAATCGGAATAAACCGCAAGGCAATAGACATCATCATAGCAATCTCATGAACTGGAACCTTGATTTTATTCAATGGCTTTAATATTTTTTCCAGTCCATCTGTCAGCTGATTGGGCGTAGTGGTCAAGGTCATAACTGAAGAACCAATAACCAAATAGATCAGACGGATTCCGATTTTCACTGCCTGCCTGATTCCCTCATACGTCAGTTTCAAAAATCCAAACTCCCAGATAACCCTCCCAGGTACCAGAAATAAATTAAAACACAGTGTAATTAAAAAAATAAGAAACAACGGTTTCAGACCTTTTAGCATAAACTTCACCGGAACCTTTGACAAGCCTACAATTCCTACTAAGAACACGGTAGCCAGCATATAGCCCCAGAAATTATCTGCCACAAATAAGGATACTAAAAATAAAAATGTTCCAATAAATTTCACTCTGGGATCCAAACGATGCAGAATGGAATCTGCCGGATAATATTGTCCAATGGTAATATCTCGCATCATGATTTCAGTCCCCCAAGTACATTCAAAATACTTTCTTTTGCCTCTTCTATGGTAATAGCCTGGGTGTCTACAGCCAGACCAGCATCATACAAATCATGCATGATATAAGTAATTTGAGGTGCTGCCAGCCCAATGGTTTCCAGTTCTTTATACTTTGTAAAAACCTCCTTTGGTGTACCATCAAAGGCTTTTTGTCCTTGATTCATAACCAGAATACGATCTACGTATCTGGCAATATCTTCCATACTGTGAGAGACCAGAATCACGGTAATCTTTCTTTCATCATGAAGATAAGCAATCTGATCCAGTATGTCATCCCTTCCCTTGGGATCTAGCCCTGCTGTTGGTTCATCCAAAATAAGTACCTCTGGATTCATGGCTAAAACACCGGCAATGGCAACTCGACGTTTCTGTCCACCAGACAGATCAAAAGGTGAACTTGTATAATACTTTTCCTTTAATCCTGCCTGCCTAAGGGCTGCAACAGCCCGCTCCTTTGCTTCTTCCTCAGACAAGCCCAGGTTCTTAGGGCCAAAGCACACATCAGACAGCACATCCGCCTCAAATAGTTGATGCTCTGGATACTGAAAAACCAGCCCAACCTGACTTCTTAACTGTTTTAAGGAATATCCTTCCTGCCAGATATTTTCATCCTTATAATATACGGTTCCTGCTGTTGGGCGCATAAGTCCGTTAAAATGTTGAATAAGTGTAGATTTTCCACTTCCTGTATGACCAATAATTCCCAGAAATTGTCCTGAAGGAATTTCCAGATTCACATCCTTTAATGCATGTGTCTCATAAACACTTTTGGGATTATAAGTATAGGTAACATGTTCTAGTTTCAATGACATAATGCATCCACCAATTCCTTTGCTGTAAGTATTCCATCTGGAATCATAACTCCCGCTTTTTTCAGTTCATATGCCAAAAGCGTCACCTGGGGCACATCCAAGCGGTAATGTTTCAATTCCTCTACTCTGGAAAAAATCTCCCTGGGTGTTCCTTCCATAACAATCTGTCCCTGATCCATAACAAAAACCTTGTCCGAATCAATCACCTCTTCCATATAGTGGGTAATGAGGATAACGGTAATTCCCTGGTTCTTATTTAATTCATGAACAGCTTGCAGCACTTCCTTCCTGCCATTCGGGTCTAACATGGCTGTTGGTTCATCCAAAATAATACACTTTGGCTGCATAGCCATAACACCAGCAATGGCAACTCTCTGCTTCTGTCCTCCAGAAAGTTTATTAGGAGAACGGTGACGAAAGGGTGTCATACCCACAGCCTCCAGACTTTTATCTACCCTAGCCCAGATAGCGTCCGTAGGCACACCCATATTTTCTGGTCCAAATCCCACATCTTCCTCCACAACAGTACCAATAATCTGATTATCTGGATTCTGAAACACCATTCCAGCCGTCTGTCGGATTTCCCACAGTTCTTCCATGACTGCTGTGTCCTTTCCATCTACCCACATGGTTCCTTCTGTTGGAATCAGCAAGGCATTCATATGCTTTGCCAGAGTAGATTTTCCAGAACCATTATGCCCCAGAATAGAAATAAACTGTCCCCTTTGGATATCCAAATTCACACAATCCACAGCAGTCTGGCTTTCTTGTGTTTGTCCATTATCATCATATTTGAAATACTCATATTTTAAATTTCTGGCTCTTATGATTCCCATTTTGCTGTTTCTCCTTAACTACACGTATATCTCCAGACTTCCATATCTTCACTATCCTGGTTTAAACGGTAATCTGTTTTTACAAATCCTAGTTTTTTTGCAAGTTCCACAGATGGCTGATTATCTCTTTTGATTCTACAGTGAAGATAACAGGCACCTCTTTGCTGTGATACTTTCAAAATGGCCTTGCAAGCTTCATAAGCAAACCCCTGTTGGCGGAACTTTTCATCAATCACATATCCCATTTCTACCACAGTCTTGCTGTCATTCCAATATTTCGGTTCTACACCTGCTCTTCCAATAATTTCTCCAGTATCCTTTTTTATGACACACCAGTATCCCATATCACATAATTCGTACATATATCTGCGATATGCCTCAAACCCTTCCAACTCCTCCTCTAAAGGCTTTGCAATTCCTTCGCAGGCATCTTGGGAAGTTTCCTGTGCACAGATTTCCATAAGTCTTGGAATATCCTTTTGTTCCATCTCTTTAATCAAAAGCCGCTCTGTCTCGCAGACCAGGGCAGGAAGATGATGGTTGTGGCAATAAATCTTCTCTGCAAACAAGGCATCAATTTCCTCAAATCCTTCCACCACAACAGCCGCTGTATTAAGATTCTGCTTTCCGGAATCCGGATTATAATATGCCATGCAGGTCATATGAGCTGCTTTTGCTGCCTTACATCCGTTTTCAGAATCTTCAATGACCAGACACTCATCTGAGGATAATCCCAAAATTTCCGCTGCTTTTAAGAATACATCTGGCGCTGGTTTTGGACTTTTTACCTGTTCGCCGCTGACCAGAATCTTAAAGTAATGGTCAATTCCCCAAAAGGCTGTTACTTGCTCAATATAGGATTTTGGCGAAGAGGAGGCCACTGCCATAGAGTAACCTGCCTTTTGAAACCGTTCCAGCATTTCCTTTACATAGGGCACGAGCTGGGGATACCCCTGCTTCTGAATCATTTTATCTTTGGTAATTTTGACCTGCTCTGGAAGGCTCCTGTCTTTTGGGTCAACTCCGTAATGCTCATGGAGAATTTCCATTAAAAAACCTACCGTAGAGCCAATACAGGGTTTATAAATCTCATAGGAAATTTCTATTCCTCGCTGTTTCAGAACTTCCTTCCACACCTGATAATGAAAGGGTTCGCTGTTAATCAAAACCCCATCCATATCAAAAATAATCCCTTTGAGCATATTATCCTTCTTCCTGCATCAAAAGCTTTTCTACCAGGTTCCAAATTTCTTCTCGCCCTTGTTTACTCTGGGCTGAGAAAGGAATTACTACGCTTCCAGGCTTCAGCTGCAAACCTTCCTTAATTGCCTTTACATGCTTTTGAATCTGGCTTCTTTTCAGCTTATCTGCCTTGGTAGCAATGATAATAGGTTGATATCCATTATGTAAAATCCAGTTATACATAGTCTTATCATTTTCTGAAGGATCATGCCGGATATCTACTAATAGGAACACAGCTTTTAACTGTTTCGATTCGTGAAGGTAGCGCTCAATCAGCTTTCCCCACTGTTCCTTAACTGACTGTGATACTTTTGCATAGCCATATCCTGGAAGATCCACCAGATACATGGCATGATTTACATTATAAAAATTAATTGTCTGGGTTTTTCCAGGGGAAGAACTGGTTCTGGCCAGTGCCTTCCGGTTCATAAATGCATTAATCAAAGAAGATTTCCCTACATTGGATTTTCCTGCAAAGGCAATTTCCGGCACCTGATTTTTCGGCAGTGTACTAGTAATTCCGCAGACAATATCCAGAGCTGCATGTTTAATTACCATTTTTGTTCCTCCGCTTATTGCTGATTTATGGCTGCTGTACCAGAGCATGCTCCAGTACTTCTTTCATGGTACTGACTGGTACGATTTCCAGTCCTTCTGTAATTTCTTTATCCATTTCCACTACATCCGCCTGATTTTCCATAGGAATCAGGACTTTTTCGATTCCAGCACTCTTCGCTGCCAAAAGTTTTTCCTTTAACCCTCCAATGGGAAGCACTCTTCCCCTTAAGGTAATTTCCCCTGTCATAGCTACATTGGCTTTCACAGGAATTTTGGTAATGGCAGAAAGCATAGCTGTTGCCATGGTAATTCCAGCAGAAGGCCCGTCCTTTGGCACAGCTCCTTCTGGAATATGAATATGCAGATCGTGTTCTTGGAAAAATTCGCTTTCAATATGATACTCTTCTGCCACAGATCGGATATAGCTGATTCCCGCCTGTGCAGATTCCTTCATCACATCTCCCAATTGTCCAGTAAGAAGAAATTCCCCTTTTCCTGGCATCAGGTTCACTTCAATCTGCAGGGTATCTCCTCCTACACTTGTCCATGCTAGCCCTCTTACAATTCCAATTTCATCAGACTGATTCTTCTTCTGGTAGGTAAACTTCGCTCTTCCCAGAAATTCTTCCAGGTTTTCTTTCGTCACTTCTACTTTTTCCTGTTTTTCTTCCAGAATCTTCCGTGCCGTTTTCCTACAAATCTCTCCAATTTTTCGTTCCAGATTTCTCACACCAGCTTCTTTGGTATATCCAGTAATCATTTCCTTTAATGCCTCGTTATCTATGGTAAGCTGATGTTCCTTTAAACCGTGAATACGAATCTGCTTTGGAATCAAATGTTCCTTTGCAATATGTTCTTTTTCATTTTCCGTATAACTATTAATTTCAATAATTTCCATACGGTCCAGAAGAGGTCTTGGAATGGTCTGCAAATCATTAGCCGTCGCAATAAACAACACTTCTGACAGATCCAAAGGAATCTCCACATAATGATCTCGGAACTTGCTGTTTTGTTCTGCATCTAATACCTCTAAAAGAGCCGAAGAGGTATCTCCCTTGTAATCACTGCTCACCTTATCAATTTCATCCAGCAGCATCAAGGGATTCTTTACTCCTGCCTGAATCAAGCCGTTGGCAATGCGCCCCGGCATAGCACCAATATAGGTTCTTCTATGTCCCCGAATTTCCGCCTCATCTCGAACACCGCCCAGAGACATTCTCACATATTCTTTGCCGAGAGCTCTTGCCACAGATCTTGCGATAGATGTTTTTCCGGTTCCTGGTGGTCCTGCCAAACACAAAATAGGACTATCTCCTTTTTTCGTCAGAGTGCGGACTGCCAAAAATTCCATGATTCTCTCTTTTACTTTTTCCAGTCCATAATGATCTTCTTCCAAAATTTCCTTGGCTTTTTTCAGATTTTTATTATCTCTAGAGGTTTTATCCCATGGAAGGCTCAATAAGGTTTCAATATAACTTCTCATAACCCCTGCTTCTGCCTGGGAACCTGCTGTATTTTTAAACCGATCAATTTCTTTTTTGATTCTCTCTTTTACTTCCTTGGAAGCTTTCAGCTTTTCTACTTGTTCCCGAAACTGATCCGCCTCTGAAATCGTATCTTGATCCCCCAGCTCTTCCCTAATAACTTTTAGCTGTTCTCTTAAAATATAATCTCTTTGATTCTTATCCACCCGCTGCTTCACTTTTTGATTTAAATCCACACGAATCTGCATAATTTCAATCTCATTGCTGAGAATCATGCCAAGAACCTCATACCGTTCTTCCAAAGTCACCGCTTCTAAGATTTTTTGCTTATCTTCATAGCGCATAGGCAGATTCACTGCAATCTGATCAATGACCTTTTGCACTTCTTCCTGCTCTAAAATCTGATTTGCCAAATCTTTACTTAACTTTGGATTTTCATTACAGTAACGAACAAACAGCTCCTTCATACCACGCATCATAGCTTCTTTTAGATTTACATCCATTTCTTCTGCATGTTCTTCTTTAAAAAGAGCAATTTCTGCATCTAAATAGTCAGAATTTTCCTCAAAATGCAGTAACTCTGCTCGTTCTTTTCCTTCTACCAATACCTGAATCATATTATTTTTGGTTTTTACCAATTGTTTGATTTCAGCTATGGTTCCAATTCTATATAAATCTTCCTGAACTGGCTCCTCAACCTCTGGATCTCTCTGGGTAATGAGAAAAATTCTCTGTTCCTGCACCATAGCTTTTTCAATGGCTTTGATAGACTTTTCTCTACTTACATCGAAATGTACAATCATATCAGGAAGAATCGTTGTTCCTCTAAGGGCGATTGCTGGTAAATTTTCAATCATGTCACTCATACTCGCTCCTCCTTAACCTTTGGTATTTATGCGCTTTCCGGCGTTCTTCCTTTGTTCTTTCGGGCTGCTGATTTTGCCCTTCTACTAGCCGGAAGCTCTCTTCGTTCTAACAGAGCTTCTCCTTTTCCCTCTACCACATCTCTGGTAATGGTACAGCCTGCAATGCTCTCATCAGACGGTACGGTATACATTAAATCCATAAGAGAATTTTCCATAATTGCTCTAAGCCCTCTGGCTCCGGTTTTTCTTTCCATGGACTTATCTGCAATCGCTTCCAATGCCTCTCTCTCAAAATCCAGCTCAATGCCATCTAATCCGAACAAGGTCTGATACTGGCGAACTAAGGAATTTCTAGGTTCTGTAAGGATTTTCACCAATGCCTCCTTATCCAGTGCATCTAAAGATACCACCACTGGAACACGTCCTACAAACTCTGGAATCAGCCCGAATTTCACCAAGTCCTGAGGCATAACTTCCTTCAATAATTCTCCTACATTCTTATCTCCTGTTCTTCGGATATCTGCATTGAATCCAATGGAACTTGTATCTTTTCTTGTCTCAATGATTTTATCCAGACCTTCAAAGGCACCACCGCAGATAAAGAGAATATTCGTGGTGTCAATCTGAATAAATTCTTGCTGTGGATGTTTTCTGCCTCCCTGCGGCGGAACATTGGCAATGGTTCCTTCCACAATTTTCAGAAGAGCTTGCTGAACCCCTTCTCCCGAAACATCTCTGGTAATGGACGCATTCTCTGATTTTCTTGTAATTTTATCAATTTCGTCAATATAAATAATACCGTACTGAGCACGTTCAATATCGTAATCCGCTGCCTGAATGATCTTTAGAAGAATGTTTTCCACATCTTCTCCTACATATCCTGCTTCTGTCAGTGTCGTGGCATCTGCAATAGCAAAAGGCACATTCAATAACCTTGCCAAAGTTTGAGCCAGCAAAGTTTTTCCAGACCCTGTTGGCCCCAACATTAAAATATTACTTTTCTGTAATTCTACATCTGTACTATCTCCAGCCAGGACACGTTTGTAATGATTGTAAACTGCCACAGATAAAACTTTTTTGGCCTCATCTTGACCAATCACGTAATCATCCAGAAATTCTTTGATTTCCTGTGGTTTTAACAGGTTAATCTCATCAGACATTTCCTCATACTCTTTGTTCATTTCTTCTTTAATGATTTCAGAACAAAGCCCAACACATTCATCACAAATATAGGTTCCCTCTGGACCTGCAATTAATTTTTTTACCTGATCATCTGTCTTTCCGCAAAAGGAACATCTGAATTTTGTATCATTCCCTTTTATTGCCATATACTTTCCCTTTCTATGAATCTTTCTGATTTTTCCTGAAACCTTGAAAGACTCCCGCAAATCTTTGCAGGAGTCTTTTCTTCTGTCTATTCTATCCTTTGTGTCCTTATCTGTGTTCAATTACAGAATCAATCAGACCATATGCCAGAGCCTCCTGGGCTGTCATATAGTTATCTCGCTCTGTATCTCTGGCAATCACTTCCAGAGGCTGACCTGTATTCTGCGCCAGAAGCGTATTTAAACGCTCTTTTGTCTTCAGAATCTGTTTTGCAACAATATCAATATCTGTTGCCTGACCCTGTGCACCGCCAGATGGCTGGTGAATCATAATTTCGGCATTGGGAAGAGCCATTCTCTTACCCTTTGTACCGCCTGCCAGAAGGAATGCTCCCATGCTGGCAGCCAGACCCATACAAATCGTAGATACATCGCATTTGATGTACTGCATGGTATCATAAATCACCATACCGGCTGTTACGGAACCGCCCGGGCTGTTAATATACAAATGAATATCTTTTCCCGGGTCTTCGGACTCCAGGAAGAGAAGCTGGGCTGCAATCAAATTTGCTGATACATCCGTAACCTCTTCTCCAAGGAAAATAATTCTGTCTTTTAATAATCTGGAATAGATGTCGTAGTTTCTCTCTCCACGGCTTGTCTGTTCAATGACATATGGTACTAAACTCATGAAACTCCTCCTATCCTGCCAAGTATAGCTGATTATTCAGCAGCTTCTTCTTTCTTTTCCACTACTTTTGCTGATTCAGCAACTAAAGTAACTGCTTCCTGAACAGCGATGTCTTTCTTCATCTGTTCTTTCTCAGCATCACCCATTAATTCTTTTAATTTTTCGACTTCCATCTTGTACATGTCAGCCATTGTCTTTAATTCTTCTTCGAATTTCTCATCAGAAACCTGAATATTTTCTACTTCAGCAACTTTCTCTAATACCAGACGGCTCTGGATTCTCTTCAGTGCCTGTGGTCTCATCTGTTCCTGGATCTTAGCCTGATCAAGACCTGTGAACTGATAATACTGGTCAATGGAAAGTCCCTGTGCCTGCATTCTCTGAACGAAATCGTTCATTAACTGCTGAATCTGGTTCTGAATCATTGCTTCTGGAATATCCATCTGCGCATTTGCGATTACAGCATCAACTGCTTTGTCTTCTCTTTCACGTTTTGCAACGCCTTCTTTACGTTCTCTTAATTTCTTTTCAACATCTGCTTTGTACTCAGCTAATGTATCGAATTCAGAAACGTCTTTCGCAAATTCATCATCCAGCTCAGGAAGTTCTTTTACTTTGATTGCTTTTACTGTACATTTGAATACAGCAGCTTTTCCAGCTAAATCATTTGCATGGTAATCTTCTGGGAAAGTAACATTTACTTCTACTTCTTTGTTCAGTTCAGCACCAACTAACTGATCTTCAAATCCTGGGATAAAGGAGTTAGAACCAATTGTCAGAGGATAATCTGTTCCTTTTCCGCCTTCAAATGCAACACCGTCAACAAAGCCTTCGAAATCTAAAGTAACCATGTCGCCCTGTGCTACTGCTCTGTCATCTACATCGATTGTTCTGGAGTTGTTTTCCTGCTCTCTCTTTAATTCAGCAGCAACTTCTTCTTCTGTTACTTCTACAGGAGTCACTTCTACTTCCAGACCTTTGTATTCACCTAATGTAACTTCTGGTTTTACAGCTACTTCTGCTGTGAAGATAAAGGATTTTCCTTTTTCTACCTGTACAACGTCGATTTCTGGATAAGAAACAATGTCTAATCCGCTTTCTTCTGCTGCTTTTGGATATTCTCTCTGAATCAGTGCATTTGCTGCATCTTCATAGAAGATTCCTGTGCCATACATTTTTTCAATCATCACACGAGGAGCTTTTCCTTTACGGAATCCAGGAATTGTGATTTTGTTTTTGTTTTTCATATAAGCAGCCTGTACTGCCTTCTCAAATTCTTCAGCGGCAACTTCGATTGTCAGTTTTGCCATGTTCTTTTCCAAGTTTTCTACCTGTACACTCATTGTTAAAAATTCCTCCTTGAATTCTATATGCATTCTGTTCCCGTAGGAACAGCGCTTTTTTACATACTTACAGTCATTGAAACAGTATAGCACAAGGAAATTAAAAACGCCAGTATTTTTTTAGGGTTTGGCTAAATTTCTGCCTGAAAAATAATGGATTTCCTGATTTCTTCTGCTTTTCCTTCATCATATAACTGTGCAATCAGCGCAAGAGCAAAGGGAATCGCTGTGCCAAGGCCCCTGCTGGTTATCACATTGGCATCTCGGACAACTTCTTTTTTGCATACAACTGCACCGGTTAGCTGCTCTTCAAATCCAGGATAACAAACAGCTTCTTTTCCTTCCAAAATCCCTAGTTTTCCCAGAACGCTTGGAGCTGCACAGATAGCTGCTACTTTCTTTCCTTCTGATGCAAAGTTTTTTAATAAGCCGCAAAGTCCCTGATGTTCTCCCAGATAGCGTGTCCCTGGCATACCGCCCGGAAGCACCAGCATATCTACGGTATCATAATCCACATCATCAAAGAAACAATCCGCTTTCAGTTCAATTCCGTGAGAGCCCTTGACAGCCAGCCCGTCACTGATGGATATCATCCGTACCTCCGCTCCTGCCCTGCGGAGCAAGTCTACAACTGTAAGCCCTTCTATTTCTTCAAAACCATCTGCGGTAAAAACACACACGTTTGCCATTTCCATATCCCCCTTTGAATTTTGTTATGCTTATCATAGCACACATTCCTCTGTATTTCATCTAAACAAATGCAGGATTTTCTAAAGTTTCTATAAAAAATTTTTTTTGCATAAAATATATCGATCTAATCCGCCATAAAGTTTTTCTCTAGCCACAATTTCATATCCATTTTTCTTCATAGTATACAGACTACTGTGGTTATTCGGATGCACTGTACACATATAATATTGCACATCCTGTCCTTTTTCTGTTTGCTCTTCTCTCAGCAAAGCCTCTGCTTTTTGAAGCATACGTCCCTGTAAACCATTTCCTCGGTATCTTTCTTTCACTGCTGCGGAATCCATATACACTACCTTGCCTAGTTCCTCCCCTGTAAGACCTGCATATTGTCCAAGATTATCCTGTGCTTCTGGATAAAATACCATAAAAAAACCTACCAGTTCTCTACTTTTTTCTTCTCTTGCACCTACCAGAAATCCGTTTCCCTCCAGCACCTGTCTTACATACCCTTCCTCATCCGACACAAACCATTCCGCTTCCTTTACAGACTGTCTTGCATTTTCCATAATCTCCATGATTTCTGGTAAATTATTTATAGTCATTTTCTCTATTTGAAACTCCATATGTTTCCTCCTGATTCTGCCTTGCTTTTTTCTTTTGAACATTATATGATACCTTAAAAAGAACTGCAAGAATGACCTTTTACAGGAGGATTTATATGGAAATCGAAAAAAAATATCTTATTCACAAATTACCTAAAGATTTAAAAACCTATCCCCATAAAAAAATCCAGCAGGCTTACTTATGCACCAATCCTGTTGTTCGCATCCGCAAACAAGAGGACCAATACTTTCTCACCTATAAAGGCAAAGGATTTATGGTACGGGAAGAGTATAACCTGCCGTTGAATCAGGAATCCTACGAACATTTACTGCAAAAAGCAGATGGTATCCTTCTTAGTAAAACCAGATATCTTCTGCCTCTTCCCCAGGGGCTAACGGTTGAACTAGATGTATTTGATGCACCTTACGAAAATCTCTGGTTAGCAGAAGTGGAATTTTCTTCTGAAGAAGAAGCCAATGCCTTTGTGCCTCCGGAATGGTTTGGAGAAGATGTCACGTTCTCTAGCAAGTATCACAACAGTGTACTGTCTATGCCAAATAAAATGCCAACATGAGATTTGGAGAAAGACATTTCATAAGTTGACGAGTGGGCGACCTTTATTCTCCCACTCTTTTTTTATCCAAAAAGTAATATATACTTGACTTTTTATCACTTATATTATAATCTATATTTGTAGATGATACATTCACAAACGAGGAGGTGAATAGGGCAAGTGCCAAAAAATATTGCAATAAAGGTCGCCCGAGCAGAAAAAGATATGACGCAAAAAGCGCTGGCAGAGGAAGTTGGTGTATCACGCCAAACGATAAACGCTATTGAAAAAGGAGAATATAACCCTACCATTAAACTATGCAGGAAGATTTGCAGGGTATTGAACAAAAGTTTAGATGATTTATTTTGGGAGGATGATGAGAATGAAAAAGAGGAAAACAATTTTAGATGAAAGACAAGAATTAAAATTGCTGCATATTGAACATTATGGCTGTTGGCTGGCTTACTGGGGATTAGTAGCTGTGATTTTTATTCAGAATACTCTGGATAAAGGCAACCTCAAACATCTCTTTGGCGAACTAATCGTGCTTTTTATCCTTAGCCTTTATCTTTGCGTAAGTTGTATAAAAAATGGTATCTGGGATAGGAAATCCAAACCAACTGTAAAAACCAATGTAATGATAAGCACCATTGCAGCAACGCTTCTTGGAATCCTTTGGTTTTTTAAATCCTATTACAACTATCATAATTTTTCCGGTTCTATTGCAACAGGAATGTTCATATCTCTTTCCACTGGTTTCCTTTGTTTGGTGATATTAAGTTTCTTTTCCCATATTTATAAAAAGCGGGAAGAAAAACTGGAAGCTGAGGAAGAGGAATAACAAGAATTTCGGAATATTGATACGTTTCCACTTTTGTGAAAACCGCATCAATATTCCCATGCTTTCTTTACATTTCTTTCCTATTTCCCTGCCGCCTCTTTTGCAAATCCTGTATCTACCAATTCTTCATATGGCACTCTCTCTTCTAGCTCTCCTGCACTGTCTAAAATATCTTCCAGAAGTTCAAAGCTCTCCTGCTCAAAAATTAGATTTTCTTTCCAAGTTTCCTGTTCCTGATATCGCTTCACAATAGTTGTGATGGTATCCAAATCATTTTCTTTAAATTGCGGCTGTATCTTACTTGCGATTTCTTCTGGGGTGTGGGTATTTACATAGTCCATGCCTTTTTGCAAAGCATTGGTAAACCCTTGAATCACCTCAGGATTTTCTTTCATATAGCTTTCTTTGGCGCTATAGGCTGTATAAGGGACATAGCCTGATTCTACACCGCAGGATGCTACCACATATCCAGTTCCCTCTTTTTCCAAAGCTGTGGCTGATGGCTCAAACTCCACGCTAAACTCTCCCTGTCCGCCTGAAAAAGCTGCTGCAGTAGAACCAAAGTCAATACTTCTGTCAATATTCATATCTGTATCTGGATCCATACCATGTTTTTTCAAAATATACTCAAAAACCATCTCTGGCATACCACCTGTCGCCATCAATATAATGTAAATAATTTTCCGATAATTGTTCAGAAGTCATTTGAGCCGGTAAATCCGGCAGGTATTGATGCATCAATACCGTAATCTCTTCTTTTGTTTTCACAATATTGTAAGGTTTCAGCGGATTATCCGTATCTTCCAAAATTCCCAATTCTTTCATCAAATTGATATAAGGTAAGATACTTTGTTTCGTTTTCTTAAATCCCAATGCTGTGATATGTTCTGACAAGTATTTTGCAGATGTATATCCACGTTCATCTTCTATAATCAGCTTCATTACAAGAGCGATTACAGTATTTTCCCGGCGATTCATCTCATCAGCAGGACTGTAATTGATTAAATCAGACAAACCATATTTTAAAGTAATTTCTGGCATTCCCTCTTTATCTACGTCAATTCTCTCAATCAACAGTTCAATATCTCTTCGGTCAAGAGTTCCACCTGCAATGATTTTATCAACTACATCCAATGCGTTTCTCAATTTGTCCTTTACATCCGGTGTTTCTATAGTAGTTTCATTCAGTTCTTTTTCCTGCATCTCCAAACCATGAATCTGCGCCAGTAAATCCTTTTGCATAGAATCATAGGTTTCATGGATTAAATCCTCATTTTCAGATGCTATGGATAAATCTTTTATTTTTTGTGTTAAAAGTACCTTTAGTTGATTTTTTCGGTTTTGAATTTCTTCCTGAAGGTCCTGTCGTTTTTCTACCAGCGTTTTCTTTTCTGCCTCAAAGTCCCTCATATCATATGTGGAAATCACTTCACAAAGCGCTTCTCTGCACAGTTTAATATAATTCAACACATCTTCCATCAAATCATTTTCCTCAATCAGATGCGCTTTCTCACAATACCGCCTACCTTTCGTATTATAGGTAGTACAAATATAATATTTTCTTTCTCTGCTGGATGTTTGACGCTTAATCGGTGTCAAACGACTTCCACAATCTTTACAAAACAAACAGCTTCCAAAAGGATTGGGAATTTCTGAACCAATCCATTCCCCCCTGCTTCCACGATAATTCGTGCGATTACGCTTTTCCTTTAATTCCTGTACAAGAGAAA
>ENA-ORMO01002173-ORMO01002173.1-human-gut-metagenome-genome-assembly--contig:-NODE-2173-length-16731-cov-7.249101_pt1 | contig 16731 bp, 15 predicted proteins | sample MGYA00242106_ERZ509001 | MGnify/ENA primary metagenome ERZ509001 (study PRJEB26280, sample SAMEA2338736) | human gut metagenome | biome: human gut; feature: human-associated habitat; material: faeces... | reverse complement strand
GTTATTAGTCTACACCATCGGTTTTCTTAAGTCCAGCTAACCCCTGAACAGTAACGTTTCTTGTTTTTTCAATGGTTCTGTTTTAATTAAATGTTTTTTCTCTGTTTTCCTGCAAAACGCTCAGATCCGATCAACATATAAAGCTTTGTGTTTTTACACTTTATTCTTTACTAAATAGCACTTGCAAGCTCGACTATAATTATCTGATTTCACCCTTTCGTCTCAGGTATTCCAAAAATGCTGTGCATCCTTTCTGCACATCCGTATAAGTCTCATCAAAATTTCCTGTATACCAGGGATCTGCAATGTCCTCTGACAGATCCGCAAATTCCAAAAGCTTATGAATTTTCCCTTCAGGATCTCCACCTGCGATCCGGGTCATATTCCGGATATTCCAGGTATCCATACCAATCAGGTAATCATACTTCTGGTAATCCTTTTTAGTCATCTGTACTGCTTTATGGGGAAGCACCGGAATTCCCATTTCCCGGCATTTTGCTACCGTTCCATAATGCGGCCCGTTGCCAATTTCTTCCCGACTGGTGGCTGCTGAATCAATGTAGAACTGGTCGGAAAGACGTTGTTTGTTAATCATGTCCTGAAAGACAAATTGTGACATAGTGCTGCGGCAGATATTGCCGTGGCAAATAAATAGTATTTTAATCATATCTCTTATATCCCTTCATAAGCCTTCAAACCTTGATATTACTGGCTCTTAGGCACTTTTTTCAATTTTCATGTTTTGCCCAAAACCTACGCAATTCTATGTAAATCTACATAAATTCACGGGCAAATGGTGTAGTAAGTGGTGTAGTAATTTGGTGTATTTTCAGCCTGATTTTCTTCGCTTTCCCTGTGCATCAATCCCCTTAAAGTCAATAATCTTTGACATCTGTTCTGCCGCCCGGTCATAGCTTGCATGAGTGTAAACATTCAGCGTTACGTCTACATCAGAGTGCCCCATGATATACTGCAAGTTTTTAATATCCATACCGGCACTTGCCATATTCGTACAGAAAGTATGGCGGAACACATGGGGCGTGATATGCGGCAGCGGCTTATCCGGGTACAGCTTCTTGTACTTTTTCATCGCCCAGCGCATTTCATTTTCAATATGCAGGGCAACTTTTGGCTTATCGTCCTTATCCAACAAAATAAAACCGCTGTAACCGTCCACAATCATTTCCGTCTTAAGCTGCTTGCGGTGGGCAAGGATATTTTTCAGGCTTTGGTAAACTTCCTCCGTCATGGGAATAAAACGGCAGCCGCATTCTGTCTTAGTTTTCTCCACATAGTATTTGCCGCCCCGTTCTCTGACAAGCTGGTGGTCTACCCGGATTCTCCGATTTCCAAAATCCAAATCGCCTTTTGTCAATCCACAAAATTCACTGACACGCATACCCGTTCCCAGAAGCACAACAAATTCATCATAATATTTAGTATAGGTCTTATCCTCTCGGATAAATTCCATCCAAAGGGTCTGCTGTTCTTCGTTCATGGCAATACGCTTCTGTGAATCGTTTGGAACAACATCTACCAGTTTGAAGTCAAAAGGATTTCTGCGAATAATGTCCTCGTTGTAAGCCATTTGGAACGCCGGTTTGACAACGCCCCGGACACTGGTAATGGTACTGTAGCCTTTACCGTCCTCATGCAGTTTCATAATCCATTTTTGTGCGTCTGATACCCTAATATCCCTTATCTGCCGGTAGCCAAAATCTTCTTTCTTAATCAGGTTCAGAACAAAATTGTAACCGACTTTGGTATTGTAGCGCACGCCCTGTTTCAAGCTGATATAGCGTTCCACAAGGGCAATCACGGTTGCCTTTCCAGCGGCATAGTCAATCCCTTCATCAAGCTGCTTCTGGATTTCTTTCTCTTTTTCCCGCAGTTCTTTCAAATCAGAAGAATAAACTGTCTGCCGCTTTCCACGAATATCTGTGTAGCGATATTGATAAATCAGGTCTTTTCGCTGGCTCTCTCCTGTCCGCAGGATTCGTCCTTTATTGTCTTTGCGTTTTTCGGACATTGTCAAACTCCTTTCCGTAATGGAAAGAGCCTTGATATGACACTTTCATTGTATCATATCAAGCCCTATTTTCACATCACTAAATTTCAAATAGAATATTCCTGTTCTATGTACTGGTCGAACAGGCGTCGTTTAATCAGTCGTTTATTTCCTACCCATAAAACAAAATGGCAGTTTTTATCACTGGTAAGCTCCCGTAATTTATTGATACCGATTCCGGAATAAGCCGCCGCTTCTTTCAAACTCAAATTACTCTTTTCCCAAATCGGGACTTCTTTCATAGGCAAATCTCCTTTCCGGCAAGCAGCCGTTTCAGCCGTTCCATTTTCCCCTGTGCGGCGGCTTTCCTCAAATTCTCCCCGGTAAAGCAGAGAGGGGAACACATTTCAAGCAGGCGGTCATAAATCCGGGCGTGGGCGGTGTCCTCCGGGTGCTGCAATTCCTCCAGCGTGAGGTTGGTCGTCACAATCAGCGGCTTCCTGCTCCGGTAGCGGCTGTCAATCACATTGTAGACCTGTTCCAGACCGTATTCTGTGCCACGCTCCATTCCAAAATCGTCAATGATGAGCACCTTTCGGTATGTGAGTAGGGTCTCCCGAGGTAAGACACTAATCTTTCATTCCACAACCTCTTGATTTACAACTTCGGTTTACGTTTACCATTAGGGCTTCGGTTTGATTTGCAACCTTACCCACCTAATCGCCTTATCAAGTTTCTGTTCGTAGGCTCAAGAACTTTGCTACACCACTTCCTCCATCCATACCATTACTGGTACCGACTTGTGGTTCACTACACTTGGCGGTAAAAAACCGTGGCTGGACTTGCACCAGCAAGATTAGTGCCATGCTCGGCACACAAAATAAAGGCTCTGCCTGGTCGGTTTTGTACCGATGTAGCAAAGCCTTTGAATCGCCATATCTTGTATGCATTTTTCCACATATTGTGGTATAAGTCGAATCATTCGTAGTAAAACGGTAGTAGTGAGTGGGGCGCACTGTCCCCCCCACTATCCCCCCTAAGGGAGCGTATTAGCCGTCATGAACTGTGCTTATTCCACCTGCCGTGGCAGATGAATAGTACCTTTATTTTTTCCATTTTATCTCCTCCTATCCTCTCAAAACCTTATAAATCTTCAAAGTTTCTGACTTTTTTCACTATTATTATAGAAGATTCCTATTGAATTTCCATTGAAAAGAAATTCAATTCACCTAATCATCGAAAACTAGCTGTTCTATCTTTAATTCCTTATGTCACAGTTTTGCAAGCAAAAGAAATTAATCCTAATCATAAGTGTTTCTCAACCAGGGGAATCAATCCCTGATCTGCCGGTAGCCACTCCACACTATACAATGTATCTTTCGTTAACCATGCTGAAGCTTCATGTTCTTTCAATACCAAATCACCTGATTTAATCTTGCAGATAAAGCAATCCATGGATAAATGAAAGTTTGGATAATCATACTCAACTGTATCCAACAATTCTTTTACTTCTACTTCTGTATCCAGTTCCTCTTTTATTTCTCTGACAAGTGCCTCCTCTGGTGTCTCACCAACATCAATTTTTCCACCTGGAAATTCCCAACCGTCTTTAAATTCACCGTATCCTCGCTGAGTTGCAAACACTTTGCCATCATCAATCATAATCGCAGCTACTACTCTAATTGTTTTCATCTTATCTCCTATCGTCCTATTATCCATTCACAAGGTATTCGTAAATATCTTCACGCACTGGAGTATCCAATGCCCACTCAATTTCAACCGCAGTTTTATCAGTATTTGGCATCGTAAATTCTTTTACCTTGCCAGTTGAAGTCATTCTTCCAAGATAATAGAATTCTTTTGAAATTTTATCATCTTTATTTTTTCTTACAAAAAGCTGCACATCAATTCCACGTTCTTTTGCATTCAGGAAGTTCTGCACATCTTCTGATTCAATACTTCGTCCACTTTTCGAAATTGCAATCAAACGATTATAACTTATAAAATGATCTTCATATTTTGTTGTGTCACTAATGTCATCCTGTTTATCATAATTAATAAATACTGGAAAGGTCTTTGTTTTCTTATCGTACTTGTAACCACCGATATTCAATGGAACTTCATTTCTTTCCCAATTTAACAAGCGACAAACATCTTCATATGTATACTTCTGATAAAGAACTAAATCTGTGTCTTGATATCTCAGGCTAAAATTTTCTTTATATCTAGAAATACCAAAATCTATAAGCTCTTCTAAAATATGGTAGAAGTCTTTATTCTGTAACATTTCCTCAAATTGCTTAGACACTCTGTAATCTGATCCGTCCTTTTCCAAGAATATACACTGAGAATATGTTTTCTTTGCAGCACTGGTTGGAAATTCATTTGTCATCATATTTACAACATTTTCTGCGCAATTATCATCCATTGAACAATTATAATTATCCTGCAATGATTTCCTTAATAGGCCTATGATCCCATACTGAAATTTAAGTAATCGTTTCAACATTTCTAACTCATGAATTCGTTTTCCACTCGCTAACTTCTTAGAGACAAATTCGATTACAGTTTCTTCATCTTTTGACAATCGGATTGTGTACTCTTTCCTGTTTCCTAATTTATAGTCTCCTCTATTTCAAACACTGACGCAAATAATTCGCCCGTGTTTGATTCATGTAATATTCTTTCATAGCTCTTGTCACAAGAACGTGGTATTTATTTTACTGTTTCTCATTACTAAAAATAAATTTCTAACATAGCCTCTTGGTAAGCAGCTTTTTTCTCTTGTTTCATAGCTTCCCGGATTTCTATCAGTTCTTTTCTATACAGCTGATCAAGCTTTTTCAGCCTCTGTGAACTTAATTCCACCTCTGACAAAAACTGTAAATACCATTTCTTCTCATATTTCCAGAAGCAGAAACTGTCTCCATATCGTTCTTTTAGTTTTTGTGCTATGAGCAGTCCCTCCGGATCATAATCACCCGCATAGAAAAGTCTGTGACTGTTTTTCAATTTGTCCAAAAGTGTTAGTGCTGCAAGTCTTGGCTGTCCATTGACACACACTGCCGTACATTCGGGAACCTGGTCGATCAGCAGAGAAAACACCGCCGGATTTTCAACCACATAAACATCTTTCTGCCGGGCTTTCACACGCTGAATATTGCCTAATGTATTCAAAGTCAGACGTATAGATTCATGTTCTTCCCAGAATCCTTCTATACCCTGATGCAGACTTCCATCTTTTTTCCATGCATGAATTCCATAAACAAGAACGTCATTGGACAGATCATCTTTTCGAATCCCCGCATTATAAAAAAGGCTGTTTTTGTCTTCTGCTCCTGATATTTTTCCTTCATGATTTTCAGGAGAATACCATATTAAAAAGGCTGTCAGTATTTTTTCTGCTGTTGTCCCTGTGTCAAAATAATGAGGATTTCCCGTTACTTTTGCAGCAAATACCGGAAGCAGTTCTCTGTTTTCAGCACCTTCCATATGATTTTCCTCCAGTCTCCTTACTGCTGCCAGAAAACTGTCAAGTATGCTGCAAAGACCTTCCGGATCTTCCCCATATTGCTGGATAAGAAGCTCATATCCTGCCAGATGCTTTTCCATAACCTGTCGAAGCCACAAAGCGCCTGGATTTCCCTTCCACTTTTCTATAATCCTTTCAAAAAAAGCTCTTCTCTTTTCCAGTTGTTTTTGTTTTTCCTCTTTTTTCACCTCCAGTTCCTGACCGAAATATTCTCTCAGCAATTCCTCTCCTGTAATTCCTGCAAAACGACTTCCCTGAAGACGTTTTTCAAACAATGCAGCAGAAATGGTTACTGTTTTATTCTCTGTATAGTCTTTTTGAAAAAAACCACTGAGCTGTGTCTTTTCTTCTTTGCTTAATCCGAAAAGAATAACTTTGCCTCCCAGGTGCCCAAGGCTGGCATACTTCTCTTTCCATTTCAGAAAAATTTTTCGATAGACCGGGCGTTGACGAAAGTATTCCAGGCATTCATCCAGTCTTTTTTTATCCTGTAAGCCTTTCATTTACTGCAACCTCTGTTCCTCATTTCCATTTACCATGATCTTCATTTTTCCATTCCAGATATATCGTATCACAGAAACAAATCTTGCATTTTCCGGCCGGATCAGCTGATAAATAGCCAGGCCCGGGACCGTATCATAATCCCCCCATAAGATCTGAGAATTAATCATAAAGTTAAATTCAAACTCTACCATCAACCGGAACATATCACGGATATTTGTTTCATCCACACCTGCAAAAGCCTCATCAAGAGAAATCAATTTTGGTGCGTCATCCCGTGCTCCTGCATATTTTGCTACCACTGCCGAGAATAAAGGAACATACATAGCCATCGCCTTTTCGCCTCCGCTGAAGGTAAAGAATACACGGTCTGTCAGCTCTCGTTTCTTTTCTCCTGTTTTCTGGCACTCTAACTGAAACTCAAACCATTTTCGATAATCCAGTACTTCCCGCATAGTTGCATGGAAAGACTGAACAGCGCCGGTTTCACCTGCAATTTTGCGCGCCTCCTGAATTTTAGAACGAAAATGACGGGAAAGGCTTTCTATTTCTTCCTCACGCATAATCTCCGCATCTTTTTGCAGCAATTCTACTAAAGTACGAGTATCCAGCTGTTCTTCTTTTTCTGCCCGTTTATTTTTCCACCGAAGACTTAGTTTTAATCCACTTGACGTTTGCATAGATTCCATCAGCATATTCATTTTATCCACCCAGCGTCTGCTTGCCTGTATTTTTATCCTGATCTTTTTGCTGATGGTATTGGCAAGGATATCTTCAAATAATTCTCTGTCCCTCTCATTCAACAATCTGGACAATGCATCTGCATCCTCCACAAGCTTTCGGATCAATTCTTTAAATGTTACCGGAGTTCCCCTGTATTTTGCAGAAATATCAATTCTCTTTACACTTCTGCCAAAGAAATCTGTTTCTTCATCTAACTCTGTAAACAAAGACAAAAGTGTAATCTGATAATCCAGAAGATAACCTCTGTTTTGATGATAAATCTCCTGAAGATTTCCAAAGAGATCGCTTTGTTTTTTATTACCAAATTCTCCTGTATACATTCTGCAGATTTTCTTGGCCTGGTCCTCCATATCCTCTGTAATTACAAAATTTTTCTCCACATACCCCAAATCATATTCTTTCTTAAATACCATCTGACAGTGTTCTTTTTTTCTCTGCAGCTCCTGTATTTTAATAAGATTATCCTGCTTTCTTTCTTCAAGAATCTGTATTTCCTTTTCCAGTGACTCCTGCTTCCTCACACAGTTTTCCCGTTCCTTTGGAAGTTCCTGAAGACGTCTTATACAAGTATCCAGACGTTCCCGGATCTGTTCATAATCTGTAAGTTCCAGCTGTTTCCTGACAGAATCTAAAAGTCCTTCTAATTCCCTGATTTTCTGCTGAGTTTTTATCTTTTCATACCGGATACCATCCAAATCCTGTTCCAGTTCCTCCAGATATTCATTCTGACTTTCTGCAAATCGAAGACCATTTTGATAATTTCCCCAGGAGATCTGAAGACCGGCTAAAAGATCTTTATAACAGTTTAAGGAATCCTGTACCTGTACAAACAGATCAAGTCGCGGCGCTAAAAATGCTTTTGAGCAAAGCTCCCTTACACGAATTCGTATCTGATCCAGAAGTTTTCTCTCTTTTTCTGTCAGAATCTGCTGTTCTCCCATACGCCTGACTGCAAGTTCCAGTTTATATTCCCATTCTGATAATGATTTTGCTGCTGTTTTCAGATCATCTTCTTTTGGAAAGTGCTCCCATTCTTTTTTCAAAAGCGCTTTTCTGTCTTCATATTTATGAAAATTCTCTTCCAAAAGAAGCAATTCATTTTCTTTCTGTTCCAGGATTCCTGTCAACTCTTCTATCTTATTTTTTCTGTATTCTTCCCTGGCACTTACACCGATAAAGCGAGCTTTATATTCTCTGGTAACCGTTCCCTCCAATACTCCGATACGATAATTTCCGTTCTTGTCGATCCAGGAATGCCCTTCCTGCTGGTTATGATTTCCGAACCCTATAGAAGATAATATATTGGAAATACTCTGATACAGGAGGATATCCTGATCTCCGTTATCTACTGCCAAAACCTGAGTTAAATTTTCTTTTACATGAGAAGCATCGCTGAAAATATACTTATCACAGATACCTGCATCTAAGGCAAGCACCTGTTCCCGATATTCCTCTGAAATGATCAGAGCATCCAAAACTCCCATATTCAAAAGCGCTTCTTCCAGATGATCCGCCTGTTCCCTGGTTAATTGTTCATCAAATTCAATGGTCTTATAAAACTGCATATAGGGAATTCCCTGCTCCATTAAACGACGGCGGTTTTCTTTTACACTGTCCGGCTGCTCCGGCTCCGGATCCTTCTGGTTTTTCCAGTCTTCCAGTTCTGTTTTTGTTGCTTCCAGTTCTTCCGATGCTCTTTTTTTCTCCTGTTCTATTTTGAGAAGTTCCCGATTTAGCACCCCCTCTTTATTGAACATAACGTTCTTTATCAGATCACGGATTTCCAGAAAATCTTTTCCCAGCTCATATTCATGGATTTTACGGGTCATTTCTTTTAGAATATCCGGCTCCGGCTGCAGTTCCTGGTTTCCATGTGCCCAGATATAAATTTTTTCAGTCAGCTCTGCCTTTGTTTCCTCAAAAAGCTTTTCATACTGTTGAACTTCTCTTTCCGTGTGATCTCGTTCTTTCTGACAGAGATCCAGTTCTTCCAGGTATCGATCATAACGTTCCTGTCTGTGCCTTTCCTCCTCCAGTCCCCCTTTTCCCAGTCTTACCTTTTCACTGTAGTCTTTCAACAGAGCATTATGAGCGGAAAAAGAATAAGATGAGTTCTGATCCTCCAGAAGCTCTTTTCTCAAAAATGAAAACTCATCAAAGGGGACTTCCTCCATCACCTCTTCCATTTCCTCCAGACACTCTTCCATAGAGCACCATATACTTTCATTTTTTTCTTTCTCTTTTCTGAGCTTCTCCTGGGCATCCAGCTGTTTTTCTTTTTTCTCCTGCTCCTGTGATTCTTTTTTCTCCTGCTCTCTCTGTTTTTCCTGAAGTTCCTGTACAAGCTTCACTTCCTGCTCTTTCAGCTTTGCCGCATCGCTTCCTGCCAGAGAATCACTCTCTTCTTTTAATATATTTTCTTCACAGATCAGATTTTCATAGCGTTGCTTTTCATGAATCAGAAGTTCCTTCCCATCCTTAATTTTTATTGAGTTTTCCTGTTCTGTTCTTTCGCAGATATCCAGATTTTTCAGCACCTCAGTAAATATTAATGCTTTATCATAAAGCACGATCTGATTATACTGATCATAAACTTTTTCAATCTGTCTGGCCGCACTTATACTTTCATTTAGAGTATCTAAATTTGTCTTCAGACCGTCCATATTTTCAATCGCCTCAGACATCGGGCGAAGGTCATCCTCTGATAAAGTCTGCAATGAACTGCTCAAAATTTCATTGATCACCGAGGGTTTAAAATCTTTGGAAAGTTTAGGTGTTCGGAGCTGTATCAGAAGTTCCAGAAGTTCTTTGTATTCCTCCGGCGTCTCAAAACCAAATAAAAGACGGTTAACACAGGCAGCATATTCTCCCTGTGTTTCCATAACCATCCCACCAGTTCCAATGCGATTTCTCAATTCTGTTTTTGAACAGGTGATCTTGTTTTCTACATCCTTATAAAGAAAAATATCCTGTCCTACTCTTCGGTTATCTGTAATACAAAAATACCAGGATTCCAGCTTTTTATTTTTTCTGGCACGGATTCCCAGGCCTAATGTCATGTATTCTTCGCTTTTTAACCGCTTAAATTCCATATAAAGATATCCGGTACGTTCCTCTCTGTCATCTCCCTCTTCCAAAAGATAATTTTCCATCTTTCTTGCTCTTGAGCCAAAAGGATCCAGGCGTTCCGGTCTCATATTGCCATCCAGTAAAAGAGGAATAAAACTCTGCATTGTAACAGATTTTCCTGATCCATTGGCTCCTCTTAGCAGCATACGGCCGTCCAGAAAATCAAACTCTTCTTCGTCATAATACCAGAAATCAACCAATCCTACTTTATTGATCTGCCACTTACTATTATTCATTCTTTGCTCCTTTTAAGTTAAAATCTGCCGGATAGATTCCCGTAATTTTTCCCACTGCTGATTTTATAATAATATCTTCATGCCATTCTTCAATCAGCATTAATTCACTCATATACTCGTATACTTCCTGGTATATTTCTCCAAATGTCATTTCCCGATATGTTTTATTCCAGGCAGAACCAAATCGCTCTTTGCACTCCTCTACCAGCTTCTGAAAGGTTACTTTTGGAAGTCGGATCTGCTCATCCGTTTCTATATTAATCTCTCCTGCCTGGATTTTTTCCTGCAGTACTCCATTAAATAAAAGTACAATATCTGACAAAGTATTTTCTTCCGGAAAGGTTCTTCCCAGGTGGCTGCTTTCATTCAGAATCAGAAATGCACTGTTCCTGTGTACCTGAAGTTCACAGTCAATTAGTTCAGAAAGTTCTCCCTGTATCATGTTTCGATAGTTTCTGATGTAAGCAAAATCTTCCTCTGTATCTGCATTTTTATACATTCCCATAGACATTAAAAGCTTTCGATAAACTCTCTGTCTCCGCACAATACCTCGATCCTCATTTACATCTATCCATTCTTCCTTTTCAAAATCTGCCGGTTTCGCATAGCACATAATATCCTGGGTGAAATTCTTCATAAAGTATCTGGAAGCTCCTGTATTTTCGTACAAAACTTCTCCTGTATAATCTCTGGCAAATCCTTCTTCACTTCCATCATCCACCTGTAAAATCCCACAGAACGTACAATATTTCATTACTTTTATCAGATGACGGCGATATCGATAAATAGTCCAGTCAATCTGTTCTTTTTCATACTGGCTTTGTATATACTCCGTAAGTTCGGAAAGTACAAACTGCTCTTCTGCTTCTTTTTCTTCCAGGAACATGAGAACAATACAGAAAAAAACATATTCTACCGGATCTTTAAATTCCATAATTCCCATCCAGTTTTCAGGTTTTGCAGGCATTTTTTCCACCTTGATAAGATAAGGATTTACAATTACCTGATATCCCATTTTTTCTCTTAAAAACCGTTTCTCTTCCCCGGAGGCCAGGGCTTCCTTTACCTGATAATAAAGTTCCCGATCTTTTGCTTTCAGTATCCATCTCCGATTTAATAAAATCTCCAAAGTGTTCATTTTATTCCTTTTCTTCCTCGAATATTATGGTGTAGGCTGGCATTTGAAAAACACCGTCAGTACAGTTCAGCGTACAATATTCACGGACATCCGTTTTCTCTATATAATAAGTTTTGCCCTCTTCCGTCTTCGCCCTGTAATTCTTTTTTTCCAGCGCCTTTGACAGCCATAGCAAAAACATATCTCTTACCTGTGGTTCAAGTTTTGGCAGCTTTGCAAACTCCAGACGATTGTCTTTTATATAGCTTTTCAGAAGTTTTCTTTCTTTTTCCTGCTTCTCTATTTCCGCTATACGCATTTCCTCTTTTTCCCTGGAATGATCACGGATTCCTGTTCGTTTTGCTTTTTCACGGTACGTTCGGATCCTTGGAGTCAAAGTGAGTACACAGGGATTTTCTTCATATACTCCACTGTTAATACTGTCTGTTTCCCTCTGGATAGTTCCTTTTAAATGCAGTGGCTTTTCCATACCAAATACGGCCGCTGCCAGTCTGTGGGCTTCCTGAATATCTCTGCATTCAGAAAAAATCTGAGCCACTTTTTTATACTCTTCTCTTCGATTTGCTCCCTGACTGCTCATTTCACTGATTCGGGCTGCATACCGGGTGATCTTGCGGATGATTTCATTGGTTGTGTCAAATACTTTCCCTGCTTCTGACTGTATTCCGTCTTTGCCAGCAAACCATTCCACCATACTTTCCCAACGTCCCAGCATTTTATCATAGATTATCTTCTCATCCACTTCTACGTCAATTCTTGGAATAGAAAGCTCATAGGCTGTGACCTGTTCCACAATCTGAGTTACAATTGTTTTGTCAACATTCCGAAGCTTCTGTTCAATTGCGGAAACATTTGTCTGAAGTCCTTTTACAAAAGAGCGCAAATACTCAATAAGACGATCTTTAAATAGCAGAAATTCTTTTGTTTTCATCATTTCTTCTGCTTTGACACTGTTTAGCTCCCGCATATAATCCTGGTAGTTCTGATTCAGGCGAATAAAATCATTATTCAGATCATTCCACCATCCATACAGTTTTTCCGAATTCTGAGATACCATTTCTTCCAACTTTCCAAGATTGATTCGCAAACGTTCCAGGAGTGTTGGTTCCAGTGAAGAGCCCTCTATAAACAGGTTTTCCACTCTTATGACCATTCGTTCTATTTCTACTGCTGTTTCCGAAAGCTGATAACGAAATTTTTTATTTTTAAATTCTTCAATACTGCTTACTTTTCTGGTATCCTGGATTGTTACCAGATTCCCCCAGGATGCAAGCGCTGTCAGATCCTGCTGACATTGCTCCATTGTATACGATCCAAAATATGGATCCTCTTTTAATTCTTCAAATACTTCTTCCTGATATAACCAATATTTTAATTTCTCGTACTTTAAATAAAAAAGCCGGATGATCGGACGATATCTGTCTGTATTTTCTACATTCAGATATTTCGCCTCAAGCATCGGCTTTCTCATTTTTTCCTGAATCTTCATTGTATTTACCTCAGATATTTTATCTTTCTACTTTTATTTTTTTATAATAGCATATAAAAATTAAATCTACAATAACCGTCTGTAAAATCGACGGCGTAAATTTATTGTAGGAATTATAGTAGCAGAAACTGCCGGGAGTTTGACTGCTATTTAAATGTAAAAGTACTTTAAAGCCTTTTACCAGGCTTATTTTTTGTCAATTTTCCAATATTATATTGCACGTTACTTCCAGATACTGTACGATAAGTCTACAATATTATGATGAAAGGAAATATCTCTTATGGATTACGAACAGTATCTCAAAGCATGCCAAACCATTCAGGAAATAAATAATCTTCTGTTAAAGCTTTTTGAAGAAGACCTTATTAAATCTGGACTGAAAGAAAAAACAATCAACCGTCACCTTTCAAATGTCGATTTTTTTCTCAACAAATTTTTAATTCGTTCGGATGCTTTACCTATGGAAGAAGGAATTTCTATGCTGGATGAATATCTCGGAAATTTCTTTATCCGCAAATGCATGTGGTCTACACCAGCTAATATAAAAACAAATGCTGCCAGTATTAAAAAATTTTATAAGTGCATGTTGGATCATGAAAAAATAGAAAAAGAAGATTATGAAATTTTGTGTTCCTGTATTAAGGATTCTATGGAAATCTGGCAGTATGATTGTGCCGTATACAATGACCCGGACAGTCCAAACCCATTTTTCCCATTTTGATTTGAACGGAGTATTATATTATGCGACTAGGCTGGACGAAAAACAAAAATCCCACTACTTATAGAGCCGTAAAAACGATCCGCGTTGATGGAAAGAACAAAACACTTCCAATAAAAACAGTCGATTCGGATTGTTTTATCTGCGAAACATATGGTGTAACTGATGCCAAAGCCTGGGCAAAAGAACAGGTTAGACTTATGAACGAGGCAGAACGGGATGAATCTGCTTCTTTTAACATTGAACTGAATCCTTCTTTTGATCTTCCGCTTGATGCACAAACCCGTTTTAATGGTGGATATCTTTTTCTTCAGGATATTTATTATGAACTTGGTCTTGATAAGATTTGTCGCGCAATCTCTGGCAGGCATTCTTACAACTATGATCTCAACAGTATTCTTTCAAGAATGAGTTATACAAGGATCTTATTTCCTTCTTCTAAAAAAAGCAGTTTTGAAGAATAGAAACGTTTTATTGAACAGCCTTCTTTTGAATTACATGACATTTACAGGGCTCTTTCTGTTATTGCCGAAGAATCCGATTATATTCAAAGCAGACTCTTTAAAAACAGCAGTGAATTATCCCAAAGAAAACCGGTGTAATCTACTATGACTGAACAAACTTTTATTTTGAAATTGAACAGGCAGAGGATGACAAACCATACGGAGTCAGTAAAGAAAACAAACCGCTTCCTATTGTTGAAATAGGACTATTTATGGACATAGAAGGAATCCCAATCGCCTTTGGTATTTCTCCTGGAAATACAAATGAACAGAATACCATAATTCCATTAGAAAAAAAGCTAACAGAAAATTTCGATATGTCACGTTTCGTTGTATGTACAGACGCCGGCCTCTCCTCTGCAGGAAACCGTTATTATAATAATTATGACAAAGACGATGGATGTCGTTCCTTTATCACCACACAATCTATAAAAAACTAAAAAACATTTAAAAGAATGGGCTCTGACCCCTCAAGGCTGGACTCTTTCTGGAGACTCTTCTGGAAAAAAATACCGTCTGAACCAGCTTGATGGAGAATCAGACAAAGGAAAGATTTATTTCAAGGTCAAGGTGCATAGGACTGTTTCCATTATCTGGAATCAGTCCTGCCGGAGAAGACTCCGGTTCTATAGCAATCCGGACTACATCCTGTTTATGGGACGTAAGGTCAAGAGTGCTGGCTTTTCCAACTGGATCCGGTATCTGACAGGCTTTTTTACGGAGACGGGTAACTGCATTGTAAAAACAGCTGGGAGATATCCCATGCTCATTACACCATGCAGCATCTGTCAGGCCGCTTTGTCTGCATTCGGTTACCAGTTCCATCCATTCGTCCAGGGAACGCCCTGGAGCACGTTTCTTACTCATAATGAAACCTCCAAATGTAGTAAATTTCTATCTCCTATCAAGCGGAGTGTAGTAAAAATCTATTTACTATCATTATGAGTTTAAAAACGTAGACAGTAAAGCTACCCAAGATTTAAGCGCTTACATTTCATGCTCTTGTCTCCTTTCTTTTTGGTCATAAAAAAACAGCCACACACTATAAGTGCATGACTGCTATGTACTACTATTCAATTTTATTCCTATTGTTCATATGTCATTATGCATTTGAATGGGTCTCATTCCATGCTTGCTTGACTTCGGATAATCTTGCTCTCTCCTTAACCTCCAACACCACTTTTTCCAATTCCTTTTTAGAAAATGTAGTATCTTCCTTTTGTGCAATCATCATAATCAAGTCCATAACATTGTATATGTCCAAGTTGTAGGAATCACTCGATATTTTTCTCTTCGCAACGGAACGAAGAAATTCAATATCTCCGTCCTCTGAAAGAATGATCGGTAATCTCATAAAAAAAGCCATCAATATCATGTGAACATCTCCCAAACTCATACCAGCTCGACGATATGTGTATATCGTTTGACCCTTTGGTATTGCCAACTTTTCAATTTGCTTTTTTGACCCTTTTATTTCGAGATATTCCCTCATTTCTTCATATAGTTCTGGAAAATATTGTTCATACAACTCAGCATCGTCCTCATCTTCTATAAATTCGCTGTACTCCACTTTCCGAATAAATCCTTCCTCTACCAATTTATTAAAATGAGGGAATACATCTAATTCTTTCTCAGCAATATATGGATGAACGACTGGTTTGTAATCTAAATCCACTAATACTTTTTTAAAAGCCTCAATGTTTTTTCCATCATTAGACAACTTGTTAAAAAAGCATGTGTCAACTATTGCTTCTTTTTTACTCATTGTCCTTATCTCCTATATGAATCTCCAGTTCATCTGCTTCAGGCATATCCACGATTTCTAAATCTCTTTTAATTCTTTTTACTAAATAATCATCTATATTTTCTCGTGTTTCAGCCTCTTCTATCAATTCTCTAATTCCAGAAATGGTCTTTCTTCCTGTTCCCTTTTCCAGATAGGAATTTTGATACTGAGTCAACAGTTCTACTAGATGTAATATTTCTTCTTCCTTAGATTCCAAAAAATCCGCTGCACTCTGTTGCATGAGTCCGACTTCTACTAATCTTCTTCTGACTGCTTCATATGGAACCATGAACGCATTCATCTGCATTACCATTACACGAACCAGATCATCTACTTTCACCTTTCCGCTTTTTATTCCCAATTCCTTCATGTGTTCCAGAAAAGATTGTCTGAACACCTCGGCAGGCATGAGAAGTTCTGCTGCGAATCTATTTGTAATATTTTCTTCATCTTCTTCTGTCGGAAATCCAGAATATCCTATCAGCTTCCAAACTTTCTCAGATACTTCAAAAATATGTCCAAATTCATGTGCAGCAGCAAAAATTTGTTCTGCAATGGGTTTTGCAGTATTTATATACACGAAATCTTCTAATTCATTTTTTACGATTCTCTTGATATGAAAGCCACGATTTTTCTCGTTCTCTAATGGATAGTAGATTACTGTGCAATTATCTTCTAATATGCTAAAAATATTATCTCTAATAGCTGCGTTCTTAATAATGCATTTATCTTTTATATCAGAAACAATTTTCTGAATAACCTTGTCAATTTCTTTCCAATCCATAATATCACCTCTAGAAGAAAAGGCTGCACGAAAACCGTACAGCCTCATATTACATAGCTTCCTTTAAATCTACATATTCATCCAACAAATCCATAATTTTATCTAAATTGTTTGTATCGCTAAATTCTTTCATATATTGCAACTCTGGAACAACTTTATCGGC
>ENA-ORMO01002169-ORMO01002169.1-human-gut-metagenome-genome-assembly--contig:-NODE-2169-length-16750-cov-5.639293_pt1 | contig 16750 bp, 15 predicted proteins | sample MGYA00242106_ERZ509001 | MGnify/ENA primary metagenome ERZ509001 (study PRJEB26280, sample SAMEA2338736) | human gut metagenome | biome: human gut; feature: human-associated habitat; material: faeces... | reverse complement strand
TCGGTAGTGTGCTAATTATATCATATCACCCACCTTTTGTGCAGAGGTTCCTTAATTCTCTTACGAGATTTGGGTAAACCGGAAAGCTGTGGCTAGAGTCCGTTGTGCGCGGCCGATAATTTCTGTTGCGGACCTGAAGATCATTGGCTCTCATAAAACGCACGAATTTATCCCGACCGATGCAAAGTTCGCCTCTATCTTCTCGGTTATACATATACCAAAGCTTAACAAGACGAATCCCGGGAGCTTGCTGACGAACCTCTTTCACGAACTCAAGGGCAGCTTTCTCTCTCATCTCCTCCAGAAGCTTATGTTCTGACTGCGATTTGTAATAAGCCTGTTTTGTTTTGCCAAGTAGTTCGCAAAGCAACAAAACCGGATAAGCATGCTTATCTTCCTCGTTGACTCTTCTGACTACTTGGCACCAGATTTTTTTCGGATAGCTATTCCGAACTCCTCTTCGGCTACATCAATCATGGTTTCAGCCAAGGTGAGCTGAACTTTCTGCCGTCTGTTTTGTTCAAGAAGTTGTCGATAACGGGTTAGGAGCTCTTCGGGCGTCATGCCGTCATACAGTACATCGTTCTTCTCGGAATCTTCTTCCTGCAAAGAGGTCAAAACCTCATTGTCGTTGGAAAGGTCTTTGCTGTTTGTATCCGAGCTCATGATCCACCTTCGAATCGTAGTGGAGGAAACTAATTTTATCTCTCTTTGGATCTCTGCAATGCTTAGACCTTGCCTGTACAAATCCATTGCAGTCTTGTAAAACGCCTTTTGCTCTTTGGTTGGCTTTCTTGTTTTACGGCAGACTCGACCTTTTTTAAATTCCTTGATCCACCTGTAAATTGTTGCCCTTGGAATATGACTGAACTTCGCCGTTATGTCGGGTATCTTTTCCCCTTTTTGATAGGCCTTTAAGATTCCAAATCTTTTAGGATCAATCTTTGCCTTATTCTCCATTCCTGACTCCTTTAGGAGTCAACTTATTTCAGTACAAGACATTTTGCTTCTGTTTTCAAGGAAGTTGTAAGGTTGATCCCGAGACACGAAAAGATTGATTCAGGGAGCGGAAGAAGGTTAATTGAATTTTCAATTCCGCAAGCTGTTATTAGAGAGGTGCTTAGCAACGCTTTTGCTCACCAAGATCTTTCTTCCGAAGAGGACGGAATAGTTATAGAAATCTTCAAAAATAGAGTCGAGATAACGAATTCAGGTAAACCAGTCTGAGCAAAAATTACCAATTAAACTTGAAACGTAGGAATGAGCCTTTCATTTCTTACTTTATCTTTTAATAGATAAATACTGGTAAACGCAAGGCAATAATTCAATATAAGATTAATAATCTTTTACTTTATAACAAAAAAATATTTTTTAGGTGCTAATTAAGTTATGGTTGCTTCTTTTTAATACGAATAGAAGGAAACGATTTTGGTGCAATAATGAGACATGCCTTTGAAATGCGTTTTTATAAGTTTCCAAAGTCATTTGGCTATATATGGGGCAAAAGCATTAGTTGTTTGCTAAAGAACTTCTTTAGTTTTACTACTTTCAAGTTTTCTATTGGTGTGATGAAGACGCGACTGTTCAGTAAAATTTTCTTTGTTTATTTATTTTTTGGTTTGCATTTTAAAATTTTTGTTAAGTTGAACTTTTCAACCCTTGGCGCTTAAAGTGCTTCATGAATAAAAATGTTTTCTATATTTCCAAGACAAATTAAACAAATCTATCCATTCTTCTGAGAGTTGGTTTTTTTGGAGACCATCGTTCCCTACCATTGCTACGGCGTGTTTATGAAGATTGTTTGAAGCTCGACTTGCCCTCTTTTAATAGTAGTCTCTTATGGTCCAGGATTGTTTCAAATTCTTCAAATAGTGATGGGCTGGTTCTCCGGTTTGGCTATTAGTTGTCTCTACAGCAATGCTTTCAGCTTTTTGACCTCCGCCTGCTATCAGCACCTTAAATGAATCTTAATTACTTTCGGTTTTAGTTTCAAAGATAACAGTCTGGTTTTTCTTAAATAAATCAGTATAAGGGCTTGATAGCTTTAAGGTTCAAAAATCTTCATTTATTCCTCTTAATTTGAAAAATTGGAACTTTAGGTTCAGAATTTTCGCAAGTGACTATGTAGAATATAATTCGATAAATGTTTTGTGCAATTTATAATGGAAGAGGCTTGTATGAATTTTAGGAACAGAGGAATGAAAAAAAAAATTAAAAAAGCTATTCGTTTATTGGTCGCTGGTGAGTTCAAAGAGTGCTACAGCAAAACATTAAATTATTTTGCTAAAAAACAAGAGCTGACGAGTTGCGACACTTGTGTTCCGCCAAAAACAGTTTTGGAATTGTTGCCACTTCCTTCTAGCGATGGATTTTCCAGCTTACCTATATTGGATTTTCCAATTGTGAATGATCCCGAAGTAACTATAGTGATACCTGTATTTAATAAATTCGAATACACTTACAATTGTTTGAAGTCCATACTCAACAATGTTTCTGAAAAGAATTATAAAATCCTTATTGCAGATGATAACTCAACTGATGAAACTAAAAAATTAGAAACCTTTGTTAAGAATATCGAAATTAGACATAATACACAAAACAAAGGTTTTCTCAGAAACATCAATGAGGCATTGGGAGCAGTTGACACACCGTACGCATTATTATTGAATAATGATGTTCAAGTCTTGCCCAATTGGTTTGAATCCCTTCTTTCATTAATCAAAGCAAAAGATGATGCGGGAATAGTCGGTTCAAAGTTACTTTACCCGGACGGAACTTTGCAAGAGGCAGGTGGGATCATTTATTCTGACGGTTTAGGAAGCAACTACGGCAAATTTAAAACAAATGCTAGTGCACCAGAATTCTCTTACGTAAAGGAGTGCGACTATATCTCAGGTTGTTCTCTTCTTATCAAGAAAGAGCTCTGGGACGAAATTGGTGGATTCGATGAAAATTTTGCACCAGCCTATTATGAAGACGCGGATTTTTGCTTTGAAGCTAGGAAGAAAGGATATAAAACTTACCTTCAGCCAGAGTCAATGCTAGTTCATTTTGAAGGAATATCTCACGGAAGAAATTTAAAGGAAGGTGTCAAAAAATACCAAGCAATTAATTTAGATAAATTTAAGAAAAAATGGGGTTTTGAACTTTCTCAACAGGTTGAACATGACTCCGGAAGAGATAATTTAGCAAGGGACAGAAGCTTTAATAAGAAAAAGATTTTGTTTATTGATGATAGCGTTCCTCAATTTGATACAAACGCCGGCCATCGAACGAGCTTTCAATATTTGAAGTTACTGGTAGAGCAAGGATTTTCCATTACATTCATGTCATTAGATGGCAGACAACCTCAACCTTATACTAGTATCCTCCAACAACTTGGAGTTGAGGTGCTGTATTCGAATTCTCCAGTTGATTTCTTTGAAAAATGGTGGGAAGAGAATAAATATTTCTATAATTTTGCCTATATCACACGTATAAATGTTGCTGAAGCATTTATGGAAATTCTTCGAAAAAGCACAAATACAAAAATAATATTCAACATTTGTGACCTGAATTATTTAAGGGTCGCAAGGCAAGTTTCCGTGGAAGATGGACCTCAGAAAGAAAGTAAGCAGAAAGAGTTGGATGAATTGAAGGCCAACGAGTTAAATATGTGCTCTGTTCCTGATTGCGTGCTTACTGTCAGCACTGTCGAAAAACAAATTCTAAAAAATATTGGTATTGAAAATGTAAGGGTGACACCTGTTTTTTATTTTGAAGAAGAGGAAAGCAAAGACGAAAAAGGCTTGCTATTCGTTGGAGGGTTTAATCACACCCCTAACGTTGACGGAATCATATGGTTTTGTAAGGAAGTTTTGCCTTTAATTAACAAGAAAGTCAAGAAGCAGCCCAAGGTTTTAATAGTCGGAAGTAATCCAACTCCGAGTGTACTTGAATTAGCAAATGAACAATGTATCGTCACCGGCTACGTTTCAGACTATCTTCTAGATTTAATTTATAAGAACAAATTTATTTCAATTATTCCTTTGAGATATGGTGCCGGTATAAAAGGGAAAGTTGCTGAAGCAATGCACCATGGTCTGCCTGTTGTCTCTACTTCCATTGGAATTGAAGGAATGCCAGATCTACCATCACAAATTCAGGCTTTCGACTCAGCTGATGAATTTGCGGCCCAAGTATTAAATTTTCTGAAAGATGATAAAAGTTTTGAGGCATTTTCTAGACTCAGTAAAGACTACTCTCGTTCTCATTACTCCAAAGAAGCACTTTCCCAATTTATGCGCTCAATTTTTAATTGAAAGTAAATAATCTTTAAGCTTGTTTTATTGATTACTTCCTAATAGGATCAATCTTTTTTAGCTACTGCGGTTTCGTAGTTAACGATCTTTCACCCAGCATGTTGGGGCAGTCGATAGGAAGGAAACTGCCCCTTACTTTATAAGTTCTGAAAAGATATAGACGACGCAAGCGGATGGAAACCTTTTGCTATTTTGAAAAATATACACTTTTAGAATTTAATGAATACATATGGAATGATTGTTTTAATTCTATTTTTAAATTGAATTCCGTCATGTGATATACCTTTTTTAACTTTAATCTTGAACACAGTTTTTTATATTTTGTTTATTGGGTATCTTCTATAAGTTTTGGCGGGGTCAACGAACGATAAGTTATTTAACTCTTTGAGAATTTGTTTCTAGTACTATGTCCTGTTGAACTCCTTTTAACTCAAACCTATAGGTAATGTACCTTTTTAGAAATGGTTAAAACAATGAAAATTAGAGCAAGAGCACCTTTAAGAATAGGAATCGCCGGTGGTGGCACAGATGTTTCTCCCTACTGTGATGTTTATGGTGGTTGTGTGTTAAATGCGACTATTGATAGGTATGCTTACACTACAATCGAAGCTTCGGAAGGAGATATCCTATTTCAGGCTCTAGATCGAAGTTTATTTGAAACTTGGACACCGGACAGATTCTCTTTTAAATCTTCTTCCTTAAAACTTCATGCTGCCGTCTACTCGTACATGATGGAAAAATATCACGGAGGAATTAATTTACCTTTAAAACTTTCAACTTTTTGCGATGCGCCTATAGGATCAGGACTAGGGTCTTCTTCGACAATAGTGGTTTCTATGATATCGGCTTTTTGCGAATTATTGAATATTCCAATGGATGACTATAAGATCGCCCAAACTGCTTTTCATATAGAAAGAGACATCTGTTTATTCAATGGAGGAGCGCAGGATCAATATGCAGCGTCTTTCGGAGGTGTAAATTTTATGGAGTTTTACTCAGATAGGAGAGTAATTGTTAATCCTTTGAGAGTTAAAGAAAGAATCCTGAGTGAGATGGAATCATCTCTTCTTTTGTTTTTCACAGGTGTATCGAGGGATTCTTCCAAAATAATTGATGCTCAAAGTAAAAGTGTTCAGGGTAAAGACCAGAGGTCAATAGAAGCGATGCATTCAATTAAAGATGAGGCTAAACGAATGAAAGATTCTCTTCTGACCGGAAATTTTCCTGCAATGGTTGAGTCTTTAAGGAGGGGTTGGGAAAGCAAGAAGAGATCGGCCTCTGTGGTAAGTAATGAAAAAATTAATCGTGCTTTTAGAATCGCAATTGCAGCAGGTGCTTTGGCAGGAAAAGTCTCGGGTGCTGGAGGAGGGGGATTTATACTTTTTTTTGTGCCGTTAGAGAAAAGGAAATCAGTGATTGATGCCTTGTCTAAGGAAGACGGTTTTATTAGCAGGTGCCATTTCACAGATAGTGGTGCCAGAGCCTGGAGAGTTTATGAGGAATAGTACTTATAAAATATTGGAAGACCTGCTTAACCGACATGAAAGTCTAAGGTCTATACAAAAAGAGTTAAACGAAGCCTTGGTGATTTTGATACAAACATTTAAGAAAGAGAAGAAACTTTTTGTATGTGGAAATGGAGGGAGTGCTGCGGACAGCGCTCATATTGCCGGTGAGTTAATGAAGTCTTTTAACATATCTAGAAACTTAAACAAAAATGCCTGTCCTGCAATTGAAAACCTTAAGGATTCTGAAATACTGAAGAGAAAACTTGAATATGGCCTACCATGCATAGATCTTACTTCTAATTTAAGTTTGCAAACAGCTATTTTGAACGATATTGGGGCAGAATTTATTTTTGCACAACAGCTTTTCGTCTATGGCTCTTCCGGAGATGTTTTATTGGCAATTTCCACATCAGGAAATTCACAAAATGTTTGTTTAGCAGCGCAGGTTGCCAAACTTAAAGGCATGAAGACCATTGGATTGCAGGGAATAAATCGTCATTCAAATTTGGCACAGTTAGCGGATGTCATAATTTCGGTGCCAGAAAAGGAAACATACTTAATACAAGAAAAACATTTACCGATTTATCACGCTTTGTGCTTGGCCTTAGAAAACGAATTTTTTGGAGAAGAATGATGGAGGCAGTTGTATTAGCTGGAGGAAGGGGTACTAGATTGCAAAGTATAGTTAGCGATAGGCCTAAGCCATTGGCCCCGATATCAGGGAATACGACCTTTCTTAACATACTTTTGGATTATTTAATACAACAAGAAGTTGACCACATCATTATTTCCGTTGGTTATAAGAAGGAGCAAATAATGTCGTTCTTTGGTTCTTGTTATAGAGGTGTTCCAATTACATATGCAATCGAGGAAAAACCTCTAAACACAGGGGGAGCGATAAAAAACTCTATGAAATTCATTAAGAGAGCAGACCCTTTTTTCGTTTTAAACGGAGATACGTACTGCCCAGTTAATTTTAAATACCTTTTAAAGAAATATAAAGAAGTAAAAGCTTCAGTTCTTATTCCTGTTAAGCACATGCATGAAACTTCTAGGTATGGAACTATAGAATTTGATAGATCAGGAAGAATTTATAAGTTCATTGAGAAAAAGGAAGGATCTGGCTTTATCAATGTTGGATGCTATGTTTTGGAAAAAACTTTATGTTCAGAATTTCTCTGCGATTCGTTTTCATTTGAAAAAGACTATTTAGAAAAAGAATACATGAAAAAAAAATTTTTTGCGGTCGACATAGAAGAATTTTTTATTGATATTGGAGTTCCCGAAGACTACATGCTAGCTTGTTCGATTTTTTCTAATTATGTTTATAAAGGAATTCTGCAACATTGATATTTAGAAAATACAATTTAATCCAATCTAGTAAGAAAGGGAAGCGATAAATGAACTATCTTTTCGCTAAAAGATAAAGTGAATCAAAAATCCCTAACTGCCAAGGTCGTTAAATTAATATTTTGTCATGTATGCTTAGATTGTAGAAAGCCGAAAATACCAGTAGCTTAAATCATAAATCTCTTTCGTAAAGGCCTTTAATTTTGCTTTAAATGTTATTAACGATAAAAAACTTTTCTTCAATGTGCGTTTCCTATGATTAATATTTCAATTAGTTTTCTAATTATTATTTAGTATGGAATTGAAGTTTTGTTCGCGTGATTATTTTTTTTTCAATGGCTGAGAATTGTTAAATTTAGTTTAACTAAATGAATGTCTTTTAATAATATTGCCATTCTATTTAATTTATATGTATAGAATCATTTAAGAAAGTGCGGATAGGTATCGAAATTATGCACAAAATTGAAATCCTTCTGGCTACTTACAATTCTGAACGTTTCGTGGAACAACAACTAGAGTCTATCTTACATCAATCATTTCGAGACTGGCACCTCACCGTCCAAGATGGAGGATCATCAGATGGAACGCTACAAATTTTGGAGCGATTTAGGAATAAATACAACTCCAAAATTTCAATTTTATATAACGCTTCTAACAAATTATCTTCAAAGGAAAATTTTTCCTCTTTACTCTCAAAAGTAGATAGCCCATATTATATGTTTTGCGATCATGACGACGTATGGTTTAAAGATAAAATTGAGAAAACTTTTCAGTTCCTCAAGTATTCCACCACAACCTCTGACAGGGAACTTCCTTTGTTAGTTTTTACCGATTCTGTAGTTACAAATGAAAATCTAGAGGTCTTGAGTGAGTCTTTCTTTACTTATCAAAATTTAAACCCTAATAAAATATCTCTAGAAAATTTACTTCTCCAAAATGTTGCTCCAGGAAATACCATGCTTTTTAATCAGGCATTAAAACAAATTGCTGCTCCAATTCCTAATGAGGCTATAATGCACGATTATTGGATTATGTTAATAGCTTGTATATTTGGTAGGATTTATTTCTTTGATGAGCCAACTCTTTCTTATAGGCAACATGGAAAAAATGTAATTGGAGCCTCAAAATTTTCCTTTTTAACAACGATGCGAAAGCTTATAAAAGATCCAAATAAAATTTCTTTGAGTTTGGAGAATCAATATCTACAAGCTCAAACTATTTATAATTACTTAGGTCATATAATGCCTATGTCATATAAAAAAACCTTAGAAGATTTTCTTAAAATAAGGGATCAGGATTTCTTTAATAGAAGGTTGTCACTTATAAAAGGGCATTTTTTCAAACATGGCATTTTAAGGAATTTAGGTTTATTTCTATTTGTTTAAATTTTCTTTGAGAAATACGATGGCCGTGGGCATACAATTTTAAAGCTTGAGCACTTTTTTAAGACTTACTTATACGATGCTACTCAAGAGCAAGCACATTTTAAAATTATTAAGCGTGGGCGCCTTATTTCGTAAAGTGGTTGCCCATCTCTTCTTAGTTAACTCTCCTTCTTATCGAAGGGCCTAGCATCGATTCTGTTAACTCTGTCAAGGAACCTGTCCATGATTGCCTTAGAGAAAGTGGAATCGTCTATATAACATTGCGAAATTCGTCCGCATAATTGAGAGAAATCACGAACTATAATCAATACAAGGTCCGGTCTTTCAACCTTATTTGTAAAAACGGATTTTACCGCATCTCAAAAGAGTAGTAAGAAAGGCCTCCAAAAGATTTAGGGAGGGGAAGAAGGGTTTTACAGCTGTCTCGCCTCTTGTTTTTTAGGCTAAGCACTGTCAAATGACCTCATCAAAGTAATCGAATTATCAACTATTTGAAATAAGCTTCACACACAGTATGAACATCTGAGTCTAAAACGATTTTTCCGTGCTCTAGCCAAACAGCCCGGGTACAGCATTTCTCGATCAATTCTCGGGAATGTGAGGCGATTACTAATATATTGCTTTGATTGACAATTTCTGTCAGTCGCGCCTCGGCTTTTTTTTGGAAGCCTTGATCACCAACCGAAAGCCATTCATCCATTAAAAGAATTTCTGGCCTTATGATCGTGGAAACAGCAAAGGCTAGACGCATATGCATTCCGGTAGAATATGTCCTAACGGGCATATTGATAAAATCACCTAATTCAGAGAAATCAATAATCTGAGGCAACTCATCGATTATTCTTTTTTTAGGTATTCCGAGAAGAGCACCCCTTAAAAAAATGTTTTCTAAACCAGTTGCTTCTGTGTCGATTCCCAACGAAATGTCAATGAGTGACCCTATACTGCCATGAATAAAGGCTTTTCCGGAAGTAGGCGCATAAACTTTCCCTAAAACTCTAAGAAGAGTACTTTTACCTGCCCCATTATGTCCCAGCAGCCCAATTCTTTCATGATTACTAACAACGAGGTTGATATTCTCCAAAGATTTAACAACCGTTTTTCCAGATTCCGTCAAACCTATTTTTCCTCCCGTAGCCATCCCCATAATTGCTTTTTTTAGAGAACGACCTTGAGAATTAAACACTGGTATCTCGACACTGACGTTTTCTAATTTAATTTCTGCCATTTTTCATAACCAATAAGAAATTCTTTTTCTGTAATTATTAAAAAAAACTAGAGAAAAATAGGAGCCAATTATTGCCATAAGTAAAGAGAAAAACCAATTAGTCGCCGTTGGGGCTATGCCCAAAAGAGGATCGCGAACAATAGACATGAGGTGATAGAAGGGATTGGGCTCTAGAACCATAAGAGAAGTTCGCGCCGATAAAAGCCCAGGCATCCAAATGATTGGAGTTACATAAAAGAATATTTGTAATATGCTGGCAACAATTTGCGTCAAATCTCTGAACCGGGCACAAAGAATAGAAATTATTAATGCCATCCAAGTCAGATTAAGTAGTAACAATAAAAAACCAGGAATGGCTAGCAGAGCCAAAAAGGAGAAGGGCTTTCCAACGAATAAGTATACTAAAGGAAGGACGACTATATTGTGACAAAGAATATAAACGTTCCTTGTAATCATCCGACAAATGTGAGTGAAAAGAGGAATTGGTAATTGTCTAATGATGCCTTCTGCAGATGGAAAAACTGTAGTAGCCTCCGTTAGTATTGAACTAATAAACCCCCATAAGATTAGGCCAACAGATAGAAATGGAAAAAATTCCTCCATAGGGGCTTTAAAGATATTACCAAAAATTATGCCGATACACGCAATTGAAACGCCCATAGATATCGTTATCCAGAAGGGGCCTAAACTGGAACGTCGATAACGTTGACGAACGTCGGCATAAGCAAGAAAAACTGGCAATTGGAAATTTTTGAAAGAAGCAATTACATCTTTTAAACCGTCACCATAGAATCGGATTCTCATTTCAATATCTGTTGCGTCTAAAATCAGGCAATTATACCGAATTAGATTTTTAGCGGACTTTATGTCAATTCCCTGCGTCACGTTTGTTGTTGCAAGTTATAACTATGAAAAGTATCTTCCTCAAACTCTCGAGAGCCTGGTTGAGCAATGGGAAGAAAAAGAGCCCTTTGAAATTTTAATTGTGGATGACGGCTCTTCGGACAACTCCCTAACGATTGCCAATGATTTTTCCTATAAATATCCATTCATTAGAGTTGTTACCCATAACAATCATCGAAATCTTGGCCTTATTGCTACCTTGAAATTGGCTGTTAACGAAATATCCTCAGGTTGGATAGCATTCCTTGAGTCTGATGATTTATCCAAAACTGGAGCTGTTAGGGAAATCATAAATACCATAAAAGAGGGGACCGCTGGATTATTTTTTTTTGATATTGAACCCTTAACTGAGAAAAGCGATTCTCTGGCTTGGTTTAATTCTTATGTTCCGAGAGTAAGAAATTTGATGTTATCAAGGGGGGCGAATAAATTTGGAATAAATTTAGGATGTGACATACTATGGGAAAATCTCATTCCTACTTTTTCTTGCGCTGTCGTTAAGGCAAGCCTCTTGAAACAATGTAGCTTTGACTGTCCTGTAAATGGATGGATAGATTGGTTCATTTGGATCCAAGTAACACAAAAAACAAAAGTTCGCTTCATAGACAAAAAGCTTGTTCAATGGAGGCTTCATACTGATAGTCAAAATAACAAAAAGAAATTCTGGACCTACATATATCAATATTCTGCTTTTCGAAACTCAGTTCTCCAAATGCTTAGACAAATGGATATAGAGAGCAAAGCAAGTAAAATTGCATTTCTAGAGCTGCCTTCCGCTATCCCTTTGGGAATGAGAATTTTGAAGATGGCTAGATATGTGGGAATCAAACAAGTGATTAAACAAATTTACAGACGCTTAACAAGATGAATAAGACATTATTAGTGACGGGTGGAGCAGGCTTTATTGGCTCTTGTTTTGTTCTTCAAACAGTAAATGCTGGTGATAACGTAATCAATTTAGATAAGTTGACCTACTCCGGCAATCTGGAAAATCTCGATGAGATCAACGATGCTCCTAACCATGTTTTTATCAGAGGTGATATTGGCGACGAGCAGCTAGTTAAAGATGTTTTAGAAAAATATCAACCGGACGCTGTCATAAACTTCGCAGCTGAAAGTCATGTTGATAGATCGATTTTGGATCCTGATGTCTTCGTTAAGACGAATGTTCTTGGCACGGAAGTCCTCCTGAGAGTAGTTAAAGATTGGTGGAAAAACCTGGACGAAGAAAAAAAGAATAAATTCAGATTCCATCATATTTCTACCGACGAAGTCTTTGGAACTTTGTCTATGGACGATCCTGCCTTCACAGAAGAAACACCGTTTGCTCCCAATAGCCCGTACTCTGCCTCCAAGGCCAGCAGCGACCATTTTGTTCGTGCCTATCATGAAACATATGGACTTCCGACCGTTATTACTAATTGCTCCAATAACTACGGACCGAGACAGTTTCCGGAAAAGTTAATTCCTTTGATGACTTTAAACGCATTGGCTGGAAAACCTCTTCCGATCTACGGTACTGGAGAAAATATCAGAGATTGGCTGCACGTTGAAGACCATTGCGATGCAATTTATGAAGTTTTGACCAAGGGAAGGGTAGGCCAAACCTACAATATTGGTGGAAGAGCAGAGCGTAACAACCTTTTCATCGTTAACAAAATTTGCGAAATTCTTGATGAAATCAAACCTCGCTCTGACGGCAAATCCTATAAAGAACAAATTACCTTTGTTAAGGACAGATTAGGGCACGATCTTCGTTACGCCATCAACAGCAGCAAGATTGAAAAAGAACTTGGTTGGAAACCCAAACATAACTTTGAAGATGGTCTAAATGAAACAATTCAATGGTATTTGAACAACGAAGATTGGGTTAAAAATATTCAATCAGGTGAATATCAAAAATGGATTGAGAAGAATTATAAGGAGCGCCAATAATGTCTAAGGAATGGAGAGGAATAATCCTGGCTGGCGGCAGCGGAACGAGACTCTACCCGCTAACCAAAAGTATCAGTAAACAGTTGATGCCTGTTTACGATAAGCCCATGATCTACTATCCCTTATCAGTTCTTATGCTTGCAGGCATAAGAGATATTGCCATTATTACGACTCCGGAGCAGCAGATTCTATTTAAGGAACTTTTAGGAGACGGCTCTCAGTGGGGCTGTAACTTTGAATACGTTGTTCAGGCCAAGCCGGAGGGACTCGCACAGGCATTTTTGCTTTGCGAGGATTTCATAAAAGGCTATAACACATGTTTAGTCTTAGGAGACAATTTGTTCTTTGGTCAAGGATTCCAGCAGTTATTGGAGCAAGCTAAGGCCAGGGAAGAAGGCGCAACGGTCTTTGGCTACCACGTTTCAGATCCTGAGCGGTACGGCGTTGTGGAGTTCGATGAAGACAAAAAAGCTGTCTCGATTGAAGAAAAACCAAAGCTTCCCAAGTCCAATTATGCTGTGACTGGACTTTATTTCTATGACGAGAAAGTTCTCGATATTGCAAAGAAAGTTAAGCCGTCGGCTCGCGGTGAATTAGAAATTACCGATGTGAATTTGGCTTATCTGAAGGCGAACTCTCTTCATGTTGAAATCATGGAAAGAGGAATCGCCTGGTTGGACACAGGAACTCATGCTTCGCTTTTGGAAGCAGCCTCGTTTATTCATTCAGTACAGGCACGTCAAGGCCTCATGATTGCAAGTCCTGAAGAGATAGCTTGGAGAAGAGGTTATATCACTGACGCTCAATTGGAAGAATTGGCCAAGCCGGTCGCTAAAAACGAATACGGTCAATATTTATTAAATTTATTGAGGTAGGAAATGGAAGTCGTAAAAACTCCGATCGAAGGCGTGCTCTTAATTAAACCTAAAATTTTTGGTGACAATCGCGGATATTTTGTAGAGACTTGGCAGAAGAAGCGCTATGAAGAGGCGGGTCTCGACCTTCCTTTTGTTCAAGATAACCACAGTAAATCAACGAAAGGTATTTTAAGAGGGCTCCACTTCCAGAAAAAGCATCCACAGGGTAAGTTGGTCATGGTTTCTTTGGGAGAGGTTTTTGATGTCGCAGTGGATATCAGAAAAGACTCTCCTACTTTCGGAAAATGGTTCGGAGCTATCCTTTCCGATAAAAACCAGCACCAGCTGTGGATTCCTCCGGGATTGGCTCACGGTTTTGTTGTTTTGAGCGACGTAGCTCATTTCCACTATAAGTGCACTGACTACTATCATCCTGATGATGAAGGTTCCATTAAATGGGATGATCCGGAAATTGGGATAGATTGGCCTATTGACTTTGAACCGCTGGTAAGTTCCAAGGACGGCGTGGCACATTCCTTTAATGATCTTAAAAAATCTCTTCTTGGTTAATTGACGATGAAAGTGGCTATTACCGGTGCTAAGGGAATGCTTGGTACCACATTAATGAATACGCTCCAAGGCCATGAACTTTTTGCCTTAGATCGAGAAGAGTGCGATATCACGAATCCTTCATTAGTGAGCTCAGTGTTTGAAAAAATAAAACCTGACGTCGTGATTCATTGTGCTGCGATGACGGCTGTGGATTTGTGCGAGTCCATGCAATTCGAAGCTTGGAAAATCAATGCTTTTGGCACGACTAATGTTGCTCATGCCTGCAACAAAGTAGGCGCGAAATTAATCGCGATCTCTACAGATTATGTTTTCGATGGTGAACTCGACCGTCCATATCATGAGTATGACCAACCCAATGGCGGTTTGAATATATATGCCAAATCTAAATGGGCTGCTGAGCAGGCTGTCAGATCATTATGTCCTAATCATCTAATCGCCAGAGTTTCTTGGTTATATGGTGGTAATGGGCCCAGCTTCGTCCATACAATGCTTCGTCTTGCTGATGGAACACGCCCCGTGCTTAAGGTCGTGAATGATCAAATCGGAAACCCAACGAGTACAAAAGCCGTTGCGGATGCGTTGCAAATTATCTTGAAGTGCCCCGATCTTGTTGGCACGATACATTTAACATGCGAAGGGGAGACTTCTTGGTTTGATTTTGCTCAAAAGATTTTTGAATTAAAAGGAATAGATCAAAAGGTTATTCCATGCACGTCCGACCAATACCCAACTCCTGCAAAACGTCCTCACAATTCATGTTTAGAAAAACTCGTCTTGAAGGAAAGTGGAATCTTCAGAATGCCGACTTGGGATGATGCCCTCAGGGATTTTTTAGCTTCGGAAAAGGAAATATAAGATTTAGCGATATACCAAGTTAAGGAATAGTGTTGGGTTGAAAAAGTCTTAAATCGAACCATTCAAGTTTGAGGGGCGATCGGCCCCTTTTTTGTGGCTGTCAACTTAATAATTTACGAATACCCCCTTTAATTTTATTTTTAATTTTATGGTGAAGGGGAAGCGGAAATTTTTGTTGCATGTTTGCCCCATGTCCGGCAACAGACATTCTTCTCAGATCGCTGTAGGCCTCTTGATTTTTATCGCTATTTCGAATGATCTTGAAGTTGCAGTCTTTTACATCTCTTAGATAATCCGTTAAATCTTCTGAAGGTATTTGTTTCAAAACTTCTTGCATACAGTGGAAAAGTTTGAATTTTTCTACCTGCGGACAATCTTGTTCAGCGACAAACAAGTAATCTCTGATGAGTCTTTGTCGTTCGGTTTTATTTAATTTTTTGCAATCCTCTAACAATTTCTTTAGCAGAAAGATTCGCTGTATAGAGTACCCTGGTTTTTGGGAGTAAGTATTATCCATGATGGAGCCTTTTCTTCTTACATAGGTGTAAAAGGAAATACTTGAGAAGAAGGCAAGGTTAGCTTCCTTCATGAATAACCAGTACCAATAGTTGTCTTCGTAAAGGATTCCCTCAGGAAATTTAAGTTGTTTGTCTCTAATGAGAGAGGTTTTATAAATTTTGCTCCAGGCTACTGTGGAAATGGGGAACAAGTCGAGATCATTGACGGCTTTCAGACCTGAAAAGGGCAGACTAAAACACCTCTCATCACTTGACTTAAGGTTTTCGAGTGCGTGGTACTCGACCCTAGGAGGACAGATCACAACATCGTATTCAATGTTAACCAAGGAGCAGATTTTCGATAATTCTTCATGAGAGATGAAGTCATCTCCATCCACAAAAATCACATAGTCCCCATTGGCTTCCCTTAATCCTGCATTCCTGGCAGAAGAGAGCCCCCCATTTACCTTGTCGATTAACTTAGCATTCTCAATATTATTAGTTAGCAAAAAATTCTTGACGACGCTCAGGGTGTTATCGGTGCTCCCGTCATTGATAATTATTAACTCAAAGAATTGGGCAGGAAGAGGTTTCAAAGAATCTAAACACCTCTGAATGTATGTCTCGACGTTGTAAGCAGCAACAATTATTGAAAATTTCATATGGATGTCATGAGTAAATCTAAAGCGATTTTCGTCCTAATCTTGTACAAACTCTCGTCTATTTTTTCTGGGCCCATGGAAACAAAGCAATAATCTCGAGTTGCTTTTGGTTTTCTTTATTTCGAATTGACATTCTTTGCGTCTAAGAGTCTTCTCATACAATTAGCCATCAATCTCAACGGCTTAGTCACTTTCCAGCTCCTTGAGTTGAGAATAGATGCGAGTTCTTCAGAGGCCCTCAGCTCAGGCATAGGAATGCAATTCAGAAAATTGAGCGGAGCCTGCGCTTTTTCTAATTTCAAAACTCTTTCCACGGAACAAACGGCATCATCTAAAGTTCCATAATTTTTGAAGTTCTCCGAGTTGGTCTGAAAATGATCTCTATTTTTTGAAAGATTTGCCCAAAACTCTAAGGGAGGGAAGTCTTCAGGTATCATGATGCAATCTTTTCCAGGCGTAAGGATGCCCTCTAACCCATTAAGTTTTCCAAGGATCGGAACACAGCCGCAATAAGCAGCCTCTAAAGGGGGTAATCCGAGTCCATCAAGATAAGAGTTGCTGTAAAAGAACTCCATTTTATTGAAAAGTTCTGATACCTCGACTTCATCTAAAGGTCCTAGAATCTTGCACTTGCCTAATAACCCGAACTCCCAGAACATAGCTCCGGGATTTTTTCATTTTGAGAAAAATCTTTCG
>ENA-ORMO01002167-ORMO01002167.1-human-gut-metagenome-genome-assembly--contig:-NODE-2167-length-16754-cov-6.427870_pt1 | contig 16754 bp, 14 predicted proteins | sample MGYA00242106_ERZ509001 | MGnify/ENA primary metagenome ERZ509001 (study PRJEB26280, sample SAMEA2338736) | human gut metagenome | biome: human gut; feature: human-associated habitat; material: faeces... | reverse complement strand
TTGGCACAGAGGCCTCCCGGTATAAGCACTTCCCCCTGGTCACAGGCCCCGGCGCCTATGGGCTTTCCGCTTTGGCCAACATCATCAAGGGCGTCCACCGGCCCTACCGCATCGCATTGAACGGAGAAGTATTGGAGGGAGAGTTCACCCTGATTTTTGCCGGCAACGGCCGCTGGTATGGCAGCGGATTCCACCCTGCGCCGGACGCGGACCCCTGTGACGGGCTCCTGGATGTGCTCCTGGTCCAGCCTGTGTCCCGGCTCCAGGTGGCCACCATCATCGGCAAGTACAAACGCGGCCTGTATGCCAATTATCCGGAACTCATTCGTCACGTACGTACCCGCCACTTGGAAGTCCAATGTTCCGCCCCTGCAGAAATCAATCTGGATGGGGAGCTCCGCTGGGCGCAACAGGTCCAAATCGGAGTGGCAAAGGAAAATATCCGCTTTTTCTACCCCAAGGCTCTCACTTGGAAAGTCCCTTCCAAGGTGTACGCATCTGTATAAAGCGCCTTGGTGGCGCAGCTGCTGCCAGTTCTGGGTGTATTTTCCAGCTCTATGCCGGGAATACTACCAGGGCTGGCAGCATGTTCATAAAATTTTAACGGAAAAACGTGGAATTTCCTCTTGCTTTTTCCCTATGGTTGCGCTATGATATGGGCGTTAGCACTCAAGAGAAAAGAGTGCTAACCCGACAAGTTTTATATACCACAGCGGCCCGGATTTTCCCCCGCCGCAATTCAATACTTTTGGAGGTAATCAATTATGAAACTCACTCCCATGGCAGATCGCGTACTGCTGAAACCCACTGAGGCGGAAGAAACCACCGCTTCCGGCATCATCCTCTCCACCGCCAATAAAGAAAAGCCTGTCATTTCCGAGGTTGTGGCTGTGGGCCCTGGGGACAAGGAGACCGAAATGGTAGTCAAGGCCGGCGATAAGGTTGTGGTCGGCAAATACACCGGGACGGAAATCAAGCTGGACGGTAAGGACTACACCATTGTGAAGCAGTCTGACATTCTGGCAATTGTGGAATAATTTTGGAGGTTTTGCATTATGGCTAAGATGATTGTTTATGGCGAGGAAGCTCGCAAGAGTTTGCAGAAGGGCATTGACCAGCTGGCCAATACCGTAAAGGTAACCCTGGGCCCCAAGGGCCGGAACGTGGTTCTGGGCAAGAAGTACGGCGCTCCCCTCATCACCAATGACGGCGTGACCATCGCCAAGGAGATCGAACTGGACGATCCCTTTGAGAACATGGGCGCCCAGCTGGTGAAGGAGGTCTCCACCAAGACCAACGACGTGGCCGGCGACGGTACCACCACCGCCACCCTGCTGGCCCAGGCCATGATCCATGAGGGTCTGAAGAATCTGGCCGCCGGTGCCAATCCCATCGTGGTGAAGAAGGGCATGGCCAAGGCCGTGGAAGCCGCGGTGGCCGAGGTCAAGAAGCAGGCCAAGACCGTGGACGGCTCCAAGGACATCGCCCGTGTCGGTGCTGTGTCCTCTGGCGACGAGGAGATCGGCAAGCTGATCGCCGACGCCATGGAGAAGGTCTCTGCCGACGGCGTCATCACCATTGAGGAGTCCAAGACCGCCGACACCTATTCCGAGGTCGTGGAGGGCATGCAGTTTGACCGGGGCTATATCACCCCCTACATGGCCACCGACATGGAGAAGATGGAGGCCAACCTGGACGATCCCTATATCCTGATTACCGACAAGAAGATCTCCGTCATCGCTGACATCCTGCCCATCCTGGAGCAGATCGTCCAGTCCGGCAAGAAGCTGCTGATCATCGCGGAGGACGTGGAGGGCGAGGCTCTGTCCACCCTGATCGTGAACCGTCTGCGCGGCACCCTGAACGTGGTGTGCGTCAAGGCTCCCGGCTTTGGCGACCGCCGCAAGGAGATGCTGCAGGATATCGCCATTCTGACCGGCGGCACCGTGATTTCCGAGGAGGTCGGTCTGGAGCTGAAGAGCGCCACCATGGATATGCTGGGCCGCGCCCGCCAGGTGAAGGTCACCAAGGAGAACACCACCATCGTGGACGGCGCCGGCGACAGCCAGGCCATCAAGGATCGCGTGGGCCAGATCCGCACGCAGATCTCCACCACCACCAGCGACTATGACAAGGAGAAGCTGCAGGAGCGGCTGGCCAAGCTGGCTGGCGGCGTGGCCGTCATCAAGGTCGGCGCTGCCACCGAGACCGAGATGAAGGAGAAGAAGCTCCGCATCGAGGACGCGCTGAACGCCACCCGCGCCGCTGTTGAGGAAGGCGTGGTGGCCGGCGGCGGCACCATCTTCGTGAACGTGATCCCCGCCGTGGAGGCTCTGCTTTCCAGCGTGGAGGGCGACGAAAAGACCGGTGTCCGCATCGTGGCCAAGGCTCTGGAGGCTCCCATTCGTCAGATCGCTGCCAACGCCGGTCTGGATGGCTCCGTGATCCTGGAGAAGGTCCGCACCTCCGGCAAGACCGGCTACGGCTTTGATGCCTACAAGGAGGAGTACTGCGACATGGTCTCCGCCGGCATCATCGATCCCGCCAAGGTGACCCGCAGCGCCCTGGAGAACGCCGCCAGCGTCTCCGCCATGGTGCTGACCACCGAGTCTCTGGTGGCCGATAAGCCCGAGCCCCCCGCTCCCGCTGCCCCCGCCGGCGGCGAGATGGGCGGCATGTACTAAGTGCAAAAAACATCAAGCCCCCTGGCTTTCGCCAGGGGGCTTTTCTCGTGGAGACTCGGCTTGTCGGCGGAGCACAAGCATCAAGCATTGAGTCCTCCACTGCGCCTTCGAGCGGGGTGAGCCGGAGTCGGGAATCGCTTGCGTTCCGGCTATAACGCCGGAATACAGGATACGAAGCTTGTGATGGCAGGAAAGTGGGGGTGACAGGCTTTGCAGCGGCGCCCCGCTTCCACCAGCGGCACAGATGCTGCACATACTGAGTACCAGCAACCATTAAGCCCTTTGGCTTTACAGCCACAGGGCTTTTTCTCGTACGCTGGGGTCCATCAGCGTTGCCCTCCCCTGCCCATACTCTGGAAACCGCAGTCGGCATGCGTCATGGGCTATGCCTCTGCTCATGTCTGTCCGACCTGATACTTCTTCAGCAGCCGCCACAGTGTCCCCCGGCTGATCCCCAGTTTTGCCGCCGTCTGCGTCCGGTTCCCGCCGCATTCCTGAAGAACGGCCAGCAACTCCTCATAGGACAGGTCGATCCTGGTATGGGCGGCCTTCGGCATCAGCGGCGGGCACGGGGGCGGCGTCTCGGGAGAGGCGGCACTCTCCAGCAGATGGGCGATCAGGCCAGATACAGAGACGCCAGGCCGGTAAAGCACCGCCAGCCGCTCACAGAAATTCTGCAGCTCCCGGATGTTTCCCCTCCAGGGGCAGCTCTGCAGCAGACGGCAGTCGCCATCGCTCAGTTCCAGCGGACAGCCGTCGCCCTCCCGAGCCTGGAAGTTCCGAAGGAAGCTCTGCGTCAGCAGCGGGATGTCCTCCTGCCGCTCCCGCAGCGGGGGCAGGTTCAGCTGCAGGACATACAGGCGGTAATAGAGATCGCTGCGGAATTTACCTGCCCGGACCAGCGACTCCAGGTTCTTGTTGGTGGCCGCGATCACCCGGATATTGATGGGGGTCACCTGACTGTCCCCCAGCCGCATGATCTCCCGCTCCTGCAGGACCCGCAGCAGCCGCCCCTGAAGTCCCAGGGGGATCTCCGAGATCTCGTCCAAAAAGATGGTGCCGTTGTGGGCGATCTCAAACAGGCCCGGCTTACCGCCCCTGGTGGCGCCGGTGAAGGCGCCCTCCACATAGCCGAACAGCTCGCTCTCCAGCAGGTTCTCCGGCAGGGCGGCGCAGTTGATGGCTACGAAGTTGTTCTGTGACCGACGGCTCCAGGCGTGGATGCTCTGGCTCAACAGCTCCTTTCCGGTACCGGTCTCCCCCACCACCACGATGTTGGAGTCCGTCTGGGCAAAGGCCTTGGCCTCCTGGATACAGGCTATCATCCGCGGGCTGCGGGTGATGATATCCCCGAAGGTGTACTTGGCCTTGTGTCCCTTGTAGTGGAGCTTTTTGCGCAGCTGGTCCTCCGTGGTCTGGATCTGCGCGGCGTTCAGCAGGGAAACCACAGTTCCAGCCCGGAGGCCGTGCATCATCATGTTTTTCGTTTTGACGGACAGGTGGGTGTTTTTGTAAGCGATAATCTCGTCCGTGTTCTCCGTCGCGGACACGATGCGGCTCAACGCCGGGGTGGAGAACACGGAGGATGCCGGCTTTCCCAGATACTGTTCCCGGCGGGAGAGCTGCAAAATCTGGATGGCAGCTGTGTTCAAAAAGGAGATCTGTTGATTGCGGTCGATGACCACCAGCCCCTCATAGGCGTTGTCCAGCATGGTTTGGAAGCTCAGGGCCTTCTCCCGTTCCACCTGACTGATCTTGGCCTGCTGCTTGGCCTCCGAGATGGCGTTCCAGAATGCCTCCCGGCCGGAGGTAATGAGCATGGAGGTCAGTCCGATCTCCTCCGCCAGGCGGCAGCCGGTGCCGCCGCCGATGATGACCCGCTTCCCGTCTCTGGCTGCCTGCTCCACACAACGGCGGATCTCCAGCAGGCTGTTCTCCTGAAAACAGTACGGCGTCACGTCCACACCCAGCTGGCGGGCCAGCTTCTCCACGCCCAGGATCATGTTCTGGGTTCCCAGGATGGCGGCCGGAACAGGGCCGTACTTCTGCCGCAGCTGCAATAGAGTATTGACAATGTCCGTTCCGTTGATAATCAGCTCGATCACCGGGATAGAGAGGGAACGGCGGCACAAGTCCAGATAGGTGGCGCCCCGGGCGATCATGGCGTCGCAGTCCGGCCACTGGGGCAGCAGCTCCTGGGTCGTGGACGCCACCAGGATGTCCAGTGAGTACTCCGTGGCGTCCAGAGCCTGCAGGCGCATCTGCTCCGTGTGCTCCTGGAACACGTCCCAGGCGAGATTTGCCATGCTGGCGTAGGGAATGACGATGGCAATCCGAACCATAGCAGCCTCCTGTTCCCAAAAATCGGTGTGCTTCTTTGCCCATCATAGCAAAAGCCGCTTTTTACGTCAAGCCGCCGTCTGTTCTATTTGAGACGATTTAGAACAGTTAAAACACTATTTTGAACGAATAAAACACTCTCCGGTGAAAACAACCAATTGAGGCTGCAAAATTTTGGAGACACTTTTGTGAAAATCTGAAAAACCGCTCAACGGAGTTTCAGCAAAAATTTTGTGGCATCCAAAAACATTGATTTTTCCAAAATTGGCACAGAGATTGCTTTATAATAAGGCGAACAACCAACAGAGAGGACGTGACAAGAATGGAAAAGAAAGTTCTGATCCCTTCGGACATTTCTCAGCCCGGAAAAGACTATCTCGCCGAAAAGGGCTATACCATAAAAATGGGCCGTGGGACAGACGAGCAGACGATTTTGGAGGATGTGGCAGACTGTGATGCCCTGCTGGCCCGGAATGAGCATATCACCCGTGCCATCATGGAGGCCGCCCCCCGCCTGAAGGTCATCAGCAAGCACGGGGTGGGGCTGGATAAGATCGACCTGGACGCGGCTAGGGAGCTGAACATCTGGGTCACCAACGGTCCCCTGAGCAATACCGTGGCGGTGGCGGAGCACACCATGATGCTGATCCTGGCCTGCGCCAAGAAGCTGGTCTTCTTTGACCGGGCGGCCAGACGCGGCGACTACGACATCCGCAACCGGGTCAAGGGCATGGATCTGGAGGGAAAGACCCTGGGGCTGCTAGGCCTGGGCAAGATCGGCCACATGGTGGCGAAGAAGGCCATCAACGGCTTCGGCATGGAGGTAATCGGCTATGATCCCTTCCTTCCTGCAGACCGCTGGGACCCGGAAGTGGGCCGCCGTGAGACCATGGAGGAGATCTTCGCCGGCAGCGACATCGTCTCCATCCACATGCCCTCCACCCCGGAGACCCGCAACAGCGTGGACCGCCGTTTGATCGGGATGATGAAGCCCACGGCCTATTTGATCAACGCGGCCCGGGGCGACCTGATCCGGGAGGCGGATCTGGCGGAGGCCCTGCGGAACGGCGCCATTGCCGGCGCGGGGCTGGACGTGTTCCAAACCGAACCCCCCAGCCCGGACGATCCGCTCTTCCAGCTGCCCAACGTGACGGTCACGCCCCACAACGCGGCTCTGACGCTGGAGACCACGGACCGCATGGGCCTCCACGCCGCTATGGGCATCGACGAAGTGCTCTCCGGCCGCCAGCCTTCCTGGCCCGTGGTGGTGCCCAAGGAGCCGAGAACATGATGCGATTTCAGAGGTGAGAGTGGATGAAAAAAACGATTCGCAACAAAGAGCTTCTGGTTGGCGTAATTTTTCTGATAGTAGGTGTCGCGTACTTCGCGCTGGCTTTTACAATTCCCAGCTATGACGCCTATGGCGGCTCCTCCGTGGTGGATTCCTCTTTTGTTCCCAAGGTGATCGGCGCTCTAATGACTGTTCTCAGTGTTTTGCAGCTGGTCTTTTCTTTGAGGGCCGGCAAAAACCCGCCCCCTGCAGCTCCCTCTGCGAAGCCGACAGAGGAAGACGGCACGTTCAAGGTGGAGGACTGGGACGATGACGCTGCCAACCGCAACGCCGACACCAAGGCACTGATTGCCATATTCGCGATTCTGATTGTGTACATGGCGTTGATGTCTGTGCTGGGCTTTCTCATCTCCTCGGCCCTGTTCCTGTTTGCCACGATGATGCTGCTGACACCGAAGCAGAAGCGGAAACTGCCTGTGATTGTCATCCTCTCTGTTATCGTGGCCATCGGTGTCTATTACCTGTTTGTGTACGGTCTGGATATGGTCCTGCCGGCCGGTATTCTCGGATAAGAGGAGGACATCACATGTTAGATCTTTTTATCGACGGCATCGCAGCAATCGCAACACCGGATACGCTGGCGTTGATGATTCTCGGTGTCATTGTGGGCATTATTTTCGGCTCCGTTCCCGGTTTGACCGCAGTGACCGGCATTGCGCTGTTTCTGCCGGTTACATACAGTCTTGGGCCCATCAAAGGCATGGCGCTGCTGATGGCAATTTATATTGGTGCCGTGTCCGGTGGTCTGATTGCAGCCATCCTGATCAACATTCCCGGCACACCGGCCTCTGTGGCCACCTGTTTTGACGGAACTCCGCTGGCCAGAAAAGGGCAGGCCTACAAGGCTCTGGGTGTGGGCACGGTGTTCTCTTTTCTGGGCACGATTTTCGGCATTCTGATCCTCGTATTTGTCTCCCCAATCATTGCTAATTTCGCTCTAAAATTCGGGCCTGCGGAGTATTTCTCTGTTTCGGTATTCGCCCTGACCCTGATTGCCAGCTTGGCAGGGAAATCTCTGATTAAGGGGCTGATCTCTGCGGCTCTAGGCATTATGTTCATCACCGTAGGCGCAGCCCCAATTGATGCCGTCAGCCGTTATACCTTCGGCTTTTCCGGTCTCCGCGGAGGCTTCGACATTCTGACCGTGCTGGTGGGCCTGTATGCCATTTCAGAAATCCTCAGCACTGCCGCGAACAAAAAGGCTCTCGCTGCTGGCTCCGGCCAAGTGATGCAGTTCTCCGGCAAAGGATTCGGCTTCACCCTAAAAGAATTTTTGAGCCAGAAATGGAATTTCCTGATTTCCGCGCTGATTGGCACCGGCATTGGTGTTTTGCCCGGCATCGGTGGTGCCACATCCAATCTGTTGGCATACACAGTGATTAAAAACAAATCCAAAACCCCGGAGAAATTTGGAACCGGCATTATTGACGGCGTAGTTGCCTCCGAGTCCGCCAATAACGCCACCATCGGCGGGGCCATGATTCCTTTGCTCACCTTGGGCATTCCGGGTGATGCAGCTACGGCTATGCTGCTTGGTGGTCTGATCGTCCACGGTGTCCAGCCCGGTCCCCTGCTGTTCACCACCCACCCCGATGTGGTATACGGCGTGTTTGCCGCCATGGTGGTTGCCTCCATTCTGATGATCCTTGTCCAGATGTTTGGCCTGCGGCTGTTTGCAAAGGTTTTAAAGGTGCCCAAATACTATTTGATGCCCATTATCATCGTGTTGTGCGTAGTCGGTGCCTTCGCACTCAATAACCGGCTGTTCGACTGCTGGTCCATCATTTTCTTCGGTCTGGTAGGCTATGCCATGAGCAAATTCGACATTCCTCTGGCACCTATGATTATGAGCTTTGTGCTGGGAGAGACCATTGAGACCAACCTGCGCCGGGCGCTGATGTATTCTAACGGTGACATCTCTACATTTGTGACATCCCCCATTTCCTGCGTGTTCCTGGTGGCGGCTGCCATCTCCATCGTTCTGACGATTCGCAAGCAGCTAAATGACCGTAAAAAGGCAACTGCCTGAGGAATCCAACCGTGCACCACAGCAGACGCTGTTAAACATGACAAGAAAGGAAGATTCAACATGAAAACCTGGAAGAAATTGTTCTCTCTGTTTTGTGCAACCGTAATGATGTGCAGCCTGCTGGCTGGCTGCGGCAACAGCCCGGATACCCCGGCCGATGACGCCTCTTCGGAGGATGGCGGCACTGACTGGCCCACCAAATCCATCAACATGATCGTTCCCATGGGCGCCGGGGGCGACACTGACTTTAATGCCCGCACATATGCAAAATATCTGGAGGATGTGTTGGATGAGACCGTAGTCGTCACCAATATCACCGGCAATGGCGGAGCGCTGGGTTCCGAGGAAGTCAAGAACGCCTCTCCCGACGGTTATACCTGCCTGTTTTATCACACCTGCCTGAATATCAACCAGGCCACCGGCATTGCCGACTACGGTTCCGAGGCATTTGAGACCGTGGCTGTGGTGGGAAAGAGTTCCGGCGAGGCCGTGGTCGTGCGGGCTGACGCCCCTTATGACACCATGGAGGAGCTGATTGCATATTCCCAGGCCAATCCCCAGACCGTAAAAATCGCCGCCAACACTGGAGCCACCTCTCACTGGGCATCCGTCGTACTGAATGTGGAGGAAGATGCGCAGCTGAATATCGTCAATGCCTCATCCTCTGCAGAACGTGTTGCGAATCTTCTGGGCGGCCAGTTGGATGTTATTATCAATCCCATCGGAACCGTGCAGGATTATGTGACCTCCGGTGATTTTAAGTATCTGGCAGTCACGACCTCCGAGCGGCTGGACTACCTGCCCGACGTGCCCACCTGTCTGGAACAGGGTGTGAATCTCTCCTACGATCTGATGTACTATGTCATGTTCCCCAAGGGGACCGATCCTGCCATCTGCCAGAAATTTGCCCAGGCGTTCAAAGAAATCTCTGAGATGCCGGAGTATGCCGAGGAGATCAAGACCGCCTACAACCAGACTCCCTATTTCCTCGACACCGAGGAGTCTATTGCCTACATTCAGGAAGAGAACGAGAAGATGATGGCCTATGCCGACTACTTCAAGTAATCTCCATTGACCAGCGTCCTCACAGCGGCAGGTCTGGCTGGTGACCGGCCGGACCTGCCGTCTTTTTGCCCTCATGTATTACTAAAGGAGGAATTTCCCATGTATAATGCGCACAAGATCACCGACAAAGTGGCCGCCGGCAAGCTGGCCATCGGGTCCCACGTGGGCTTTGACAGCCCCTTCGTCACCGAGATGATCGCCGGCTGCGGCTTCGACTTCATCTGGATCGACGGCGAACACAGCGCCATCGACCGCAAGGATATCCAGAACCATCTGATGGCCTGCCGGGCCGCCGGCGCCGCCGGCATCGTCCGGGTGCCCTGGAACGATCCCGTCATCATCAAGGCCATCCTGGACATGGGAGCGGACGGCATCGTGGTGCCCATGGTCTGTTCGCTGGAAGAGGCCAAGCAGGCCGCCGCCGCCACCCACTACCCCCCTGACGGCATCCGGGGCATGGGCACCCGCCGGGCAGTCAACTACGGCATCTGGGACAAGAATGCGTATGTGGCCGACACGGACAAATATATCCTCACCATTGTACAGATCGAGCACATTGACGTGGTAAAGGACCTGCCGGAGATTGCCAAACTCCCCGGCATCAGCGGCTTCGTGGTGGGACCCAACGACTTCACCATGAGCATGAACACCCCGGAGCGCACCTACACCGTTAACGACCCGGAGGTGCAGGAGCAATTTGACAAGATCGGCCAGGCCCTGGCCGGCACCGGCAAGCTCTTCGGCGTCTCCGGCGCCTGCAGCGAGAAGTTCGTCACCGACTGGATACGCCGTGGTGTCAACTATATGTGCATGAACTTTGACTTCAACTACATCGTCAGCGGCGCCAAGAACGTGATGCAGACCTCCCACGCCGTGCTGGACCAGCTGGGAAGGGCGTACTGAGATGGCGTTTCTGACACAGGAACAGCTGGACGCCCTGGCCCAGTTTGACACCCCCACCATCTGCAACGCCATCGAGGGCTTTGGTGTCCGGTGCCGGACCGAGGGCTTCACCCGGCCGGAGCTTCGGATGCGCGCCGCCATGAGCGACAAACCCATGGTGGGCTATGCCCGCACCGGCGTCATCTCCGCCCGGCAGCCGGCCACGCCGGCCCACAGCGCGGTGATGGAGGCGTATTACCGCCAGTATGAGGACTTCGACCTGCCTATGGTGGCAGCCATTCAAGACCTGGACCGGGTGCCGGTGGGCTCCTTTTGGGGCGACGTACAGGCCACGGTCCACCGGGCCCTGGGCTGCATCGGCGTCATCACCGACGGCGGCGTCCGGGACATCGAGGAAGTAAAGAGGGTCGGGTTCTACCTGTTCTCCAAGGAGGTGCTGATCTCCCACGCCTACATCCACATGGTAGAGGCCGGCACAGCGGTGGACATCTGCGGCATGACGGTCCGCCCCGGCGACCTGATCCATGCGGATGCCCACGGCGCCATCGTCATCCCCCAGGAGATCGCCGGGCAGCTGGCAGAGGCCTGCGTCCGGGCCATGGACGCCGAGGAAGCTTTGAAGGGGCCCTGTCAAGCCGCTATCGCCCGGGGTGAGAGGGTCACCGCTAAAGAGATCATGGCCTGGCGGGGCGAGATGCAGCGCCGCCGGGCGGCCATTGCGCCGAAGCAAGAACATCTGTAGAAAGAGGTCTTTCCCATGAAATACACAGTCGAATCCCTGCGGCAGTTCGGCATTCAGGTGGCGGAGAAGGCAGGTATGTCCCACCAGGACGCCGAGACGCTGCTGAAGAACCTGCTGTTCAGCGACATGCGGGGCGTCCGCTCCCACGGCATGACCCGCCTGAGCGGTTATGTGACCCGCATCGAGCGGGGGTGCACCTCCGCCACCGCCCAGCCCACCATCACCATGGACAGTGGTGCCGTGTTCTCTATGGACGGAAACAACGGCATGGGCTCCACCATCGGCACTGCCGCCATGCAGGCGTGCATCCGGCGAGCCAAGGAATACGGTGTCAGCTTTTGCACCGTAAATCATGCCTCTCACTACGGCTTCGGCGGCTTCTACGCCATGCAGGCCGCGGCAGAGGGCATGATCGGCTTCAACATCTGCAACTCCCCCGCCCTGGTGGCTCCCTTCGGCGGTGCCACCGCCATGTTGGGCACCAATCCCCTGACGGTGGCGGTGCCCTCCGGCAAGTACCCGGATCTGGTGCTGGACATGGCCACCAGTACCGTGGCCAAGGGCAAGATCGCTCTGGCCCTGAAGGAGGGCAAGTCCATTCCCGACAACTGGGCCCTGGCTCCGGACGGCAGCCCCACCACAGACCCCGCTGTAGCCAACAAGGGTGCCCTGACACCCCTGGGCGGCGCCAAAGGCTACGCCCTGGCCCTGATTATCGACGTGATCTGCTGCTGCCTCTGCGGTGGCAACAACAGCCGCCAAATCCCCCGGATGTTCGAGGATCCCAAGGAGCCCTCCGGTGTGGGGTACTTCATGGGCGCCATCGACATCGGCAGATTCGTGGATCTGGAAACCTTCAAAGCCCGGACCGACGCCATGTATGATGAGCTGAAGGCCGCCCCCACGGCACCGGGCTTCCGGGAGATCATGATCCCCGGGGAGATCGAGTTCCATCTGACCCGGCAGGCGGAGCGGGAGGGGATCGACATCAGCCCCGCCATTGAGCAGGACTTCGCGGATCTGGCCGCCAGGTACGGCGTCCCGCTGGAACTGCTGCAATCCTGCTGACTTTCCAGTGGAATCGGCTGTCCCCCGGCCCCTGCGGGCCGGGGGACACACAGACAGGAGGAATGAAATGCACATCGTCATTTTGGACGGATACACGGAAAACCCCGGCGATCTCAGCTGGGGAGAATTGGAGAAGCTGGGAGACCTGACGGTTTACGACCGCACCAGCCTCACCGATGAGGACGAGATCATCTCCCGGATCGGCGGTGCGGAGGTGGTCCTCACTAACAAGACCCCCATCTCCCGCCGAGTGATGGACGCCTGTCCCTCCATGCGCTTCATCGCCATGCTGGCCACCGGCTATAACGTGGTCGACATAGCCTGCGCAAAAGAGAAGGGCATCCCTGTCTCCAACGTGCCGGTCTACGGCACCCATTCCGTCAGCCAGTTTGCCATCGCCCTGCTGCTTGAAATCTGCCATCACATCGGTTATCATAATGATACGGTAAAGAGCGGGAAATGGGAACAGTGCCCGGACTGGTGCTACTGGGACTACCCCCTGATCGAGCTGGCGGGAAAGACATACGGCCTGCTTGGCTGCGGGAACATCGGCATCCACACTGCCGCCATCGCATCGGCCCTGGGGATGCATGTCATCGCCTACGACATGCGCCAGCGGGACGAAGCTCTGCAGCTGGGGGTGGAGTACGTCTCCCTGGACGAACTGTTCGCCCGGTCCGACGTTCTGGGCCTCCAAATGCCCCTGTTCCCCTTCAACACCGGCATCATCAACCGGGAGAACATCGCCAAGATGAAGGACGGGGTCATCATTATCAATAACAGCCGGGGCCAGATGGTGGTGGAGCAGGACCTGGCGGACGCCCTGAACTCCGGCAAGGTGGCGGCCGCCGGGCTGGATGTGGTGTCCACAGAGCCCATCCGGGGCGACAACCCCCTGCTGACCGCCAAGAACTGCATCCTCACCCCACATATCTCCTGGGCCCCCAGGGAGAGCCGCCAGCGCATCATGGACTGCACCGTGGACAACGTGCGGGCCTACCTTCAGGGCGCCCCCATCAACGTGGTCAACCCGTGACCGGACCGGGGCGGGCCTTCCGCCCGCCCCGCGCATCCAGAGAGGAGGAAACTCATGTCAAAGTGGATTCTCATGCCGGACTCCTTCAAGGGGACCATGTCCTCCCTGGAGATCTGCCGGCTGATGCGGGAGGCCCTTCTGCGCCACGTGCCGGATGCAGAGGTGGTCTCCATTCCCGTGGCGGATGGCGGCGAGGGGAGCGTGGAGGCGTTTCTGGCCGCCATGGGCGGCCACCGGGTAGAGGTGCCCTGCACCGGTCCGGATTTTCGTAAGATCTCTGGTTTTTACGGTCTGCTGGCCGATGGCTACACCGCCGTGATCGAGATGGCCGCCGCCGCAGGCCTGCCCCTGATGGAGGGCCGTCTCTGTGCTGAGGGAGCCACCACCTACGGCGTGGGAGAGCTGATTCTGGCGGCGATCCGGGACGGCGCCAGGCGCATCATTCTGGGCCTGGGCGGCAGTGCCACCAACGACGGCGGCTGCGGCTGTGCCGCCGCTCTGGGCGTCCGCTTTCTGGACGGCACCGGGGCGGAGTACGTCCCCGTAGGCGGCACGCTGGACCGGCTGTGCCGGATCGACATGTCCCATCGCTCCCCCCTGCTGAACGGTGTGGAGATCGTGACCATGTGCGATGTGGACAACCCCCTCTGCGGTCCCAATGGCGCCAGCGCCGTCTTCGGCCCCCAGAAGGGGGCCGACCCTGATATGGTGACCCGTCTGGACCGGAATCTGCGCCACCTGTCGGAGGTGATCCGCCAGGACCTGGGCCGGGAGATCGCAGACCTTCCCGGTGCTGGCGCCGCCGGCGGCATGGGAGCCGGTGTGATGGCCTTCCTGGGCAGTCGCCTGCAGATGGGGATCGAGACAGTCCTGGACACCGTGGGCTTCGATGCCCTGCTGCCTGGTGCCACCGCGGTCCTGACCGGCGAGGGCCGTATCGACTGTCAGAGCCTTCGGGGCAAGGTGGTCATCGGCATCGCCCACCGGGCTCGGCAGGCACGGGTCCCGGTGGTGGCCGTGGTGGGCGACGTGGCCCCCGGCGCGGAGGACGCCTATCAAGAGGGCGTCACCGCTATCGTGTCCACCAACCGTCGCGCCGTGCCCTGGGAGGTAGCCCGCCAGTCCGCCCGGGCAGATCTGTGCGCCGCCCTGGAGGATCTCTTCCGGCTCTACAATGCGTTCCGGGCCGCCCGATGACATGAGTGGATTTTTGAAAAGACGGTGCCGGGCGGCAGAAGCCGCCCGGCCTCATTCCCACCGTATCCGGGCTGCCGGCCTCGGGGCACCCTGCCAGCGGCAGCGAGTCTCTCCTCTGCTTCCGGTTTTTTGAAATTTTTCATTTTTTTCGAAGAAACGCTTGACAAACGCTGCCGCCTTCTGGTATAGTAATTGATGCCCGTTCGGGTTAGACATTTGGCGGCATAGCTCAGTTGGCTAGAGCATGCGGTTCATACCCGCAGTGTCCCCGGTTCAAATCCAGGTGCCGCTACCAGATCCATGAAGCGCCCCGGCGCTTCATGGACTTCCAAATGGCCCGTTGGTCAAGTGGTTAAGACACGGCCCTTTCACGGCTGTAACATGGGTTCGAATCCCGTACGGGTCACCATCCCATAGGACGCCGTTGTGCACGGCGTCTTATGGGCAGAAAAAATCACATATCCGTATGGAGGCTTAGCTCAGCTGGTTAGAGCGCCTGCTTCACACGCAGGAGGTCACTGGTTCGAGTCCAGTAGTCTCCACCAAAAAGTTCCTGATTTCGCAAGAAATCAGGAACTTTTCTTTTGCGCTGTGGTGAAAAAATGATGTCCATTCTTTTGGATTTTGGGTTGACCCATATCGTGACCCATACGGCGAAAAAGTCGGAGGGCACATAGCGGCGCCGGGCAGGCTGTTCCCTGTCCGGCGCTGTTTTTAGCTGCGGTTCCGTTTCGTTTTGGAGCGATTTTGTGGAGAATTTTTTCTGCATTTTTATGGACACTACATAGCTCCGCTGATCACGCCTCCAATGGTTTCCGCCGCCTCCCGTTTCATTTCCGCCGTAGCATGGGTGTAGGTACTGAGGGTAAATCCTGCTGAGTAGTGACCAAGGGTGCTGGACAGTGTCTTGACATCCACTCCGTTTTTTAGGGATAGCGTGGCAAAAGTGTGTCTAAGATCGTGAAATCGGATATGCTCGGCACCGATGGCTTTCAGAATCTTCTCGTGGGTGTGCCGGAAGGAATCGGGATCGAACATCCCGCCCGTCTTGGGCGACGGGAACATGTAGGGATTTCCCGGATGTTTCTTGTGTTCCTCTATCATCAGGTCTACCGCCTGCTGCGGAATTGCCAGCGTTCGAATTGAATTTTGCGTCTTAGGCTGGCTCACTGTCAACTTCCCCTTGATGCGGTTTACCTGCTTTGTCACAGAAATGGTCTTGGCCTCAATGTCCAGATCCGTCCAGAGTAGGGCCAGCAGCTCTCCCCGCCGCAGACCTGTCGTCAATTCCAGATAATACGCCGCCAGCAGTCCCCGTTTGTTTGCTTCCATCAGATAAGGTCGAATCTTCTCTTCCGGCAGGACCTTCATCTCCCGCTTTTCCATCTTCGGCAGCTTACATCCTCTGGCAGGGTTCACCAGAATCAGCCGCTCCGCCACAGCCTGCTCCAGGCAGTTATTCAGCAGGGTATGGATGCCGTGGACCACCCGGACGCTCAGCCCCTTGTTCTTCAGTTCGATGTGCTGGTACCGCTGCACCCGCCCGTTCTTCTGGAGATTGTTGTAGAACTTCTGGATCTGGATCGTGGTGAGCTTGTCCAGCTTGATGTCTCCCAGTTCGGGGATGATGTGGTTATTGATGTAGTTCAGATAATAGTCCTTGGTGTTCTCCCGGAGCCGGGGTTCAGCATAGACCTCGTACCACATCTGCATCCAGCTTTTTACCGTATGGGTGCCACTGCGGTTCATGTCCAGACGCTGGCTGTCCGCAATAGCCTTTTTCAGCTTCTCCCTGACCTCTCCTTGGGTTTTACCGAGGACGTTTTTATATACGGGCTTGCCCGTCTCCGGATCACGGCCGGCTGTATACCGGCCCTCCCAGCGTCCATCCTTTCGCTTGCGGATATTTCCCTCCCCGTTTGCCCTGCGCTTTGCCATGTGTACCGCCTCCTTTCAGCGACACACATTTGAGCCACGCAAAGGTACGCCAGGGCAATCTGCACTATGACCATTCTGACCAGTTACGCTAAGGAAGGCGGTATGAAGCGTTATCTTCTGCGGCGGCTGGTGGTCCCGCCTTGACTATGACAAGCCCGTGGACGAAGAGGGCGAGCAATACGAAACCTATTTTCTGAATGTGGTGGACGAGGCCGACCTGCTGGCTGCGGCGGAGGCTGCCGGGGTGGAACAAGCGGTGTGCTCCTGCTCTGAAAAATGCGCGGCGGGGGCCGTCAATACGGATTGTGCTGTCTGCTCTGTCAATATAAGCAAGTGCGTGGGCATTGAGCCGGAGCCCACAGAAACCGAGGAGCCCGCCCCGGAGGAGGCCGAGCCGGAAA
>ENA-ORMO01002151-ORMO01002151.1-human-gut-metagenome-genome-assembly--contig:-NODE-2151-length-16885-cov-2.383422_pt1 | contig 16885 bp, 27 predicted proteins | sample MGYA00242106_ERZ509001 | MGnify/ENA primary metagenome ERZ509001 (study PRJEB26280, sample SAMEA2338736) | human gut metagenome | biome: human gut; feature: human-associated habitat; material: faeces... | reverse complement strand
GGATTTTTCGGAGAGCTTTGCAGAACAACGGATGAAGCAGGCAGAGAAAGAATCGAGATACAGAACGCAGGCAGATTATCGAGATAAAAAACAGTGGCAGACGGATATTTTCAGATTCCCCGGAAGGATACGATACGCCGGAGCAGATATAAGAGGAAGAACAGGCAGAAAGACAAGAAGCAGATGACGGAGGCGGAAACGATGGAGACGGAAATGAAAATACAAGGTAAAGGTGCAGAAAAAATGAAAGAGAAGAAAGCAGCGCAGGAAGACTACGTAGTATTGAAAGTATCACAGCAGCAGCTAGAAGAAGCAGTAGAAGGGTTGCAACAGTTAAAGCCCTTAATTGTGCAGCAAGTAATAAAAGGCAATCAAATAATGAGAAGCAGCAAAGAACAGACCGAAACGGACGTAAAAGAAGTAACGGCACATTTTGAAACGGCGATAACAGCCATGTATATGCTGCTTAATAGCTTTTACGAAGCGACCGGGACAGAGCCGGGAACCCAGGAAGGCACAATATGACAGAGGACGAAAGAAGGGCAACAGCTTTACATAGCTTTTACGAAGCGTACCGGGAATTACAGCGGTACGATAACCTGCGGTTGCATACCCACGCCAGCATATACCCGAAGGACGACGCCTTAATAGAAATATACAGGTACCAGGGCGATAGAAAGGGCGAACGTGTCTTAAAAGTGACGCAGGAAGACGAAGTAGACGCATACGAACAGGCAGCAGACCAGGTAAGAAGTATGCTACAGCAGATCAAGCAGAAAGAAGAAACGGAAAGGCGCAGGGCATGAAGGCAGACAAGATTTTACCTACGGAAGCGGCGGCCATTATCGGTGCTTCCCCACAGTTCGTACGTGTCGGTATGCAAACGGGGCAGCTTCCAATAGGCGCAGCCGTGAAAATGTCGTCTATATGGACTTACAACATAAGCCGGGACAGGCTGGCAGAGTATGTAGGCCGCAATATTGACGGGGAATTACAACAATTACGAAGGAATAGGGCTTAAGCATGGATAAAGAATTACTTTATAACAAGTCCGGCATAAAGGACGTAACAGCCTATAAGGCCATTATACGAAGTGGGGGGGGGTACTACGAATATGAATAATTACGAGATCAACAAAGGCGAAATATGGGAAGTGGATAACAACGGCAGCACCAGGCTGGTAGTTGTACTTGGCTGTTTTGAGAGATACGCAGCCACGGTTATGTTACAGGATACAGAGCCGGGCAGCAATGCAGTAGCAATTAAGGCACGCGACCTTATGTACGCAGACGCCGGGCGCCTGGGCTATGTGTTCTACGACAAAATGGTAGATTTTGTACGGGAACTTAACAGCGAAGAACTGGCATACTTGCGGCAGGCAATTAACGACGCCTTAAGCCTGGGGACAGCACCGGAAGTAGAAACGGCAGCAGCGGCAGACTTGGCAGCAGCACGGCAGGAAATAACCATACTGCGGGAAGACCTAGCAAAAGCCCAGGAAGAAATAGACAACCAGGCGGAAGAACTGGAAGCAGCCGCCAACCGCGTAGCAGGGCTGGAAGAAGAAAAGAAAGCGGCAGCGGCACCAGTCCAGGGCTTCGTAGAATTGAAAGAAGAATACAGCTTACGGGAAGACCTGGCAGCAGCACGCCGGGAAGCGGAAGTATACAAAGGACTGTACGAAGCTATGTTAGCCAGGGCGCTGGGATAGGTACCAAAAAACGAAAGCATAAGCAAAGGAGAAATAGCAGCATGATAGAAATAACAGTAGATAACATGAGTTTACGGCAGATCGCGGAAAGTGGCCAGGCGTTCCGGTGGGAAAAACTGGACGACAGACACAACCGCTATAGCATTGTAGCGTACGGCAAGTACCTGGAAATCACACAAACGGGTACAAAGTCCTTTTTATTGGACTGTAACGAAGCGGATTACCTGGAAACCTGGGAACGCTATTTTGATTTAAGGACGGATTACGAAGAAATACAGTTAATGGCCTGCCAGGGCGACGCCCGGTTGTACGAAGCAGCCATACAGGGTTACGGTATCCGCATTTTAAGGCAGCCTGTATTTGAAACTATAATTACCTTCCTGGTAAGCCAAAATAACAACATTCCCAGGATAAAGGCGACCATAGAAAAGCTATGCGAACGCTTCGGCCGGAGTATGACAGCACCAGGCGGGCAGCAGTATTACGCGTTCCCGGAACCTAAAGACCTGGCAGACATAGACAAGCTGCAAGGGTTAGGCCTGGGGTACCGGGATAAGTACATAGTGGCAGCAGCCAGGATAGCGGCCAGCGGGTGTATAAATATTGCAGGCCTGGAAGCGGAAGACTACAGCACCGCGAAGCTGATTTTAACTAACTTCCTGGGAGTAGGCGAAAAGGTAGCAGATTGTATATGCCTGTTTAGCCTTCACAAATTAGAAGCCTTCCCGGTAGACACCTGGGTAAAGAAGATCGAAGAAAAATATTACGGCGGCAGGTTCCCACAAGAGAAGTACGAAGGGTACCAGGGAATAATGCAGCAGTATTTATTTGCATATATCAGAAAAACAGAGAAAGAGAGGGCAAAGCAATGAAAGAAAAGTATTTATTATTTTTAATGGGTTTTGACGTATTGTTACGCGACCGCAGAAACAACGAAGAAACGGACGGCTTTATAGTGGTACCATTCCCGGAAGAATACCCGGAAGACCTGGACGACGCAAAAGAACTTATAAAAAAGCATTACAGCCGCCTGGGGTTTGACGTAAAGGAAGTACACCACCAGGACAGCCACGTAAAGGCAATAGATTTAGTGGCAGAATATGACGCGGCGCCGAATACGGACACGTTCTACGAGTAAAAGGGGGATTTAGAAGCATGGAAATTAACACCGTAGGCATAGCCGGAACCGCGGCAGCAGCACCGGAGCCATACCACAACTTATACGGCCGGGAAAACGTATACGCCTTATGGCTGGATACAGCCAGGGACAGCGGGACAATAGACCGCGTTTTAGTGCTTTTCCAGGAAGAAAAGATTAACGGCGACAGCTTCGGGGCATTACCGGGCGACTACATGGAGCCGGGCGCCCTGGCTGCGCTGATTAAAGAAGGCAGCAGGATAGAAGCGACAGGCGCCATACAGACGTATAAAGACCGTGACACCGGAAGGGTACAGCTTTTTGTATGGGGCTTATACCTGGCCGCTGCGCCGAAGCATAGCCAGCAGCTTAACATTGCCTACATAAACGGCACGGTAGCGAAAGCACCCGTATACAGGGAAACACCGAAGGGGAAGCATATTACGGACATTGCTATACGCATACCTTCGGCGTTTACGGAAGGCTTTTACAGCTACATACCATGTATTACGTGGGAAAAGCTGGCGGAACAGGCGGCAGACCTGCCGGAAGGTGCCGTAGTGTACCTGGAAGGCCGGATACAGAGCCGGGATTATACCAAAAAGACGCCGGAAGGCGAACAGACATTAACCACATGGGAAGTAAGCGCCAGCAAGCTGGAAGCCGTAGAAAAAGAAGGAGAATAAGCGCATGAAGGTAGCAGGAACATTAGAGATCAAAGCGAAGGTAAAGAATAATGCCAAAGAGGTAGCCACAGCAATGGCAGGCCTGGGCGATCTTATTAAGCAGTTTGAGCAGATGAAAACGCCGGAAGAAATCGGCGAACATATAGCCCGTATTAACGGTTACGCGTATGCGCTGGTTAATATGGACGTTATCACGGAAGAAACAGCGAATAGAAAGGTAGCGTATGCAGCGGTAGCAGCCGCGGCGGCGCGTCATGCGGAATTATGCAGAAAATAACAGAATAGAGCAGACAAAACGAAAACACCCCAGCAGTTCGGAAGACTGCCGGGGCTAAAAAATACGGTATTTATTCAAGCAAAAATATTATATCGGAAAAGTGGCGTTTTGTCAATAATTCTGCGGGTTCCAACCCGCATTTAACACTTGATAAAAGTATTAACGAACCGACAATAAAGGGGTTATAGACAATGCCATACGTAGAGAGGGTAACAAAGGCGGGTAAGACCATAGAGGTAGACCGCTACTATACCAGTCGTTACCGTAAGAAGGGTATTAAGAGGGGCGACAAGGTACGGCCAACGAAGGAAGCACAAAAAAAGGCCAACACACGAAAAGCAGAAAGAGCGTTACGCCTGTTACTGGCAGAGAATTACCAGGACGGCGACTTGCATATAGATTTTGGATATATCCGAAAAAAAGGGGAGCCATACAGAACCAGGGAAGAAATGAGAAGGGACGCGGACGTATTCTTACGGGAACTGCGAAAGGTTTATAAGCAGCAAGGCCAGGAACTAAAGTACGTACACGTTATGGAAGTGGGAGAAAAGGGCAGCAGGCACCACCACTTAGTAGTTAATTACATAGACACCAGGTTAATACAAGCGGCCTGGAAGAAGGCGTACCCGCAGAACAGTAAAATACACTTCCACCCATTAGACACAAACGGGGACTACAGCCGCCTGGCTGCTTATCTCATAAAATACACGGACAAGACCGTAGGAACAGACGAAGCCTTACAGGGTAAGCGCTGGAACTGTAGCAAGAACCTACGACGCCCGGAACCGGATTACCGGATAATCAAAGACCGGAACCAGTATTATACAGAGCCAAAGCCATTAAAGGGCTACTACATAGACAAAGACAGCATACAGGTAGGCGTGCATAGTGAAGAATTTTGCGGGTACGGCTATTTAAGCTACAGAATGGTGCGGCTGGAATGAAAAGAAGGGAGAAGGCAGGAAATGAAGGTAGTTTATATTATTTTGGCGCTGCTGGGCGGTGCTTTAATAGTGGGTATCCTGGCCGCTACGATCACGGGCATAATAACCCCGGCAATAAACCAGGCACACGCCTGGGAAGAATGGCGGCAGGAAAGACAGGACGACAGAAAGGGAAAGGACATTTAAGAAATGCGGAATTTTAGAGTATCAGACGAGAGCGGACACCAGGAAGCAATATTTAGCTGGTGCGACTACAACCGGAACAGGTACCCGGAATTAGAATTATTGTACCACGTACCAAACGGCGGGAAGCGGGACGCAGCCACAGCAAGGGCATTAAAGCGCCAAGGCGTAAAGGCTGGTATTTCCGACTTGGTTTTACCAGTAGCACGCAGCGGGTACCACGGATTATACGTGGAACTAAAGGCACCCGGCGGAAAGTTAGAACAGTCACAAATAGATTTTTTGCAGGCCGTAGAGCGGCAGGGTTATTTAGCCCTGGTATGTGTGGGCTGGCAGGCAGCAGTACAGACCTTAAGCGTATACCTAGACGGAGCAGAGCCGGAAGCAAAGCCACTTAAGACCAAAAGCACGCCGAAGGAAGGCATCTATTACCTGGAATTAACAGACGAAGAAAAGGGGGTATAAATATGCAGCAGATCAAAGACGGAATTTACATTACAACCGAAGGCATAGAAGCGCTACATAGGGAAAGCGGTAAAAGAAGCAGTAAAGAGGTGGCAGAAATTAGCCAGGAAATTTACGAAGAACTGAAACGGAGATACAAGCAGCTAAACAAAGACGGCGCCACGGGAGTGGATAGCCTTATTTACACGGTAGAACGCAAAATAGGAAAAACGGAAGCCATTATTAAACTGGCTGACGAATTAGGCCTAACGATAGTATGCGAAACAAAATACGCGGAATTTTACCGCCAAAGAAAAGAAGACGTAAACGTAGTTAGCATAGGAGAGTTAGAACAATGCTTTAAGTGGGAAGGAAAACGGTATAACTTCCACACGGTTTTAGTGGACGAACCGACGAACGCAAAGAGAGTACGAAAAGCATTAGGGGGAATATTAGCGTGTAGCTTATGCCCGGTTAATATACTGGGCGTGCAATAAAAAATCATATTCGCAAGGTTCAACGGAGCGAAAGAAAGGCGGAACACATGAGAGTAATTAGCATTATCAACCTTAAAGGTGGCGTAGGCAAAACCTTTACAGCGGCCAACATGGCGTACATACTTAACGGCCAGGGCAAAAGCGTACTGCTTGTAGACAATGACAAGCAGGGGAATTTATCTAAACTGTTTGGAGTATACCAGGACGACGTAGAAAGCGGCAGCGCCAAACTGCTGCGCGGCTGGTACAAGAGCATTAACGACTTACGCACGGTATTACCTGGCTACGCTTGCCTGGATATTATACCTGCCAATATGTCGTTATTGCAGGCGACGAACGATTTAACAGTAGCAGCGGACGCAGACCAGGTAGAACGGTTTAAGCCATTATTACAGGCTTACCCGTTAGAGCCGGACAAACCGTACGACTATGTTATTATCGACAACCCGCCGGACTTGGGATTAAACGTAATTAACGCTCTGGCCGTGTCCGACGACGTAATAGTACCAACGAAGGTAGACGCCTGGGCGCTTGAAGGATTAGACACGATCATAGACCAGGTGGAAGGAATGAAGCAGATCAACAGCAAGCTGCAATTTGCTGGCGCCCTGGTTACTATGTGGCAGAATGACGACGCAAACCGGGCGGGCTGGGAATGGTTACAGGAAAAAGGCTATAAAATGTTTAATACCCGGATATGGTACGGAAAGGCAGCAGCAGAAAGTACCTTTTTCGGACAGGTAATTACAGAGTACAAGCCACGAAGCTGGACGGCGCGGGACTATAAGAAGTTTGTAAAAGAATACCAGGCATTGACCGGACAGGGGGTACAGTAGTATGGCATGGAAAATTATTTTTAATTACCAGGACGGCGGAACGGTTTATATATCCCCATACAAGACCTGCAAGCCCGCACCTTTAGCAGATTACATAAACGGGAAGGGGTAGGCTATGGCACATAAAGAAAAATATTGCGCGTACTGGCATTGCCGAAGGAATGGCGGTACGACTTGCTGGAACTGGGGCGGGAAATTTGCAGGCCGCCCGTGTCCGCAAAATGATAACTGCGAACATTGGCGAAGCTGCGAAATATGCAACGGTGTAATGGGACAATGTAAGAGAAAACAGGAAATAGAGAAAGCGAGGTAGCAGGAAAATGGCAGCATTTAACATTTTGGATATGATGAACAGTAAAGCCAGGGCGGCAGCAGGCACGACGGCCGGGACGGAGTACAAGGAAATATACTTAAGCCCTTACGAAGTAAAAGCAGCACCGAAGAACACGCGCCAGGAGTGCAAGGACATAGACAAACTGGCAGACAGTTTCTTACTGGTAGGGCAGGAACAGCCCACAGTACTGGCGAGAGTAAACGGCGAATACCGCATAATCGACGGACACCGCAGAAACCTAGCAAATATATACAACCTGGAACGTGGATACAAGGAATACGAGAAAGTCAGATACTTCTACCGGGATATGTCGGAAATTATGTACGAACTGGCATTACTGGCCGGAAACGGATATACCCAGGAATTAACCGACTACGAGAAAACAGAACTTGCAGCCAGGTTAAAGGCAGCATTAGAAGCAGCCAGGGACGCCGGGGAAATCGTGATAGAAGGCCGCATACGTGACCTGGTAGGCGAAATCCTGGGAGAGAAGCCCACCAATATGGCACGCATTGAGAAAATTAACAATAATGCGGAACCGGAAATTAAAGAGCAGTTCAAAGAAGGCAAAATAGGCATAAGTGCAGCGTACGAAGCTGCGAAGCTGCCGCCGGAAGAACAGCAGGCCATAGCAGCCAGGGCGGCAGCAGGCGAAAACGTGAGAACGAAGGAAATAGCGCAAAAGGTAGCCGAGAAGATCGCGGCAAAAGCCCAGGACAAAGCAGACAAGGCCGCAGAGGACGCAGAAAAGGCAGAAATAGACGCCCAGGCAGCCATAGCAGACGCAGCGGACAAGCAGGCACAGGCAGAAATTGAAGCAGAAAACGCCAGGGAATTAAAACGCTACGTAGAAGACAAGGCCAGCGCTTCCAATGTGTCCGAAACGGACACGGAAAGCCAGTTAATTATAGGCCTACCGGAAAACCGCGACGCCTGGACTAATAGAGAATGGGGCATATATATGGTTCGCAGCCTTATGTATCATGTAGATACTATGGACGTGGACGACGTAGCAGACCTGCAATGTATATTATTCCGCCTGGAAGCCAGGGCGAAGGGGGAAGAACCGGAGCAGCCGCAGCAGGACGAACAGATACCGGGACAAATGAACATAAACGACCTGGAAGGAGTGGCAGCCAATGAATAGACGGCAGAAATGGAGCAGGATAATAGCCAGGACAATGGAAACAGTAGCGGAAGGCATACGCGCCGCTATCCCGGTAATACGTGACACCCTGGAAAACTTCGCAAGGATTACGCGGGAAACAACAGAGAGAATAAAGACCATGCCGGAAGACGAATTTTTACGGTTCCTGGATAACCCGGAATTAACGGAAGATGCCAAAGCAATGGCATGGCGGATAAGGAGTAATAGGCAAAATGGAATTTATAAGGGCAGCAATGGAACAAATGGCGAAGCGAGAAATAGAGCGCCAGGAACAGAAGATAATAAAGGACTATACGACAGCGGGGGCAGATCACGCCGCAGGGAATGAACAGGGCAATTAAAGAAATGTAGGCAGCAGTATTAAGCCCGCAGCGGCAGCAGGCCTTAATTATAGCCAATGTAGCCACAGCAGCCGCCATTAGAAAAGCGATACCGCAGGACGTAGCAGAAATTATTATAAGCAATGCTGCGGAAACCGGGACAGCTTACATAGTAACAGACGATCTTTTAAAAGAGCAGCTTTTTAAGAGCATAGAAAAAAGGGGGGTATTAAACCATGACAGCAACAATTAACTTAACAGCGGTAATTATTACGTTTATTATCTGCGTGACGCTTTACGCATTATGCAGACTGGCAAGAAAAGACGAAGCTAAAAAAAGCGAGAAACAGAAAGAATTAAAAGTACTGGAAGTACCGGAATTTATGAACCAGCGAAGAAGCGGCCAGGAACAGCGGTTAGTAGAGTATGTAGAAAGCCAGGTAAAGAAAGGGGAAACGGGAAAATGAACGTAGTAGCATTAACAGGGCGTCTTACGAAGGCGCCCGTAACCAGGTATGGCGGCCAGGATAACAGCGTAGCAATTACACGCTTTACCCTTGCAGTAGACGACAAGGACGGCGCAGACTTTATTAACATTAAGTGCCTGGGGCGCACAGCGGAGTGGGCGGAAAAGTGGTTAAGCAAGGGCAGCAAAGTGGAAGTAACCGGGAAGATCAAGACAGGCCATTACACGAAGGACGGCCGGGAAGTATATTTTACAGAGGTATTAGCCAGCGGGCTGGGCTTCGGGGAAAGCAAAGCGGAAGCCGAAGCAAGGCAGAACAGCCAGCCGCAGCCGTGCGATAATGACGGATTTATGAACATACCGGACGGTATCGACGAGGAATTACCGTTTAGCTGAAAAGAAAGGGGACATAGGGAACATGGAAAACGTGGCAGAAATTACACAAGCAGAAACCGAAGAAAAAGAAGGGGCAAAGTATATTACCGTTCCCGAAGACGAGTTACAGGCTATGTTACAGGCAGCAGCAAAAGAAGCCATTAAGGAACTGCGGAAAGAAGAAGCGAAAGAGAAAAAGAAAAATAAATACCATGATACGTTTAGCCTTATGCGCTGCTACCCTGACGCCGTTTTCCATATCGAAAATGCGGTAAGCGAAGGGACACAGTTAGAACTTGAAGGCATGACAGAAGAACAACAGGAAACCTACTTACGCAGCGTGCGGCGCACCAGGTTTAAAACCCTGCTTATGACAGCCAATATAGACAAGGCCATAGAAGAAATGGCAAGGCGCAGGAAAGCAGCAGGCCGGGAATTGGAATACCAGGTATTCGATATGTATTTTATGCAGGGCATGAACTACGAACAGATCATTGACCAGGTAGAGCAGGACACGGGCGAGAAGTTAGGCAAGAACACGCCACGACGCTGGGTAACTGGTATCATTAACGAAATGTCCGTACTGTTATGGGGGCTGGAAGATGAAAGACAATAAGATAACCATTACGGAAAAAGACAAGGTTTATATATTCCAGGTAGACACGGTATTAAAGGCGGAAGATATGCAGCGCATACGGCAGCAGTTAAAAGAACAGATAGAAGAAGGCTGCGTACTTCTCCCTGCGTATGTAAAGCTACTACCGGAGCCACGGGGAAAACGTGGTAAAAAGCTGGGGTTTTTGTGGTGGCATTGAAGTGGTATTATGATAGCATGAAGATAGTAGCAGGAAGCCGACAACGGAAGCCTGCTACTATTTTTGTTTTGTACCTCCAACCTGGCGCATGAAAACCAGGGCGCCAGGAAAGAAAGAAGGTAGAGCATGAAGAAATGGGCGGAAGCGTTCTACTTGTCGAAGTCCTGGGAACAATGTAGGGACGTATACTTAGAAAGCCAAAACAATATATGCGAACGCTGCGGGGAACCAGCTAAGATATGCCACCATAGGACGTGGCTAACCAGGGAGAATATAAACAACCCATACATAACGCTATGCTGGGATAACCTAGAAGCGTTATGCCAGGATTGCCACAATAAGGAACACCACAAGAAAAAACCGAAGCTGCGTTACAGCTTCGACGAAGAAGGTAACATAGTATATACCCCCCTATCGTCCGAAAAAAATTAAGGGGACGAATACCGAGGGGGATACTACAAAAATACCCTGCGGGCGCGCGCGTACGTGGTGTAGGGGGTGGGGTGTACCGGAAAGGAAGGTATTTTATGGCGAATAGCAAAGAAAAGACAAAAGAACAGCGGATTAAGTCGGAAAATACCCGACTTAAAGGCGTTTTCAAGGAATTAGACGAGAATAAGAAAAAGGTTGTAATGCCGCTGATACAAAAAGCTGCTTTTATGCACGTCGAATTAGAGGAATTGCAGAAAGTGATTGAAGAAGAAGGCTGCGTATGCGAGTACAAGAACGGGGAAAACCAGTACGGTACAAAGAAGTCCCCGGAAGTGGACGTATACAACACCATGATTAAGAATTACACCGCAATTATTAAGACTTTATCCGAACTGGCACCAGCAGCACCGAAGAAGAAAAAAAGCGGCCTGGCGCTGCTTCGGGAAGAATAATTGATACCATACAAAAACTATATTTATGAGTACTACGCTAAGATATGCAGCGGCGAAATTGTCGTAGGAAAATGGATAAAAACAATATACGAAATAGTCGTAAATGCGTTGGAAGCAGGCGACTATTTTTTTAATGCAAAGAAGGCAAATAAGGCCATAAAGTTTATAGAAAATTACTGCCACCACAGCAAGGGCAGGAACGATTTATTAAAGCTGGAATTATGGCAAAAGGCGGCCATTTCTATTATTTTTGGCTGCGTTGATGAACAAAATATACGTATTTTTCGTGAAGTTTTTATAGTTATTGGACGTAAAAACGGTAAGTCGTTATTTGCGTCGGCCATTATCGCATACATGGCATACCTGGAACCGGAATACGGCCAGGAAATCTATTGCCTGGCACCAAAATTAGACCAGGCAGCGTTAGTATATGACGGCTTTTACCAAATGGTAAACAGCGAAGAAGAATTAAAAGCGGAAGCCAAGAAGCGCCGCAGCGACATATACATAGCGGAAACCAACACGGTAATTAAGCCGATCGCATTTAACGCGAAGAAGTCCGACGGATTTAACCCGCAGTTAGTTGTATGCGACGAAATCGCAGCATGGAGCGGGGACGGTGGATTAAAGCAGTACGAAGTTATGAAGTCGGCTTTAGGTGCAAGGCGCCAGCCTATTATTTTGTCAATCAGTACCGCCGGATATGTAAACGACAGCATATACGACGAACTTATGAAGCGTTCTACGCAGTTCCTTAAAGGCAGCAGTAAAGAAAAACGCTTACTGCCGCTGCTTTACATGATCGACGACGTGGAAAAGTGGAACGACATAGAAGAACTTAAGAAGGCCAACCCGAATATGGGCGTATCCGTAACGGCCGACTTCTTCCGGGAAGAAATAGCGGTAGCGGAAGGCAGCTTAAGCAAGCGCGCAGAGTTCTTATGTAAGTACTGCAATATCAAGCAGAATAGTAGTATTGCATGGCTGGAAAGCCAGGTAGTAGAAAAGGCCACGGCAATAAAGACGGTGGACGGCAAAGAAACGCCGTACACCTTAGAAGACTTCCGGGGCTGCTACGCGGTAGGCGGCGTAGACCTTTCACAGACAACAGACCTAACGGCGGCCAGCGTGGTTATAGAGCGGGACGGCGTTTTATACTCTTTCTGCCAGTTCTTCATGCCGCGCGGGCGCATAGAAACGCTGACAGCGACAGACGGCATAGCGTACGATATTTTCGTAAAGAAAGGCGTATTGACATTATCCGGCGAAAATTACGTAGATTACAAGGACGTATATAACTGGTTTGTAATGCTGCTGGAAGAATACGAAATACGAACGCTTAAGATTGGGTACGACAGATACAGCGCCCAGTACCTTATTAACGACCTGTCCGGCTACGGCTTCCATACAGACGACGTATTCCAGGGCGAGAACCTAACGCCTGTTATACGAGAATTTGAAGGCATTATAAAGGACGGCAACTTTAAGATATGCAACAACAACCTGCTTAAAGGCCACTTCCTTAACGTGGCACTTAAACAGAATATGGAAACCCGGAAATTTAGGCCTGTTAAGATTGAGCGGCGCGCCCATATAGACGGCTTCGTATCTGTTATAGACGCAATGACAGTAAGGCAAAAATATTATGATGAAATAGGCGAACTGCTTAAAAACGCAGCATAGAAGGGAGTGAGAAAAACGAGCCTAAAAGACTATTTATTCAAAAGCAAAAAGCAGATAGTTATAGACAACTATTTTAAAATGCTGAATGGATACAGCCCGGTATTTACAACGTACCAGGGCGGTTTATACGAAATGGACTTAACCAGGGCAGCAGTACATAGCTTCGCTACGTTTTGCAGCAAATTAAAGCCGGAAATAAGCGGAAGCGCAAAGAACTACTTAGAAAAAACGCTACAGTTTAAGCCTAACTTTTTTATGGATACCACGAAGTTTTTATACAGACTGGCGACCATTTACGAGGTAGACAACACGGCGTTTATAGTCCCGGTAGAAGATCAGTTAGGCCGCCTTATCGGTTATTATCCAATATTGCCGCAGCGCTGCGAGATCGTAGAAGCTGGCGGCGTTATTTATTTGCGGTACCAGTTCGCAAATGGAGAGTACGCAGCTATCGAGTTTGAAAAGGTGGGCGTTATGGCACAGTATTTATACCATGACGACCTTTTCGGAGAGGATAACAGGCCACTACAGCCTACCATGCAGCTTTTACATACGCAGAACGAAGGAATTATTAACGCTGTAAAAAATAGCGCTAATATACGCTTCCTAGCTAAAGTAGCAAATATGCTTAAACCGGAAGATATAAAGAAAGAGCGCGAACGCTTCACGGCAGACAACCTAAGCGAAGATAACAAAAGCGGCATGATTATATACGACGGAAAGTTTAGCGAGTTAAAGCAGGTAGACAGCAAGCCGTATACAGTTAATGCGCTGCAAATGCAGCAGATCAACGAAAATGTATTTATACACTTCGGTACCAATATGGATATTTTGACAAATAAGTATGATGAAAATACCTGGAACGCGTACTACGAAGGAAAAATAGAACCGTTTGCAATACAGCTATCTATTGTTATGTCAAATATGACATATACGCCGACCGAAATAAACCGCGGCAATATGATAACCTGGACGGCTAACCGTTTGCAGTATGCCAGCAATTCCACGAAGCTGCAAGTATCTACGCAGCTATTCGACCGGGCATTACTGAACCGCAACGGCGTTATGGATATATGGAACATGGCGCACGTAGAAGGCGGGGACAAGTACTACATACGAAAAGAGTATACAGAAGTATCACAGCTTAATGCAGGCGGGACACCGAAGCAGCCAACACAGGAAGAACCGAAAGAACCGGAACCGCAGCCACCGAAAGAGCCGGGCGCAGGAACCGGGGACAACCTGGAAGGCAACCAGGAATAGAAAGAGGGTGTATATAAAATGCCAGTAGTAAAAGAAAGAGAATACAGAGCGCTGGCGGCGCCGTTATCCGTAGCGGCAGCAGCAAAGCGCATACAGACGGACTATTACGTAGAAGGCTACGCCACAACGTTTAATAGTCCTTATTTATTGTTTGAATTTGAAGACGGCTGGAAGTATTACGAACGTATCGACGGCCACGCATTAGACGGCGCTGACATGACAGACGTAATTATGCAGTACGATCACACCGGGCGCGTATTCGCGCGCCAGTCCAACAAGTCCCTTATTGTTCAGCCGGACAATGTGGGGCTTTTTGTATGCGCAGACCTGGGAAGAACGGAAGGAGCGCGCGGGCTTTACCAGGATATAGAGCAAAAAATGATTACTAAAATGTCCTGGGCGTTTGTGGTAGGTAAAGACAGCATTACAGAAGACCGAAGCACACGCACCCTTACAAGGGACATTTTGGAAATAAAAAAGGTTTATGACGTTTCCGCAGTAAGTCGGCCAGCTAACGAGGAAACCGAAATAAACGCGCGGAATTTTGCTACGCGGAGTTACGAGCAAATAAAAAAATAAATAAAAAGTTGTATTTTTTGTCTATTGATTTGCGGAAAATAAAGATATAAACTATACTTAAAGTTAAGTGTTAAGTGTAAGTTACATAAAAAAGAAAAGGAGAAAGAATTATGCACACTTTACAGGAAATCGAAGCAAGATTAGCAGAGATCAACACCGAGATCACAACCAGGGGCGCGGAAATGACCGCAGACGAATTAACAGCCCTGGAAACAGAGGTAGCAGGCTTACAGGAAGAAAGAATCAAGTTACTTGCAGCACCCAATACCCAGGAACAGCGTAACAGAATTTTGGCAGCGGTGGCAGCAGGCCAGCCCGTACCCGGACAGGGAGCGCCTACCGTAGTACGTTCCTTCCCGGCAGCAGGCGGTAGCCATGAAACAGCCGAAGACAAGTACGCAACCATGCAGTACCGCAAGGCATTTATGGACTACGTGGTAAGAGGTACCGCAATTCCTACGGAGTACAGAGCCGACGCCGTGACAAAGACAACCGACGTAGGCGCCGTTATTCCTACTACGGTACTTAATCAGATCGTAGAAAAGCTGGAAAGCACAGGCATGATCTTAGCCCTGGTAACAAGAACAGCATACAAGGGCGGCGTGGCTATCCCGGTATCTACCGTTAAGCCTGTAGCAACATGGGTAGCAGAGGGCGCAGGCAGCGAGAAGCAGAAAAAGACAGCCGCAAAGGACGGCATGGTAACTTTTGCTTACCATAAGTTACGTTGCGCGGTTGCTGTATCCCTGGAAGTAGACAATATGGCAATGTCCGCCTTTGAAACATTGCTTATTAACAACATTGTGGAAGCAATGACAAAGGCATTAGAGCAGGCCATTATTTCCGGTACAGGTACAGGCCGGCCGAAGGGTATTATTGCAGAAACCCCGGAGAAAGGCCAGGCGATCGAAACCGCAAAGCTGACATACGACGACATTGTGAAGGTAGAAGCTGCTATTCCGCAGGCATACGAAGCAGGCGCCGTATGGTGTATGTCTAAGGCCACATTTATGGGCTTTATTGGCATGACAGATCAGAACGGCCAGCCTATTGCCCGTGTAAATTACGGCATTGCAGGCAAGCCGGAGCGTGTATTACTGGGTAGACCTGTAGTATGCTGCGATTACCTTAACGGTTTTGACGCAGCAAGCACAGGCGACGTAGTGGCGTTCGTATTCCGCTTTAAGGATTACATTTTGAACACCAACTACGCTATGGGTGTTAAGAAGTACGAAGACAACGACACCGACGACCTGGTAACAAAGGGCATTATGCTGGTAGACGGTAAGGTAGTCGATAAGAACAGCTTAGTAACCCTTAAGAAAAAGGCTTCCAGCTAATCAAGACAAAGTAGCGGGCTGCGGTAACACGTAGCCCGCTTTTAATGATCTGATGAAAGGCAGGGAGAGTATGGCAACGAAATTAACAGAAAAGATAAGGGGCGCTTTAAGGATTAGCAGCCAGGCGCAGGCCATTACCGACGAAATTAACGACTGTATAGAAGCGTGCAAGCGCGATTTGAAGCAGGTAGGTGTAAACAACCTGGACGAAAGCGACGCGCTTATTATCCGTGCTATTACGATCTACTGCAAGGCGGAATTTGGCTACAGCGACAAGGCGCAGCAGTTTAGGCAGTCTTACGACAGCTTAAAGGTTGCCTTATCCCTTATGGACGAATACCAAACAGCACCGGAGAAGACAGAGCCGGAAGAAACAGACACCGGAACAGAGGAACAGGAAGGGGCGGTAGATAATGGCGGCATGGTGTAGCGAAATTACATTGATAACCGAAACCGAACCGACCGAAAGAACCAACGAAAACGGGTTCGATAACCCGACGCAGGAAAGCAGCCGTACAGTATTTTGCAACAGGCGCAGCATAAGCCAGGGCGAATACTACAAGGCACAGCAGGCGGGTATACAGGTGGAAGTTAAGGTAGAAGTGCATTGCATAGATTACGCCGGGGAAGTCCTGGTAGAGTTTGAAGGCAAGCGCTACAGCGTGCTTAAGACCTACGAACCGCCGGACAGCGACGTAATAGAACTTACATTAACAGACCTTCCGACGACTACGGAAACGGAGCAGGAAGGGGGCTAATATGGGCGAATTTACGACCGTAGGCCTTGACGACGTAGCACAGAAATTTTTACGCATGGAAGAAGCAGCCGTAAAGGCAGTACCCTTAATGCTGGAAGCTGGCGCCGCTGAACTTGTCAAAGCGCAGCAGGACGAAGCGGCAGGAATGGGGATAAAAGAAACGGCATGTTTTATACAGTCGATT
>ENA-ORMO01002146-ORMO01002146.1-human-gut-metagenome-genome-assembly--contig:-NODE-2146-length-16928-cov-7.235998_pt1 | contig 16928 bp, 16 predicted proteins | sample MGYA00242106_ERZ509001 | MGnify/ENA primary metagenome ERZ509001 (study PRJEB26280, sample SAMEA2338736) | human gut metagenome | biome: human gut; feature: human-associated habitat; material: faeces... | reverse complement strand
GCATAAATGGTGAAGGATAAGCTAAAAATAAAATATTTTATTCCTCATCGCTGATGCTTTATCGCTTTACTTGACAAATATCTTTTTCTCATCTACTATAAGAACAACATTTACATTCTATCAGAAAGGAGAACCTGTAATGGAGAAGAAAATCATTCATGCCGCCCTTCTGGGGCTTGGTACCGTAGGTACAGGCGTTTATAAAGTATTAAAAGGACAGAAAGAAGAAATGGAGGCCAAGCTTGGCAGCGAGATCCGGATCAAAAAGATCATGGTCCGTAATCTGGAAAAGGCATCCGCCAGAGTAGAAGATCCATCTGTGCTTACAAATAACTGGGAGGAGATCCTGAACGATCCGGAGATTGATATCGTGATCGAGCTGATGGGAGGAATCGAGCCGGCAAGAACCTGCATCCTGGCCGCTCTGGAAGCCGGCAAACATGTGGTGTCTGCAAACAAAGACCTGATCGCTGTTCATGGCAAGGAGCTTCTGGATATGGCAGAAGCACACCAGGTGGATTTCCTGTTTGAGGCGGCTGTTGCCGGAGGGATCCCCATCATCCGTCCGCTGAAGCAGTGCCTGGCCGGCAATCACATGAGAGAGGTCATGGGTATTGTAAATGGCACCACGAATTTTATCCTGACCAAAATGACACAGGAAGGAATGGAATTTAAGGAGGCGCTTGCCCTTGCCACAGAGCTTGGATATGCGGAGGCAGATCCTACGGCAGATATAGAAGGTCTGGATGCAGGACGTAAGGTTGCAATCCTTGCTTCTGTTGCATTTAATTCCAGGGTTGTTTTTGACGACGTTTATATCGAGGGAATCACCAAAATATCCGCCAAGGATATCCGCTACGCCAAGGAAATGGGATGCGACATCAAGCTTCTTGGCGTGGCAAAAAATACAGAAGAGGGAATTGAGGCTTACGTATGCCCTATGCTGATCCCAAGCTCTCATCCGCTGGCATCTGTTAATGACTCCTACAATGCAGTTTTTGTAAACGGAGACGCCGTAGAAAATGCCATGTTTTTTGGAAGAGGAGCAGGAGAACTCCCCACAGCCAGTGCAGTGGTGGGAGATGTTTTTGATATTGCGCGTAATATCAAGGCAGACTGCTGTGCAAGGATCGGATGCACCTGCTATAAAAATATTCCGGTGAAAAAAATGGCAGATACCTATAATCGTTATTTCCTGCGCCTTCATGTAGAAGACCGCTGTGGTGTACTGGCGGAGATGACTGCAGTTTTCGCCAAATATCATGTCAGCGTTGCCCAGATCATCCAGAAACAGACTCGTCCAAACGACAGGGCAGAGGTGGTTGTGATTACGGGAAAAGTTCGGGAAGGAGATTTCCGCACCGCTATGGAGGAACTGTCCGGAAGAAGCTCTGTACATAAGATTTCCAGTATGCTTCGGGTATACGGAGAATAAGAAAGGGAAAGATCAGGAATTTTTCGGGGAAAATCCTTGAAAAATTCCTGATTTTTGGTACTATATAGTATGTGAACATATATTAGAAAATACTCCGCGGTTTTCGCGGGGAAATCATACAAAAAGGAGAACATTATGAGCAAAAAACCAACTGTTTTAATGATCCTTGACGGTTACGGACTGAATGAAAGACATGACGGAAACGCTGTATATGAAGCGAAAACTCCGGTTATGGACAGACTGATGGCTGAGTGTCCTTTTGTAGAGGGAAATGCAAGCGGACTGGCAGTCGGCCTTCCGGACGGTCAGATGGGAAACTCTGAGGTTGGACATATGAATATGGGCGCAGGCCGCATCGTATATCAGGAACTGACCAGAATCACCAAGGAGATCAATGACGGTGATTTCTTTAAAAATGAGGCTCTTCTTGCAGCAATGAAGAATGCGAAAGACAATGATTCCGCCATCCATTTTATGGGACTTCTTTCTGACGGCGGTGTCCACAGCCATATCACTCATCTTTACGGACTGCTTGAGATGGCTAAGAGAGAGGGCCTGAAAAAGGTTTATGTACACTGCTTCCTGGATGGCCGTGATACACCTCCGGCTTCCGGTAAGGGATATATCGAACAGCTTCAGGCTAAGATGCAGGAAATCGGCGTAGGCGAGATCGGGGTGGTTTCCGGCCGTTACTATGCAATGGACAGAGATAACCGCTGGGATCGTGTGGAACTGGCATACAATGCCCTGACAAAAGGCGAAGGTGTGAAGGGTACAGATGCGGCAGAGGCAGTTCAGGCATCCTATGACAACGAAAAGACCGATGAATTTGTTCTTCCGACTGTGATCGAGAAGGACGGCAGACCAGTGGCTTCTGTCCAGGATAAGGATTCCGTGGTATTCTTCAACTTCCGTCCGGACCGTGCCCGTGAGATCACCAGAGCATTCTGTGATGATGACTTCAAGGGATTTGCGCGCGAGAAAAAACTGGATGTGACTTTCGTATGCTTTACCAACTACGACGATACCATTCAGAATAAAATGGTGGCATTCAATAAAGTACAGCTTCACAATACCTTTGGCGAGTATCTGGCAGCACATGATATGACACAGGTTCGTATTGCAGAAACTGAAAAATATGCGCATGTTACTTTCTTCTTTAACGGCGGTGTGGAAGAGCCGAATAAGGGAGAGGACAGAATCCTTGTAAAATCCCCGAAGGTTGCTACTTATGACCTTCAGCCGGAAATGAGTGCACCACAGGTATGTGATAAGCTTGTGGAGGCGATCAAGTCCGATAAATATGATGTGGTGATCATCAACTTCGCCAACCCGGATATGGTTGGACACACCGGCGTGGAGGCAGCTGCAGTCAAGGCTGTGGAAACTGTAGACGAGTGTGTGGGAAGAGCTGTTGAGGCTGTGAAAGAAGTAAACGGCCAGATGTTTATCTGCGCGGACCATGGAAACGCAGAACAGCTTGTAGATTATGAGACCGGGGAACCATTTACCGCTCATACTACAAATCCGGTTCCGTTTATTCTTGTAAATGCAGACCCGAAATATACTCTGAAAGAGAGCGGATGTCTTGCAGACATCATTCCAACCCTGATCGAACTGATGGGAATGGAAAAACCGGCAGAGATGACAGGAGAGTCACTTCTTATTGAAAAATAAAATAGATCATACAGAACAGATCCTGGAGAAGATTTCGGGGTCTGTTTTTTGTTTGGTCAGAATAAAAATGGTGGACTCTGTTTTTGACAGGATAAAATGTATATTGCAGGATACAATAACAGAAATGGATTTTGTTATGATAAAAATAAAGTAAGTCGTGATATTAGGACAGTATAGTTTGGCATTTGGGTATGTATATGATAAAAAACCTTGCGGAATAGTGCTGTGTGAACAGTTATCGAAAAATGTCAGAATAGGAAAAAACATTAGATGAGATATGGTACAAAATGTAGAAAGTATGTTATAATAGGATGGCTTGGTGTATGTTAGTTTTTTGATGTTACGATCAAGGAGAAAAATAGATGAGTAATAAGGAGAATAGACAAGATATTCCTTCAGAACCCGGAAATGAGACAAAAAGGCAGTCCGATATGGAAGAAAAGATCAATGCAGCAATGGATAAAATAACGGTATCGCCTTCTGAAGAAGAATATGATCCGGAAGAAGATTACCAGCCTGAAGAAGAGTATGATCCGGAAGAAGATTACCAGTCTGAAGAGGAGTTTGACCCGGAAGAAGATTATCAGCCTGAGGAAGAGTACGACTCAGAAGAGGACTATGAATATGAGGAAGAAGAGGAATATGAGGAGGAGACTGAACCGGTTGCTGTACGTAACAGATCAAAATCTGCAAGACCTCAGCCTGTAAAATATGTTCCTATCGATGATATAGATGAGAAACTGGCAGTTCCTTTAGGTAAGAAAAAAAAGCATAAAGGTCTGAAAATCACCGGTATCGTTGCAGCAATAGTTATTGTTGCAGCCGGATGTGCATATGGGGCAGCTTCTTATTATTATGCTGACCGTTTTTTTGAGGGAACCTGGATCAATGGGATCAATTGTTCCGGAATGACTGCATATGAAGCAGAGCAGGCTCTGGCAGAAAAAGTACAGGCTTATTCTATTCAGGTTGCATCCAGAGAACAGGAACCTCAGATCATTACAGGAGATCAGATTTCCTATCAGTACCTTTCTACAGGAGAAACTCTTCAGCTTTTGAAGGCGCAGAAGCCATATGAGTGGATCAGAGGATATTATGAGCAGAAAAGCTATACTGTATCCGAAAAGGTGTCCTATGACAAAACGCTTCTTCAGCAGCAGGTCATAGCTTTAAACTGTGCAAAGGCAGAAAACCAGACAGCGCCTGAAAATGCATATGTGGCTTTTAAGGACAATCAGTTTCAGATCGTTCCGGAAACACAGGGAACTCAGCTGAATGTAAAACAGGCATACAGGATCCTGGATCAGGCAGTGTCAGAAACACAGGAATCTGTGGATTTTGGAACCACGCCGGAAGCGTACGTATCTGCATCTGTGACACAGAATGATCCGGAGCTTCAGTCAGCCCTGGAAGCCTGCAACAATTATACAAAAGCAAGTATCACCTATACCTTTGGTGATCAGACAACAACACTTGATGGAAATACCATTAAAGACTGGCTTCAGTTTGACGAAAAAGGACAGCTTCTGCTGGATGACAATACTTTCCATCAGCATATCGCAGATTATGTTGCACAGCTTGCAGCAACTTATAATACAGTGGGTACAGAGCGGGCGTTTTATACAACCAGCGGACGGACGGTTTATGTATCCAGTTCTGTTTACGGATGGGCTATTGACCAGGCGGCTGAGGCAGCACAGCTTTCTCAGGAGATCCAGTCCGGAACGCAGACATCCAGAGAGCCGGTATATAGCCAGAGGGCTAATTCTCATGGTGTAAATGACCTTGGAAATACCTATATAGAAGTGGATCTGAGTAATCAGCATATGTATTATTATCAGTCAGGTGCGCTTGTTTTTGATTCGGATTTCGTATCTGGAAATATGAGTTATGCAGACAGGCAGACGCATTCAGGTATTTTTACTCTGTATTATAAGAAAAGTCCGGATGTACTTCGCGGTGCCAAGAAACCGGACGGTACCTACGAATATGAGGAGCCGGTATCATATTGGATGCCTTTTGACGGTGGAATCGGTTTCCATGATGCGCCCTGGAGAGGAGACTTTGGAGGAGATATTTATCTGACAAATGGTTCCCATGGCTGTATCAATCTTCCGCCGGACAATGCGGCTGTACTTTACAGCTTGATCGACTATAATGTACCGATTATATGTTTTTACTAAAGAAATTGGAGGAATAAGAAAAAATGAGCAGATCTTTTGATTTTATACTTGCAGGTGCATCCCTGATCGTGGGAATCATGCTTCTGACCGGAAACGGAGCGTTTTTTATGAAAGGCGGAAATGCACAGCTCCGTAAGAAAAAGTATGATGAGAAAAAAATGGAGAAAGGGTCAGGTCTTGCGCTTGTTTTGATCGGTATTGCAACTTTCATTGATTCTTATACTACAACGCTTGCAGCAAAAATTGGTTATATTGTAGCTTTGGTTGTGATTTTAGGCGGACTGGTATGGTATATTAAAAAGAAATGTACAAAATAACAAAAGAGCTTCGTATATAAATAAAAACAGCATGGAATTCGGGAAATCCGTTTTCCGTGCTGTTTTCGTTTAGTATATGTCGTTTAAAATAATGTGGTAAGATCCAGGGGACGGGAAATCTGGAAATCTGGTTCCGGAACATCTCCGAATCCATAGGAAGCGAATACAAAGGGAATGTTGGCCTTTTGACAGGAGAGAAAATCCCCCATGGTATCTCCTACATAAACAGGTGATTTCAGATCATGAACTTCCATCAGTTGGAGAATCGTATCGTTTTTTTCAAGCCCGGTATCTCCGAAGCACAGATGTCCTTTAAAATATTTGCCAAGACCTGAGGACTGCAGAAATACCTCAATATATCCTGCCTGACAGTTACTTACGATATAAAGAGGATACTTTGCAGAAAGATATTTGAGAGTTTCTTCCAGGTTTTCATAGAGAGGCGCACAGGTTTCCAGAAGAGCTTCGTGTTCAGCCTGGCAGCAGCAGTCAATGATACGAAGCTGTTCAGTCTCTGGAATGTCTGGAAAAAGCTGCGCTGCAATAGCAGGAAGAGGCTGACCAAAAAGACCCATCAGCCTTTCGGCAGTGATCGATATATTCATATTCTCCTTATCATGAAGATAGGTATCCCAGGATTTTGCAACAATTTCTGTGGAATCCCACAGAGTTCCATCTACATCAAAAATAATACTGTCCATAAAATTCCTTCCTATATAAATATATGGTGCTCTGAGTTTCGTATAACATTTTGGATTATACACAGGGAAGGTGAAAAAATCAACCGGTTATTATAAAAGTAATAATAAGATGGCAGAATGTTCAATATGAATTTTAATGGAAAAAGAGGAAGACATGTGATACAATAGAGCCACTTGATAACAGCAACGAGGTTACAGAGATGAATTACAGCCATACGGTAAAGGCAAGGTTTCTGGATCGTCCCAATCGTTTTATCGCTCATGTGGAACTGGACGGGCAGACAGAAACTGTGCATGTAAAAAATACAGGAAGATGCAGGGAGCTCCTGGTTCCCGGATATGAGGTGATCCTTGAAGAAGGACAGAATCCGTCACGAAAGACCAGATATGATCTGATCAGCGTGTGCAAGGAAGGCCGATGGATCAATATGGATTCCCAGGCGCCAAATAAAGCGGCAGAGGAATGGCTTTTAAAAGGCGGATTCTTTCCAGAGGATGTTTCTGTGTACAAAGAAAGAAAATATGGAAATTCCAGGTTTGATCTTTATATAGAATCACCTGTCCGGAAGGCTTTTATGGAGGTCAAGGGTGTGACCCTTGAGGAAGAGAATGTAGTACGTTTTCCGGATGCACCTACAGAGCGGGGGGTGAAGCATATACGAGAACTGATCCAGTGTATGGAGGATGGATATGAGGCATATCTTCTTCTTGTGATCCAGATGAAAGGTGTGAGGTATTTTCAGCCAAACTGGAATACACATCCGGAATTTGGAATGGTATTAAGGAAAGCTGCCAGTGCAGGTGTCAAAATATTAGCTTATGACTGTCTGGTAGGAGAGAGATTTATGGAGATATGTGATCCGGTATCTATAGATCTGGAGGTGCCCCATGGAATTTAAATCACATATGTCAGATGAGTTTGTCCGACCTCTTCTTGATTGGTACCAGGTCAATAAACGGATCCTTCCCTGGAGAGATCAGAAGAATGCCTATTATACCTGGGTATCCGAGATCATGCTTCAACAGACTCGGGTGGAGGCAGTGAAACCGTATTTTATCCGTTTTATCACAGAACTTCCGGATGTCCGTGCTCTTGCAGATTGTCCGGAAGAAAAGCTGATGAAGCTTTGGGAAGGACTGGGGTATTATAATCGTGTTCGGAATATGCAGGAAGCGGCTCGAACAGTTGTGGCAGAATATAACGGAAAACTTCCTGAATCCTATGAGCAGCTTCTCTCGTTAAAGGGAATAGGGAACTATACGGCAGGTGCTATTGCTTCTATTGCGTATGAGATCCCGGTTCCTGCAGTAGATGGAAACGTTCTTCGGGTAATTTCCAGGATCAGAGAAAGCCGGGAGGACATCATGAAGCAGTCTGTGCGAAAAAACATGGAACAGATGCTTCTTGAGATCATGCCGCCTGACTGTCCTGGTGATCTGAACCAGGCACTGATGGAGCTTGGAGCTGTAGTCTGTGTGCCAAATGGTCAGCCAAAGTGTCAGGAATGTCCGGTGCAGAAGCTGTGCATGGCACATCTCCATGGCACTACAGAGGAAATTCCTGTAAAAGCGCCAAAGAAAGCACGCAGGATCGAAGACAGGACTGTGCTGGTGATCCAGGACGGGGAGCGCACTGCCATACAGAAACGCCCGGCCAGAGGGCTTCTGGCAGGTCTGTATGAGCTTCCGAATATAAAAGGGTGCCTGACTCAGGAGGAAGCCTTAAAAAAAGTAAAAGATATGGATCTGGAACCATTGTTTATCAGGGAACTGGAGCCGGCAAAACATATTTTTTCCCATATTGAATGGAAAATGACAGGATACCTGATAAGAGTGTCTTCCCTGGAACAAAAGAAAAATAAAAAACTTATTTTTGCAGATAAAAAGCAGTCCGAAATGCAGTATGCGATTCCTTCTGCATTCGGCGCTTATGTTAAGTACATGAAGGAGGAAATAAAATGAAACTGTTAAGTATTGCGATTCCCTGCTATAATTCAGAAGCTTACATGGAAAAGTGTATTGATTCTCTGCTTGCAGGCGGAGAGGATGTGGAGATTCTTGTTGTAAATGACGGATCCTCGGACAGAACAGCGGAAATTGCAGATTCTTATGAAAAAAAATATCCTACGATCGTAAAAGCCATTCATCAGGAAAATGGCGGTCACGGGGAGGCGGTAAACGCAGGAATCCGTAATGCCACAGGACTTTATTTTAAGGTGGTAGACAGCGATGACTGGGTAAATGCAGAGGCTTATTCTCAGATTCTGAAGACTCTTAGTGACCTGATCCGGGGACCGGAAACAGTGGATCTTCTGATCAGCAATTTTGTATATGAGAAACAGAGCGCCAAGAGAAAGAGAGTGATGCAGTACAGACACTGTCTTCCGGTTAATGAGATCTTTGGCTGGAAAAAGGTACATATGTATAAGGGAAAATATCTTCTTATGCATTCTATGATCTATCGCACAAAACTTCTCCATGAATGTGGAATAGAGCTTCCGAAACATACATTTTATGTGGATAATATCTTTGCATTTGAGCCTCTTCCTTATGTGAAGAAGATGTATTATCTGGATGTGAACTTTTACAGGTATTTTATTGGCCGTGATGACCAGTCTGTTAATGAAAAGGTGATGATCAAAAGAATCGACCAGCAGCTTCGTGTAAATAAGATCATGGTAGACGTATTTCACAAGATTAAATTTAACAATCGCCGTCACCTGCGGAAATACATGCTCAGCTATCTGGAGATTATTACAACGATCTCTTCTGTAATGCTGATCCGTGCAGAAACCCAGGAGGCTCTTGATAAAAAGAAGGAGCTGATGGAATACATCCGGGAGGAAGACCGCCGTATTTATCACAGACTCCGCTGGGGGATCATGGGCTGTGCATCCAATCTTCCCGGCAAAGGCGGACGTAAGACTTTTATTGCTGCCTATAAGCTTTGCCAGAAATTCTATGGATTTAATTGATACATGAAATAAAAAACTGCAGGAGCATCAGGGAATGATGACCTGCAGTTTTTTTTCTGTCAGACAAACGGTAAAACCTGTTCCAAGTCCGGCAGATTCTCCGTCTTTATGTATGGCAAGGGATTTTGAACTTTTGACCGTGATCTTCTGACAGCGCAGCAGATGGACACCTCGGAAACAGACATGCCTGCCAAAAATAGAAAGAAAAAGGCAGAAGATCAGCCGAAGTCTGCCCATACCTTCGATCACAAGCACATCAAGAAGACCGTCTGAGGGGTCTGCACAGGGACAGAAGCGAAAACCTCCGCCTTCATATTTCTGGTTCATAACTGCAGTAAGGAAAACTTTGTCATAAGTGCGTTTCATGTCTGCATCAGTGTCTATGGAAATGGAAGTGGGAGGCAGGACCAGCAGCTGTTTGATTCCAATGAGAAGATAGGCCAGTTTACCAAGTCCCAGACGATTCAGGATCTTTTTGAGAGGAGAAACACTGATCTCATGGCAGACTGCCGCATCAAAACCAATGCCGCAGCTAACGGCAAAACGGCTGGAAAATCCATTACAGGTGATTTCGGATACATCCACAGGTACGGTTTTTTCTGAATGAAGTATGGCTTCCAGGGCTTCTTCTGGTTTGCCTGGAAGCTTCATGCTGCGGCAGAAATCATTACCAGATCCGGTGGGGATATATCCGAAACGGACAAAGGAAAAATTCTTCAGACCAGTAAGAATCTCCTGAATGGTACCGTCACCACCTACTGCGATCAGGGTGATCCAGTGCTTTTCATCAGCAGAGGAGCTTATTTTTTCGGCCAGTTCTGTGGCATGGCCGGCACATTCTGTCAGATATGCCTTATAGGGGATATTTCTATGGTCCAGACTGCGGCTTAGGGATTTCCATATATCGGCTCCTTTTCCGGAGCGGGAATTAGGATTTACAATAAAATAATACATGATATCCTCCTGTAGATTTCAGTCTATCATACCATTTTAGACAGGATTTTACAATCATTTAACCGGAAGCCTACAGGAAATTTAACGAAAGATATTTATACTGTAAAAAGAAAAATGTGAGAAAACCGGAGGTAAGCAGATGATCTATCTGGTGGAAGATGATGAAAGCATCAGAGAACTTGTTGTATATACATTAAAAAGTCAGGATATGGATGCAAAGGGGTTTGAAAGACCCTCTCTTTTTTGGAAAGAACTGGAAAAAGAGCTGCCTTCTCTGATTCTTCTGGATATTATGCTGCCGGAAGAAGACGGGATCAGTATACTGAAAAAATTAAGGGCAAGACCGGATACCAGGAAACTTCCGGTTATCATGCTTACGGCAAAGGGCAGTGAATATGATACTGTTCTGGGGCTGGACAGCGGTGCAGATGATTACATTCCCAAGCCCTTCCGTATGATGGAGCTTATTTCCAGGGTTCGTGCAAGACTTCGTCGGGCAGAGGATAAAGGTGCAGAAGAATACAGGATCGGAAGCCTGTATGTATGCCCTTCCAAACATATGGTAACAGTAAATAAAGAACCGGTCAGCCTTACCTTGAAGGAATATGAGATGCTTTGTCTTTTATTGAAAAACAGTGGTATGGTGCTGTCCAGAACGCAGCTTCTTAATCAGATCTGGGGATATGAATTTGACGGAGAGAGCAGAACCGTGGATGTACATATCAGGACTTTGCGCCAGAAATTGGGAGAAGCAGGAGATCTGATTGAAACAGTCCGGGGAATCGGATATAAGATGGGAAAATAATCTTCTGTATTGGCAGAAGAAATAAAAAAATAAGAGAAAAACAGATGCCATGGGGTTTCCCATGGTATTTTTGCGCATGTCGTGTTACAATCCTTTTATGTGAAAAAATGTTTCTCACAGATAAAGAAGCAGTAGTCTGTGAGAAAGATCAGAATAACATATATGAGAGGTAATCGTTTATGAAATCACTTGTAATTGCAGAAAAACCTTCGGTTGCCAGAGATATTGCCAGAGTCCTCCAATGCAGTCAGAAAGGGAATGGCTGTCTGGAAGGAAAGGAATATATTGTGACCTGGGCTTTGGGGCATCTTGTGACACTGGCCGATCCGGAGGAATATGACAAAAAATATATGAAGTGGGAAATGAGTACGCTTCCCATGATGCCGGATCACATGAAGCTGGTAGTGATCCGACAGACTGCGAAACAGTATAATGCGGTAAAGGCACAGCTTTTCCGAAAAGATGTAGGAGATATCATTATTGCTACAGATGCAGGAAGAGAAGGAGAGCTGGTTGCACGCTGGATCCTTGATAAATCTGGATGTAAGAAACCCATCCGCCGTCTGTGGATCTCGTCTGTAACGGATAAAGCCATCAGAGACGGTTTCCATAACCTGAAGGACGGAAGAGAATATAATGATCTTTACCGGGCTGCAGCTGCAAGGGCAGAGGCAGACTGGCTGGTGGGAATGAATGGTACAAGAGCGCTGACCTGCAAATATAATGCACAGCTTTCCTGCGGCCGTGTACAGACGCCTACTCTTGCCATTATCGCCATGCGGGAGGAAGAAATCCGACATTTTCAGCCGAGAGAGTATTATGGGATCACAGTAAATGCAGGGGAGATCCTCTGGACCTGGAAAGACCAGAAAAGCGGAAGTTTCCGTACTTTTCATAAGGAAAAAGCAGAGGAGATCCGGGAAAAAATAAAAGATGGAGCGCTGACCATTACTTCAGTGACAAAAAAGCCAAAGAAAACCCAGGCGCCGGGGCTTTATGACCTGACTACATTACAGAGAGAAGCAAATCAGAAATATGGATTTTCTGCCAAAGAAACGCTAAACATCATGCAGAGACTTTATGAAAACCATAAGGTTCTTACTTACCCAAGAACAGATTCCCGTTACATTGGAAAGGACGTAGTACCGACCATCAAGGAAAGGCTGAAAGCCTGCGGCACAGGACCCTATCGGAAGCTGGCAGGAGCTTTACTGAATAAACCGATCCAGGTAAATGGAAGCTTTGTAGATGATAAGAAAGTCAGCGACCATCATGCCATTATTCCTACAGAGCAGTTTGTACAGCTTGACCATATGACAAATGAAGAGAGAAAGATTTACGATATGGTGGTGCGCCGCTTTTTAAGTGTTCTGTATCCGGCCTTTGAATATGAACAGACTGCCATGGAGGCAGAAGCTTCGGGATATGTGTTTGCAGCCAGCGGAAAAACAGTGAAAAATCCTGGATGGAAAGAAGTCTATGAAGGAGATTACCGGGAGGAAGAAGATGAAAACGAACAGGAGATGAAAGACCAGAGTCTTCCGGTGTACAAAGAGGGAGAAAAGCTGAAGATCCTGGATATCCGTCTGAAAGAAGGAAAAACAAAGCCGCCGGCAAGATTTACGGAAGCTACTCTTCTTGCTGCCATGGAAAATCCTGTAAAATATTTATCTACCGGAGACCGTCAGGCGGCAAAGACTCTGGGAGAAACCGGAGGTCTGGGAACCGTTGCTACCAGAGCAGACATTATCGAAAAACTGTTTAACAGCTTTATGATGGAGAAAAAAGGAAATGAGATCCATCTTACTTCTAAAGCAAAGCAGCTTCTTGAACTGGTTCCGGAGGATCTGAAAAAACCGGAGCTTACTGCGGACTGGGAAAAGAAGCTTTCGGATATTGCAAAAGGGAAGCTGCGTCAGGATACTTTCCTGAAAGAAATCAGAGATTATACCTGTGAGATTGTTGATGAGATTAAAACTGCAAGCGGAACATTTCGCCATGACAATATTACAAACAAGATATGTCCCGAATGCGGCAAACGACTTCTGGCAGTAAATGGAAAAAACAGTAAGATGCTGGTATGCCAGGATCGTGAATGCGGGTATCGGGAAACTATTTCCAGAACAACCAATGCACGCTGTCCGAAATGCCATAAGCGTATGGAAATGATCGTAAAAGGAAAGGAAGAAACTTTTATCTGTGCCTGTGGATATAAAGAAAAGCTGCCTTCTTTCCAGGCAAGAAGAAAAAAAGAGGGAGCAGGCGTAAATAAAAAAGATGTACAAAAATATCTGAAACAGCAGCAGAAAGAAGCAAAAGAGCCTGTAAATAATGCTTTTGCCCAGGCTCTTGCAGGGATTAAGCTGGACTGAACTTCAAAAAACAGAACTACATAGGAGGAACTATATGCCAGTTTTTGATTTTAACCAAACTCCGGAAAAAGGAACGACACCGGAATGCACATATACTACTTTTCAATCCAATGAAGACAAAGCTTCACCGGAAAAACCGATTCTGATCCTGGATAATCAGAAATGCCAGTGGGCACATCATTCCTGCGGGGTATTTACCAATCCTGTCCATCGTACTTCTTTTGAGTTTAAAGAGGAAAAGACAGCATCCAGTGCAGATATCCGTAAGGTGGACTCACGATTTGTAAGTCTGATCCGCTGGCTGGGAGAGAACAGGATCAATGTACGGCTTTCAGGAGAAAACAGAACAGAAGGGTACTGTGTTTACAGAATACGGGAGATTGCTTTTGGCGGCGGTAAAAAACTGTCTGCTGAGGACGGTTTTCTTCAATACATGATAGAACGGCTTCTGTCCAGCAGTGCGCCGGCAGAACTTCCGGCAGATGAAGACGATATGGAGGATGGAGATGATCTGAAACTTACCAGTCTTCAGAGCATTACAGATTTTATGACCTGTGCAGGCCGCACGCTTCCTGATAATATCCGTCTCTGGGCAAGAAGAAATCTTGCAGTGGCACGTTCAGCAGAGGTTTCACAGGAGGAACGGCGCCATGCTCAGAGAGCGCTTTCTATTATGATGAATATTCGGTGGAAAAGCAACTATTTTGAAGCCATCGATCCAGATGAGGCAAGAAGGATCCTGGATGAAACTCTCTATGGAATGGAAAAAGTAAAGCAGAGGATTATCGAGACCATCATTCAGATCAACAGGACTCATACCCTTCCGGCTTATGGACTTCTTCTGGTAGGACCGGCAGGAACAGGAAAATCTCAGATTGCCTATGCGGTGGCAAAAATACTGAAACTGCCCTGGACAACCCTGGACATGAGTTCTATTAACGATCCGGAGCAGCTGACCGGAAGCTCCCGTGTTTATGCCAATGCAAAGCCGGGTATCATCCTGGAAGCTTTTTCTATGGCCGGAGAGTCAAATCTTGTATTTATCATTAATGAACTGGATAAGGCTGCATCAGGTAAGGGAAATGGAAATCCGGCAGATGTTCTTCTGACACTTCTGGATAATCTGGGCTTTACGGATAATTATATGGAATGTATGGTTCCTACATCTGGAGTTTATCCAATTGCCACGGCTAACGATAAGTCTCAGATCAGTGCGCCTCTGATGTCTCGTTTTGCTGTTATTGAGATTCCAGATTATACTTTTGAAGAAAAAAAGGTGATCTTTTCCAGATTTGCTCTTCCAAAAGTGCTGAAAAGAATGGGCTTGGAAACTCATGAGTGTATTATAGAAGGAGATGCACTGGATGCTGTGATCCGGAAATATTCAGATACTTCTGGAATACGTGACCTGGAACAGGCGGCAGAGCATCTGGCAGCAAATGCCCTTTACCAGATCGAGGTAGACCATATAAAGGAAGTAGTATTTACACCGGAATCGGTAAAAGAACTTCTTGACTGATATAGCCTCTTGTACACTGACGCTGGCTTTATCATAAAAAAGGGGCTGTCGGGAAATGATAGTTCCAAACAGGGGCAGATTTGACTCACATGAGTCAGATTTGCCCCTGAAACTTTTCCGTAAAAAGAGAAAAATAAAAATCTCCTATAGAAGATTAGGTCTAAAACCTCTGATTTCTAAAGAAGATTCTTATTTTTAGTATTCTTCAACTAAACTCTTTGTGACGATATATTCTTACTGAAACAAAATAAGAGATTATAAATATTGTCAATGCAACTATCGTAGATACCATTCCTACAAATGAATTTCTCAGGTTCATTTCACCAGTTAATGGTGTTAAAATGGCAGATTATAAGATTAACAATCCTATAGAAGCAATTGATGATAAAAGAATAATCAACTCATTTTTTTCTGTACCGATTTTTAGCATAAGAGGACACATTCACTATGAAAACAAATACTTGCATTGATATAATCATCTGAATAAAGGCATTGTGTTTTACAAAAAAAGCCACAATAGACAAAAACAATGCAATAATAAAAGATATTTTTACATTACTTTCCATTGAATAAAAGTTATTGCGAATTAGTCCTTTCATTAATTTTCTCCTTTCACATAAAGCAGCATAATTTCGTCTATTGTAGCAGGAATAACCATTGCTTTAGGATATTTCTTAGCCATTTTTTTCCGGTTAGTAACTAATATTTGCCACTCGTAAGCCTGCTTGCGATAAGTTACGATGTCTTTTTTGTCAATAGCCTCAAACTGTGCTGCCCCACATTTGATAATTCCGTAGCATTCTAATAGTTCGTCTTTTGGCTCACAAAAAATCATTTTTCCTTCGTGGATAAAAACGATATAATCAGCAACTTTTTCCAAATCGCTTGTGATATGAGATGATACCAAAATAGAATGTTCTTCATCCTGCACGAATTCTAAAAACATATCTAAAATATCATCCCTCACTATCGGGTCAAGACCACTGGTTGCTTCATCCAAAATCAGTAATTGAGGATGGTGGGCAAATGCTGCTGCAATAGAAAGTTTCATTTTCATTCCTTTTGAAAAAGCTTTATTCTTTTTTGTTGCGGGTATATTCAACTGGTCTAATAGGCTATTAAAATAGGATTGTTCCCATGAAGGATAAATATCTCGCAATACTTTGCTTAATTTTACAGGTGTTAATTCCTCCGAAAAATTATTTCCATCAAATACAACACCGATTTTTTCTTTCACCGCATAGTTAAGAGTGTCTACATCGTGGTCTAAAATCGTGATTTTTCCACTATCTTTTTTTATAAGACCTAAAATAGAGTTGATGGTTGTGCTTTTTCCTGCTTCATTTTCTCCAATCAGTCCTACAATGCTTCCAGATGGTATGCTGAAAGAAATATTATCTAATGTGAAGTGGTATAATGGCTATAGTTCTTTGTTAAGCCTGTAATCGTTAATGCTGTATTCATTCTTAATCCTCCTCGTATAACAGTGACAAAAGTCCAATCAATTTATCTAACTTTATTCCGCTTGAGCGTGCAATTTCGATGGCTTCATTGAAATGATTTTCAATCTTTTTTTGTTGTTCTTCTAAATAAAAATCTTGATTTTGTGCAGATACAAAACAGCCTTTCCCTGCCGTAGTTTCAATAAATCCATCTGATTGTAATTTGTCATAGGCTTTTTGTACTGTTAAAACACTTATATGAAGTGATTTAGCCATTGAACGAATAGATGGAATAGCTTCGCCCGATTGCAATTCACCGCTCATTATCAATGACTTTATTTGGTCAGATATTTGTTCGTATATAGGTTTGATTGCGTGGTTGTTAATTAATAGTTCCAATCTTTTTTGTCCTGACTTATACTGTATTACTGATGCAAGTACAGTATATTACGATGTGATACGGAAGTTAAGAGGAATTTTTATCATAGCCATACTTGTCCATTAAAATTTCTTCCGTTATAATATATTTGCATATATATCAAAGTTCT
>ENA-ORMO01002144-ORMO01002144.1-human-gut-metagenome-genome-assembly--contig:-NODE-2144-length-16939-cov-3.424307_pt1 | contig 16939 bp, 20 predicted proteins | sample MGYA00242106_ERZ509001 | MGnify/ENA primary metagenome ERZ509001 (study PRJEB26280, sample SAMEA2338736) | human gut metagenome | biome: human gut; feature: human-associated habitat; material: faeces... | reverse complement strand
ATTACACAGATACACAGATAAAAAGGGGTTAAAACATTATTTTGGAGAAAAGTGTATTTTGGAGGGTATAAAATATACTATTCTCTATATTAAAGTTTAGAAAAAAAAGCGTGTATCTGTGTAAGTGCTTGTAACGTTCAGTGAGATAGGTGGTTAGTGTGTTCACACCCAAAACCATGTAAACATAATTCATTTGTAAACTTTATTTGTAGAAAATGCCTAACTGCCCGTTGGTTGGTCTGATGCGATTTGTTGCCTACCTTTGTGCCGTGATTGAAAACGACGTGAGTAGTCCAACTACTGGAATAGTCCGAATACTGGTCTACTACTCGTGCATCTCTTTAAGAGACCGCGAGCGCACACGTGCGATACCTTATTATCAAATAACAAACAGACTATGGCAGGGAGAGCAAAGAAGGAAGCCGCCCCCGATACGAAAGCGGCAATTACCAAGGGACAAGCGACGGGCAAAGCCCCAGCCCCTAAAACAGATTTGAAGAAGTGCAAAGAACTTTATGAAGTCGTGCAGACGCGCGGCTGCAAAGGTGCTACGTTGACAACCGTCGAGGAGTGCGTGGACTACGTAGCCGAATACATGAACTTCTGCGAGCGGAACCCGTTCATTACTTATGAAGTCCTAAAGGGTGGAAACGCAGCAGGGCAAAAAGTCCCTATAGAGAAGAAGCGCGCGCCATCGCTCGGGGGCTTCTGCCTTTTCATCGGGTGGACTTTGCAAGCGTTCAAGAAGAACGGCGCACGGCTCGAAAAGCTGGCAGACGATGGGAACGAAGACGCGGCTAACCTATTGACCGGGTACGCCCTTATCGCGGAACTCATTGCAACCGATATGGACGAAAGCGCGCTTGCCGGTGTGGTTGATGCTAACTACATGGCGAAGCTTAGAGGACTACGCGACCTTAAGGACGTTACAAGCAACGGCAAGGAAGCAGGCACAAAGGCAATGCAGGTTAACGTACTATCCGAGGACGCGGTTAAGAACTTACAGAAGTTAGGCGGCATTTAGAGCATGAACGTTACATTTACTTTTGAAAAGATACTGGCGGCTTTCGTAGACCCAAAGATACGCGGTGTAGCCTCTAAAGGCGGTACACGTAGCGGCAAGACATGGGCAACCCTACAGATGTTGCACATACTGGCTTTGAACAACCCCCAACCGCTCGTTATCTCGTGTGTGGCGGCTACGTTCCCCATGGTCAAGCGCGGTATGCTCCGTGACTTTAAAGCCATGGTAGCCGCGGAGGGGTATTGGGACGAGAACAAGTTTAATAAAACGGAGAGTACATACGAATACCCGAACGGCACAATAATAGAGTTCTTCTCGTGCGATAACGCCGGGAAGGTGCACGGTCCTGCACGTGATATACTTTTCGTCAACGAGGCGCAGGGCATACCCCGGGAAATCTTTAGGCAACTCGATATCCGTACACGTAAAAAGGTCATCATCGACTACAACCCCGTACGGAAGTTCTGGGGCGAGACCGAGTTCGTAGGTGACAGATATACCACGATACATTCAACGTACAAGGATAACCCGTACTTGACCCCCGAACAAGTGGCAGCCATCGAGAAGAACAAGGACGATGCCAATTGGTGGCGCGTGTACGGCGAGGGCTTGACGGGCGGCGTAGAGGGTAACGTTTACCCCGAATATGAAGTTATAGACGACATGCCGGAAACCTACACGGGCAGATGTCTGGGACTTGACTTCGGTTTCGTGAATGACCCTACGGCGATTGTCGACATACGCATGGAGGGCTGGGACTTATACGTAGACCTACTTTGTTATGAACAAGGCTTGCTTAACAGCCATATCGCGGACTACTTGAACGCTAATGCACTGAACCGCGTTGTAACCGTGTGTGACAGTGCGGAGCAAAAGAGTATCGTGGAGCTACAGCAGAAGCGTATCAAGGCGATACCGTGTGTTAAGGGGCGCGGCTCTGTGGCAGCTGGCATTGCGCAGGTGAAGCAGTTCAAGTTGCACGTAACAAAGCGCTCCGTTAAGCTACTTGATGAGCTGGATAACTACAAATGGATTAAGGACGAAGTATCGGACACGTACACCAACGAGGCGATAGACGCGTGGAACCACGCACTCGACGCGCTCCGTTACGGTGTGGACTTCTTGATACGTAAATACAGACCCAAATAATGAAGAAATTTATATTGAAGTGGATATATCGCATAACAGCGATAAACAACCGAAAGGTATTACTAAGAGTTGCTAACCTACCGGCAAACGGAACCGTCCGAATAACCAAGGACGAAGAGAAGCTGCTTAAGGATATGATTAAATACTGCAAGCCCTCACAAGTCGCTACGCGCAACGGGAAGGCGGTGTACAGACTCAGAGACGTTGAGGGTATAACGCTATGGTCTATGCTTGAAACGCGCCGTGCAGAGGACGCAAACGGGCGTATCAAGGCGTGGACCGATGACAACTACGAAGCGGAAACGATTCTCGACGCTGCAAAGCTAGACAAGTTCATAGTGTCACAGATGGAAATCGCGGACGGTCTCGAACAAGTCGTGTTCCAGAACATGAAGCCAGGCGGCGAAAGCGCGTTGACGGGTGACGAGACGATTAAACAAGCAAAGAACCTTCTCGGGCTTGTGCAGATTACAGCAGAGCTTTTCCACTGTAGCTTTGAGGACGCAAAGCAAATCAACTACTCGGACGCTATGCTTGCCATCGCCAAACGTAACGACGAGATAGAGAAGGAAAAGCGCGAAATGAAGAAACAACAAATGAAAAATAGGTAGTTATGACTTTTGAAACAATTATTAACACAGCGAACGCCCGGGCTACAGCACTGGGCAAAACGCTGATATTCGGAGATACCGCCGTACAGAACGTAGCGGCAAACGAATTGGGTGATGACTTCTTTACGCTTGACATAACGACTGGAAGCTATACGGACACGAACGTACCGGGGTCAAGTGCATACACGGTAGTCATCCGCTGCATGGGTACCTCGGCTTATATGCGAGACGATGCCGTAGAGATAGCAACTTTGATACGCACAGACCAGCTCTTGCATGAGATGCTTAAGAGCTTCATATGCGGCTACGAGATTGGCTCGCTACGTATCGCCAAAGTGCAGAACCAGTATGATACCATTAAATCGGGATGGGAGGCAACGTTCGATGCTTACAAGTATGGGGCGTGAACTTAATACCGTTTGTTTTCTGATGGTTTACTTCGTACTTTTGTGCATTCTTTAAAAACCAAAAGCATGAAAATAATCAGAAACAACTTTATCCCGGTTAAGGGCTTCAAGGCTATTAACCTATTCGGCGTTCTATTCGTACGTGGTAATGCGGTTATCAGCGAAAAGACGTTAAGGCACGAACACATCCACACGATGCAAATGCGCGAAATGCTGTACGTGCCATTTTACTTGTGGTATGGTATCGAGTACGTTATTCGCTTTATCAGCTGGAGCTTCGAGAAGAAGCCGTGCGACCCGAACGACAAGCCATACGACCGTATGAGCTTTGAGAGGGAAGCCTACGGCAACGAGCACGACGTAGACTACCCAAAGGCAAGGAAACATTTTAGCTGGTTTAAGTATATTTAACTATGAACAAGGAAGTTACCCAATTAGTTAGACAGATACGCGACGAGATAGTAGCTAACTACTATCACATGAGGCTTAACGCTTCGGGTCGCTTCGATAGGGAAACCGAAGTGGTGGAGTACGCAGGCGGCGTGAAGATTGAAAGCCCGGCATACATCTATCAGATGGAAGGCGGGAGGGCGGCTGGTAGCTTCCCACCCGTTTCTGCCATCAAGCAGTGGATTAAAGACAAGAACGCGAACGCCGGAACGGACATACCCGAAGAAGCGGCATACGCGATTGCCTATGTGATTAAAAGGGACGGTATCAAAGTACCTAACCAATACAACGAGGGCGGTGTAGCAAGTAAGATACTAACCCCCGAGATGGTGCAACGTATCACAGTAGAGGTGTCCCGGATAATAAGGGCAGAGATATTAACCATTTTAACTAAAAAGCAATGATAATAAGAAATCTATTAAACAACGAGACAGCAACAGCAGCGGGCACATTGTGGATAACCGGCATAGGCGCAGGTATCTATCGCCCTATGCGATTGGAGCAGGTCGGTTCGGTTACCAGTATAGCCCTTATCTTTTCGCGTAACGGAGCACAGAAGGCAACGTCTACGGTTACCCCATACGAGGGCGCTGTACTGGATATGTCTATGATGGCGGCAGCCACGCCGAGCATAACGGAGAGCATTAACGCGGGTCTCGGGTTTACTGACTTCGTGGACTCCGTGTCGATACAATACGTAGAGGGTACACTAAAGTCTATCGCGATATGCGTTATACACGCCCCTATAATGGGCGGACGGTTTGCTACGTCGGCAGGCAATCGCAACCTATCCGATTATGGTAACGGACTGTTTAACCAGTTGGACTTTAACTGCGCTTCGTTCCTTAACAGCCCGTTGACGGGTAAACCGTTTAACTTTGCCTTGCGATACGGGCAGCGTACAGCAAACTCGGACGGTAGACTACGGGTTCGGATTAACGGTACGGGTACGTCTAAGATATGGTCGCAATCTACCGCACCTATCAACGACAACCTACCGACGCGCGAGTTCAGAACCGCGAACGATGCTTCTACCTGGGGCTGGGCACGTTTTGAACGTAAATACCCGTATTGCTCTGACCCCAACAAGAGGGTAACGCTTCGATGGCTTAACAGCAAAGGCGCCTACGATACGATGTATTTTGACCAATACCGTATTGTGCCTACCTACCTGGTTAACTTCTCGGGTGGCAACCGTGTGTTGTCATACGACGTTACGATAAGCGTAGTAGTAACCGACGATAACCAAAACGCGCTGTACTGGCTTTCACGCTCGGGCGAGGTTGCCGGGGTATTCCCTTTGGCTACCAACCAGTGGGCACGGGTCACGATACAGAACCCGAACGCGCTGAACATACAAGGAGGCGCGACTGGACGGGTAGCAGCGTTTAAATGCAAATTTGAAATTATAGAACCTTAACGAAATGGACTTAACAATACGAATTAATGGTGAATTGATAGACGGTGTTTCCGCTAACTCGGTAAAACTGACTATCAACAACCCGGACCCTTTAAAATTCACGGAGCAAACGGTCAGTTACTCCGGGACAATCAACGTACCCCGGTCAGAAGTAAATGACCGGGTGTTCCGTTCCGAGCGTTTCCCCGGGAAGTTCATAAGGACATCCCCGTACCGTGCCGAATTGTATTTTGGGGGCTTCAATATTCCGTTCGGTAGCGGTTTGTTCCGTGTACGTGTAACGGCAGATGAGGACGGATATAGCCTTGAACTGATAGAAAACATATCGAAGCTTTCGACATTGCGCGCCCCGGTGGTTGCCATACCTAAATTGGAAACACCAGCATATCAGTTTTCGACGTATATAGATAGCCTTAATTACGCGTACCCCAACAACGTTACCATACCCACGATATATGCGGCGAACGGGTCAACGCCCTTGCTTATGTCATACATCGCAGACCGGGTAACTAAAACGGCAGGGGAGTACAAGGACGCGGAAAGCCAATTGGTTTTTAAAGGCGCGCACGACGGATTGGACGGCTCGGTATATGCCGCTAACTACATGATAGCGGAAAACAACGAAGTAGCCACGTGTTTTACCTACATGACTGGTTCGAAATTCGATTTAAGGTTTACAGACGGTTCGTATATAGTCCTTCCGCCCTCCGCGCCTTCTACCGTTTACCTTAGAAGCAACGGCGGTACATTCGCTTTGGCGTTTGCGCGAGGCGCGGTAAGACCCGATGGCAATTACAAGTACAGCCCGGTACGCCCGGGTTCTACGTCTTGTTTGGTTACGCCAAGACCGACACACGATTTGAACTTTGGTTTCACTACCTCCGCCTCGTCTATGGTATATTCGGGAACGCCGATTACTACGGTGCCGAATACGGAAGCGTATTTCATATCGTTCAAGATTAATTCGGTCACAGCCCCTACCTATGCATGGGACTTGGTGGAAACAATGGGAATAGATACGCCTTTCGAGATTGTGCAGGCATTCTGCAAAGCGTTCTGTTGGACGTATGAATTTAAGTCCAAACCGTTTGCATTGACACTGAAACCGTTTATCAACCCGTCTACTATTTCTACGTACCGGGTTGACTGGACGGGGAAAATTGACAAATCAAGCATAAAGGTTGCAGAAGCCGCGGGCGCCGCAAGAACATACACGGTACAAGTAGGCTCAATCAAACAGACGGTAGGCGGCTACGGTGGAGCTATATCTACGCAGGAGACAGTAGGCGAGAGCGCGTTCCCGGTAAGCCCCGGTGCGCATAGACCGTACGCCTCTATGATTAGGTTGGCAGGCTCGTACGTGCCGGATAATTACTTCAACCGTGCGAGCGGTTACCGCGCTACGATAGCAGGGCATTACGACCGTTTCTCCCCTGGGTGGCAGGTGACGGCTAAAATGAACCTATCATATTTTGATATACAGAAAATGAAGTCCGACGCGCTTTATTTCGTAGGTGAGCTTAACCACTGGTTCTACCTTAGGACATTAAGTAATTGGGACCCGTCAACGGGAAGTGCGAACGTTACGTTAATCGCAGTTAAAAATTAATAATTTGGATTATGGCAACAGAAAAAGTTACTCTACTCGACCTCTCATTTGATACGTCTTCCGCCCTCGACGGGCTGGACGCTCTTATAGCAAAGTCCGTCGAACTGGCCGAGACAAAGAGCCAGCTAATGGCAGCACTTAAGGACGAGAAGAAGCAGTTGGACGAGGCAGGCAAGGCGTACAAGGCCGGGACAATAGGACAAGACGAGTATAAAAAAGCGGTAGGCGATGCGGCAAAGGCTCAAATCGAATTGAAAAAGCAGTTGTTAGACGTCAACGCCTCAATCTCCGATAACAACCGCGAGATAAAGACGAACACCACCCTACTAAACAGCCAAGAGGACAGCGTAGACGCTTTACGGGCACAGTTGGCAAAGAATACCAAGGAGCTAAACGCGATGAGCGCAGCGACGCGCAACAACACGGACGAGGGGCAAAAGCTTGTCACCGAGACAAAGGAGATAAGCGACAGACTTAAGGACATGGAGAAGGCTGTAGGCGATAACCGCAGGAACGTAGGTAACTACGCGGAAAGCATACAGGAAGCAATGAGCAGCACACAAGGGCTTTCCGGGGCTACGGCGGCTATGGCTACGTCTCTATCCGGGGGCGTGAACATCCTAAAGGTGTTTAACGCTACGTTGAAAGCTAACCCTATACTTGCTATCGTGTCGGTTATACTGGTTCTCATATCCACGGTTGAGAAGCTGATGAAGCGTAACAGTGAGATGGCGGCAAACCTAAAGGCGACATTCGCTCCGTTTGAAGTTATCTTCTCGCGTATTCTGGACGGCGTTACCGAGCTTCTCGGGGGCGTGGCAAAGGCTTTCGAGTGGATAACGGAAAAGGTTGTCAACTTGCTTTCGTCTATCGGTCTTATTACCGAGGAGACCACAAAGGCAGCGAACGCGGCAAAAGCGCTCACCAAGCAAGAGCTTGCAATATACGAGGCAGAAACAAACAACCTTGTAACGCTGTCGGCAATGCGTAGAGAACTGGAAGCACAACGTACCATTGTAGGAGACCAGTTAAAGACCGCAGAAGAACGGAACGCAGCAGCCCAAAAGGCTATCGCGATTTCCAAGCAGATGGAAAAAGCCGAGATAGACGTGTTGCAACAGAAGTACAATCAAATCAAGGCGCAAAACGAATTGAGCTACACAAGCAAGGAAGACAGACGCGCCGAGATGCAAGCACTTGCAGACCTACAGGCACGCCAAGCGGATTATATCGCGCAGCGTAAAGAGTTGGAGAACCAAGCGAGCGGTATCGTAAAGGCGCAGATAGCAGCTAATGAGGCAGCCTACAAGGCAGCCGAGGCAGCAAAGGCACAAGCCGCAGTAAAGGCAGCGCAGGACGCGGAGAACCAAAAACGTGCATTACAGGCTGAAACAATAAAGCAGATGGAAACAGCGTTAACGGCTCTTAACCTTTCGATGCAAGCTAAAGAACTGGAGAACAGTTCGACGGAAACCAAGCTGGAGAACGAAAAGGCATACGTAGAAGAAAGTTTAAAACTTGAAAAGTACAGGTTAGAACAAGGTCTCATCACAAAGCAGGAATACGCCAACAAGGAAGCCGAATTTAATTTGGGTATACAGCAATTGGAGATGCAACGTAAAGAGGAGCAGGACGCACTGATGAGGGAACGCGAAGCGATGGACGCGGCGAACCTGCACGAGCTTAAGATGGCAGAAATAACAAACGAGTACGACTTACGACAAGCACAGCTTGACGCGCAATATGCGCAGGAAATTGCAGCAGCCGAGAAGATAGGCGCGGACACCGCGTTGATACAGTCCAAATACGAGAAGGCGAAGGAGGAGAACACCAGGGCGCGCGTTAACGCAGAGCTGACAATGACCGCAGGGCTCGCAGGACAAATGTCAACACTCTTAGGGGAACAAAGCGCTATAGGTAAGGCATTTGGCGTTGTTCAAGCGACAATAAATACTTACTTAGGTGCAACAAAAGCGCTTGCCACGGGTGGTATTCTCGGTATTGCACAAGCCGCAGTTGTTATTGCGTTCGGTATGAAACAAGTTGCTACGATTGCGAAACAGAAAGACCCCGATACGAAAATTAACACATCGGTCAAGAAGTATGCAAAGGGTGGTATGATATACGGGCGCTCCCATGCACAAGGTGGTGTAACGTTCCGGGGCGATAACGGGCAAGTGTTCGAGGCAGAAGGCGGTGAAAACGTCTACATCATGAAGAAGACAGCGAGCGCCGAGATTAACGCCCTATCCGCGCTCAACGAGGCACACGGCGGCAACTCGTTCGGTACATCGGGGCTTTACAAGTTCGCTGATGGCGGTATGGTTTCCGGGCTTTCCGAAGCCAACCGGGTAGTCAAGCAAGCCGGGAGCATGAAGTTATCAAGCGAAAGTATTAACCAACTTGCCGGGGTGGTTATCGACGCAGTGATGAGCATGCCTAACCCCGTTGTATCGGTGCAGGACATCAATAGCGGACAGAACGACGTTTCGGTAGTTCAAGGACTGGCAACGTATTAATTCATTAACTCGTGCAGAGATGGCAGTTTATTATATACTGCCTATCTTTGCACGTGTTACAACAAAGACAAATTATATGAAATTTAGAAAACTTAGAATTATTCAAGCCGGGTTAACGACCAACTTTGGGATGTACGAAGGTGGGGAATACCCCCTTTCGATTACGGACGCGGCAGTTAAAAGCGTTGTAGCGCTCGGAAACCTTAAGCCCGTTCATTGCAGACGTACCCACAACGGTAACGATATGCTGGACGGGTATTTAGGCAAGTTTACGAACTTCGTTTACGAGAATGGCGCGGCTTTTGCCGATTTCGAGATGTCCGAAGCACTTGAAACAGCCTACCCCAACGAGGCGAAGTTTATCGCAACCATGATTGAAAAAGAACCCGATATGTTGGGTGTTTCTGTAGTTGGTTACAATTCGGTAGAATTGAATGACGGTATTCTTGACGTTACCGAGTTTGTGGAATTGTATTCATGTGATTTAGTGGGGCTTCCAGCCGCCACGAAAAGCCTTTTTAATAACAATAAAACAGAGAAAAAAATGAACAAATTTTTCAGCTCGTTTGCAAACCTATTCCAAAAGACACAGTTTGCAACGGAAACAGTAGAAACCGTGGACGGTAGTAGCATTACTATTGAGGCGGCTGGTGAAGTGATGGCTATTGGCGATAAGGTCTTTGACAGCGAAGGCAACGTTCACCCGGACGGAGAAGTACAGATTCAAGTTGAGGAGGGTATTTTGGTCATCACGATTGAAAACGGAGTGATTACCGAGGTTAAGCCCTATGAGGCCGAAGAACCCGAAGTGGTGGTGGAAGAACCCGTAACAGCAGCCGTCCCCGAAGAATTCGCAAACCGTATCGAAGCACTTGAAACGTCTATTGCAACATTGACCGCTTCAGTGGCAGCAATGACAGCACAATTTAGCCGCGCAACAGCGAAACCCGGTGTTCCCCCGGTAAGCATTCCGAAGGACAAGAAGAAAGAAACAGCTCTTAGCAGAGACGCGGTAGCCGAAGCGGCAAAGAGATTCTACAAAAAATAACAAATCAAAAAATTAGAAAATTATGGCATTTACATTTACAGACCTTAACAAACTGAACATTAACAGTTTGAACGAAGTTATCTCTTTGACCGTCGGTTTGGCTGGTGAGATTTCTAACGGTATTACCGTTCTTAACGGTATCGCTAACAACACGCCCGTTGTTTCCCTTACAGCAGCCGACAAGGCATTGCGCAAATCAGCAGGATGCGGAGGCGAATACTTCTACGATAAAGTAACCGACAAGGTTAAGTATTACACACACGCACCTATCGAACTGCCTATCGAAATCTGTTTGCAGTCTTTGTGGGGTAAAATGGTGGCACGCGGTATTAACCTCGAGGACGATTTTTCCGCAACCGATTTGGCTGGTTTCATTCAGTCCGAAGTATTGAAGGTGTTGGAAGCTGACTTGTTGCGCCTCGCTTGGTTGGACGGTGATGTTAAGGTAGAGGCTACGGGCTACGGTATCTTTACGCGCGGTGGTATCATCAAGCAGTTTAAGGATAGCGGAGAGACCGAAAACGTTCTGACGCTCGACACAGCAGGCGTTCTTGCTGCACTCCGTGGAGCTATCGACGCACAGCGCCCCGATACACTTGATACCTCGGAGTTCTTCGTAACGTCTAACGTTATGCGCCTTTACAAGAACCTTTTGCAGGATAGAGACAATAGCGCTGCACAGTCTGATATCGTAGACGGCAGACCCGTTTACTTCTTCGAGGGGTACAAGATTAACGAACTTCGCCACGTGTCTAACGCTGCCTTGGTTGACGGTAATACGGATGCTTTCGTAGTATTCACGCCAAAGGACAACATTCAGATTGCCTTGGAAGGTAGTTCTACTAACATTGCTCCTTTCATCCAGGATGCCAAAACGCGTAACTACTACTCACAAACATTGTTCGCGGCTGATGCCATGCTGGTAGCACCCGAGAAAATGCAGATGTGGTTACACGCGTCTGAATAATGAAAATTAGTATTAACAATAAAAGGGGTTGGGATATTAACCCAGCCTCTTTTTTATTTCAAATAATATGGGAAAAAATTGTTTAAACAAACTTAGCGGCAATGTTACGATAGACTGTACGATAGCGCCCGTAGGGGTTAAAAACCTCTATCTGATGCACGCGGAAGACGTATCTATTACGGTAGACTCAAATACGCTTTCAGTTCTTACCGCTACATTTGCTTCGGGTGGGGTTGCTATCCTTGTGGAAGGGTACAAGCAGAATATCCAAATAACCGGGGCTATACGGACTATGGACGCTTCCGCAAAGATGGACGTTAACGTGATGTTTAAGATGTCAAGGACGCTACGCGGTACGATTGCACGTGTACGCTCACTTTTGAGCGGTAAGTTCTACGTACTTGCCGAATACGCTGACGGTACAAATATGTTTATCGGTTATACCTCTCCGCTGGAATGCTCGGGCGTGGATTGGGATAGCAACGCTAACGCGGGTCTTGTTACGGTATCGCTTGCATCCCCCGAAGGCTCGGCAGGTAATTATTTTATGGGTGCAGCAGCAGCTGCAGTTGCATCAATCAAATCAAAAGCAAGAGTTTAAAGATATGGCATGTATTACAAAATTGGCAAACGCAATTGCCTATGATTGCGACACTGGCGCGACTGGTTTAGTTAGCGCGATTATTATAAATAAAGCGGATATCGCGAGTTTTACCGTGGACGGTGCAGCAGGTACGGTTACCGCGCTTACTTTAGTTTCGGGGGCGAAAGCTTACAATATAGACACAGTTAAGCGGACGCTTGTTATGTCCGAGGCGCTAAAGGTTAATGATGGCGCGCCGAATGCACATTCACACTCGGCATCCTTAACTATCACATCCGCCGCTACCTCCTCGTTACGTGCCATTCGGGCAGCTATCACTAACGGCTCGTTTGTCATTTTTGCCGAGCGTCCCGGTGTAGAAGGGGCTTATGTCTATGGTCTGTATTACGGACTATCCGCTACGGCAATGGATTACAGCTCGCACGATAACGGGGGTTGGACTACGGTAACACTCGAAACGCCCGAAAACGTTATTGGCGAGGATAGCCTATTGGCTATCAAGGGTGTATATGAAACACTTCAAGCAGCAGCAGGATAGTAATTAACTAAAAAAGAAAGGAAAAATAATATGGCATGTATTGGAAAAATAGCCGCTACTTTGGCTATGCCTTGCGGCGCTCCGGCAAGTGCGGACTTGAGTAAACCCGTATCGGCAAAGATTCTAAACGCTGCGGATATAGCGAGTTTTACGGTAGCGCCTGGGAGTGTGGCCACAATAACTCGGATACCTAAGGCAGTGGGCTATGACGTTACCACGGTTAACAACTCCCTGGTTGTTACGGTCGGTTTGAAGTCGCAGGACATTATGCCTGGGGCATACGATGTGGCGATTACGTTCAAATCGTTTTCCGGAAGCTACTCAATTGCGAGCAGTTCTACACCGTTGGGGGTTGTCGGTACGATGGAACGCGCGGAGCTTGTAATAGCTGTAGACCACGGCGATAGAATACGAGTTTATGGTTTGGGTGCTCCATTGGTTTGTACCGAGATAGCCGCCGACTCAAGCGCGAGCGCGAATATGACATACACGTTTGGTGTTGAGGATTGGCAGGTAGGAACAACGGCTCACTACTTGAGTAGAGCAGATTATGACGCGTTGTCTACACCGGCACCAGAACCCTAATTAAATCAAAAAGAAAATGGCAGAAGAAAAAACAAATACTACGGGGCAGGGCGAAAGCGCTGCACCCGTTGTTGTTGAACCGAAGGTTGCAACATTACAGGAAAAGTTGGACGCGTATTATGCGATGACAGGTTTAAAACTTGACCCGAATTGCCACATGGATATGGAATATTTATCTTTGTGGTATGAAACGAAGTATCTGACAAAGGTGGTTTACAGATGGGCAATGAAGCCCGGGGCGCGTATTGTGCATTACGTGGATGGTGTCGTGTATAAGAGCGCGAACATGACAGACGAAATCGCGGAACGGCTTATGCGTGAAAACCCAGCTTATGCGGAATGCTTCGTAGAAATCAATAAAGAGGAGAATTAATTATGTTAGGTTACAGACGTTTTGCGCTTGTTGTCGAAAAGGCGCTTAAGTTGTCCGCTAATACGGGCGATAAGATTATTAACTACGGAGATGGCAACTTATATCCGCAGGAGATAGCAGAACTTATATACGCATCAAAGACAGCTACGGCCGCGGTTGAGAAAATGACCGAGAACATTATTTGCGAGGGATTCAAAAACGAAGATTTCGCGGCAATAACAAACGGGAACGGCTGTAACATGGACGACGTTTTAGAGGCTACGGCAAACGATGTTGCACGTTTTAGGGGCTGGGCTTGGATAGTACAGTATGGGTTGACACCCGAAGGCTACAAGCCCCGAAACGTGTACAACGTTCCGTTTGAGTATGTCCGTGCCGAGATGAACGACAACTATTTGAAAGACCCAGCCATAAAGAGATGGCGCGTTTTCAATAACTGGGATAGACAGAACGTCAAGGCAACGAGCAGCGCGCAGAACTCAACGGTATATCCGACATATGACCCGGAAAATTTCGCATCGGAGGTTGAGGAGTGCGGCGGTATTGAAAACCATAAGGGGCAGCTACTATATGTGAACCTTGGAACAACGCGCCCGTATCCCCTTAGCACGTTCCATTCGGTACGTAACGAGATGGGCGCGGAGGACAAGAACGGCAAATACGTTAACCGTACTTTGGGCAGGGGCTTCCACATGTGTAGTATCGTGTCGCACGGTGATTTCGAGACCGAGCAGGCGCAGCAGGAATTTCGCGATACACTGGCAGATATGATGGGAAGCGAGAACGCTGGCTCAGTTCTTACTGTAAGGGATGAAAACGTAGCCACGGACAAGCCGTTTATCAAGGTAGACCAGTTAGGCAGCCCTATAGATAGGGAGCTTTACAAGGCTTACGTAGAACCCTTAAGAAAGGATATCGCGATAGCGGCATATAACATTCCGTTACCCCTTATTGATAGCTCGCTGATGACTTATTCTAACGCTTCGGGCGAGGTTATAAAGGAGCTGCAAAAGGTCTATCGCAATAGCTTGCAGAAGATACGCCAGCGCATTTCACGCGAGTTGTACCAAGTGTTCGGGGTTGACCCGTCAGTTACAGAAATTAATAATAAATTTGAGGAAGAAGATGGCATACCCAATAGCGTTGTTCCGCCAGTTGTTTGAGATAGCAACGGACGTCAAGGACAATAAAATAGAGAAAGCGTTCTTCGAGGCAGACCTACTCGATATATTACCCCAGGTTGGCAGCATGTACGACGCTGTCCCCGGGAAATATATCCCGGACGGGTCTAACTTCGCAGGACTTGAAAAGGTTATCTGTTATTACGCGTTCGCGCGGTATTTGCAGATAGCCGACCAAAACAGTACGAGCACGGGTATGAAGATTCAGACATACGGCGGCTCGGTAGTAGTTCCCGATACAAGCAAGGTTAAAAGGTTTGAAGCCGAACGGGGCAAAGCAGACCTTTTTATAGAGCCGTTGATACGCCAAATGGAGGCGGACGGGTTCATAAAGGCATGCACAGTATCGAACACCCGCATAGGGTTAATCAAGTGATAGAACAATTAGAGACCTATTTCCGCACGTTTTTTGCTGTGACCGTTCTTGCAGTAGTTACGGATATACGGGACTTTATATTTTTAGTAGTTATAGTTACCGCGTTGAACTGGTTGGTAGGTTATTTGGCAGATAGGGCGAAAGGAAAGCCCTACAAGCACAAAAAGACTATGCAGGCGGTTAAGGAGTTGTTCCTAACCAATGCGATTCTATTCTTTGTGGCACTCACATGCAGCATGTTGGAGCCTGGGATAGGGTACAAGCTTTTAGTAAAGGCGCTCACAGGTATATTCCTTATTATATACGCGCGTAACATAACCAAGAACCTACGCATTATCCAGCCGTCTAATGAATTTATAAAGGTATTGAATAGTATTGCCAACAGCAAATACTTTAGCCTTAAAAAGAAGATTAAAGATGGCGAGTATGATTTACCCATAGAAGAAAGGAAAGAAGATGGCGAACAGCAGTAAATTAATACCGTTCATCCTACAGTGGGAGGGCGGTTTCGTTAACGACCCCGACGATTTAGGCGGTGCGACGAACAAAGGTATAACAATAGGCACATTCACCGAATACAAGAAGCGGAAGGGGCAAAAAGCCCCAACCGTTGATGACTTGAAAAACATATCTGATGCCGAATGGCACGACGTTTTCAAGTCCTTGTATTGGAATAGGTGGAGGGCTGATGAGATTAAAAATCAGTCGGTAGCAAATATCTTAGTTGATTGGGTTTGGGCTTCTGGTTCGCACGGTATAAAGCGCCCACAACGTCTTTTAGGCGTCAAGGCGGACGGTATCGTAGGTAAGCAGACCATTGCAGCCGTTAATGCTATGGACGCGGCTACGCTCTTTAAAATGATTAAAGACGATAGGGCAAAGTTCATCGATGAGATTTGCAAGGCGAGACCCAAAAACGAGAAATACCGTAAAGGTTGGATGAACCGTATTAATGCGATACGCTATGAATAAACTACAAAAGATAATTATAGGCTTTGCGGCTCTTATGGTGCTGTTTGGTGCGGTAACCAAGATGGTAGACACCATAAGGAAGCAAAGAGCCGAAATAGGACGTTTAGAACGTAACGTTGAGGCGATGAACGATGTGCAGATAGAGTACAAAACAAAGCTCGGGGACGCGGCGGTGAGGCGTAAAGCCTTAGAGATGTCGCACAAGGAGCTAAAGAAGACGAACGCGGACCTCTATAAAGAGGTGGACGCGCTTAATGTCCGGGTGAAAGACGCGCTTTCTGCAACTCGTACCGTTACCAAGACAGTAATAAAGGAGGTTGTGCGTACCGATACAGTGGCTGGCGAGTTGATAGCCGAATACCGGGACGCATGGAACACGATACAGGCGAGGGTTAAACGGGATAGCACGGAATTAAGCTACCAGGGTAGGGACACGATAACGGGTGTTATCACAGTTCGGAAGAAAAGATTCTTGTTTTTCAGATGGGGGGTCAAGGCTATAGAACACGACATATCGAACAAAAACCCCAAATCAAAGATAGATATAGACATAGCGGTGAAGCTAAAATAATTAGGAAATGGAGGGCTGTTAACAGTTCTCCATTTTTCGTTTACATTCGTTAACCACAGCTTACACAGACAAAAAGTGAGTCTGTGTAAGTCTCTGTGTAAAATAACCATCTCTATATTAGCTACTTATCTCTATTTACACAGACTACACAGTAAAAAGGGGTTAAAACATTATTCTGGGGAAAATAGCATTTACCACTACAAAACGGACTGTAAAAACCACAATATCCGAAATGAAAGTTTATGAAAACATGTGTGTGTCTGTGTATGTGTAAAATAAAACACTGATAAATAACACTTTAGCTTACACCGACTGTTTCTTTACATCTTTTCACTTTTGATTAATATTTATTAGCACAAAAAGAGATACAACCTATTAGTATTTGCCGTATATTTGCAATGTCAAAAGGAAACAAGGGTTTCCCGGATGGCAGGAGGTCACCAAGACATTAAATTGGAAATAAACGATTAAAAAGATAAAGTTATGAAATCACTTGAAGAACTTAAGAACAGTATTTACGAGAAGATAAACGAAA
>ENA-ORMO01002141-ORMO01002141.1-human-gut-metagenome-genome-assembly--contig:-NODE-2141-length-16984-cov-4.760529_pt1 | contig 16984 bp, 16 predicted proteins | sample MGYA00242106_ERZ509001 | MGnify/ENA primary metagenome ERZ509001 (study PRJEB26280, sample SAMEA2338736) | human gut metagenome | biome: human gut; feature: human-associated habitat; material: faeces... | reverse complement strand
GGAAATCCCTGCTGGGCCATCTTTTTACAAGGTCTTGGTACAAATCCGACTATTGTGCAGTGGAAGATACGGGAGGCAATGCTCCAGAATGGGAAGCATATCCGCCTACCGGCAGCGTTCATGAGTTGTCAGATTTAGTGCTAATGTTCTTGGTATGGAACCCAAATCCAAGTCGGATGCTACGGACGTATCTCAGGGATAGGGATGTATCGTATGGTGGCGTTATTGTATCGCCATTGCTCGTATGGTTGGATGGATATGGTAAACTCTTGGGAATGGGATAGAAGGTGTTTCTACAGGGAAAATCGGTAATAATCGATAAATACTGGAATCGTGTTGTACAAAGAGTGGAAGCAGCTCGTATCCAAAGTAAGACATAGCAGTCACTAACAGGAAACTACTCTAGGAAACACCTTAGGTGTGAAAGACGTTGTGCGTTCGGGCGATTGGCCGCACACTGGATAACTTGGGGAAGACATCCGTCTGTATTTGGTAAAAATTCTGCAAAAATGCCATAGGCATAAAGGTACTACGTACCGTACTCGACGGCTTAGAGGAGGAAACTTCCATAGGAAAAATCTTAGGAGTAAAAGACACTATTTGCCCAGGCGGTTGGCTGAATACCGGATAGCTTGGGGCAGATATCTGTCCGTATTTGGCATGAGTTCGACAGTTAATAGTAGAGCACTTGCATAAAAAACGACGTAGGTATGAAAGAACTACATGCTCAACAACCAATAGAAGGAAACTACTCTAGGAAACACCTTAGGTGTGAAAGACGTTGTGCGTTCAGGCGATTGGCTGCATGCTGGATAGATTGGGGAAAACATCCGTCCGTATTTGGCAAGAGTTGGATGGCCGATGGTAGAATGTTTGCGTAAAAGGTATGGAGGTGCTACATGCCCGGCGGCCAATAGCAGGGGTCTTGTATATAGGGAACGCCTCAGGTACGAAAGACGCTATTTGTCCGAGTGATTGGGTGGATATTGGATAGCTTTGGAAAGACATCCGTCCGTATCGGGCAAAAGTTGGACGGTCAACAGCAGAATGTTTGCATAAAAATGTTGTAGGTATGAAGAAACTACGTGCCCGGAGGCCAATAGTAGGAAACTTCCGAAGGAAACACCTTAGATGAGAAAAACGTTATGAGTCCGGGTGGTTGACTTAATACTGTATAACTCGGGAAAGACATCCGTCCGTATTTGGCAAAAGTTGGACGGTCAACAGCAAAACATTAGCGCAGAGAAAGACGTAGATATGCAGACACTACATGCCTGGCGGCCAACAGTAGAAAATTTCCAAAGGACACATTGTAGGGGAACGAGACGTTATACATCGCCGGGCGAAAGTACGCACGAATTGGGATGGAATAGGAGTATCTATACGACATTATCAGATCTTTCAGAATGTAATGCCCGCATTGCACGATAACCATAGGCCGGACAACGTTATCCCAGGCAGAAATCGAAAGAGTAGGGGGAGAACCTTTTGTGATGAGGGTGAAAAAACTTTTAGCGAATCCATGAAAATCTGTAAGGAGAAAGATTCCCATAACAGAAGTTGAGGAGGCAATCCTCTTTACAGCAGGTCCATATCAGACAAAGACCCCTGTACCGGAAAACCGGTGCAGGGGCTTTGTTTTTGTGGGATATAATTTGAAAGGGGAGAGAGGCATTAGCAGGAGTGGTGGAATAGGCAGCGGTCGATTGACATTCTTTAAAGGATGTTCTATACTTTAAAACGACAAAAGAATCGAATAGGGTTTATGGTTCAAACCATAGAGTGGTTTGATGAAAAGGGAAACAAGTGCGAATCTTGTACAATCCCGTTGCTGTGTTTGCGGAGCCAGTTCCCAAATGCCATTGACAGAAATTTCTGTTGAGAAGGTGGAATATGGCGATGATGCATGAGTCAGAAGACCTGCCATGAACTCGGTAACCATTCTGCGGACGACGGAGCCGGTTGCCAGAAAACGTCCAAGGGGGACGTGCGCCCTTTTGACGATCTGGAAGCCCCGCCCGCAACAATTGTTGCGGGCGTTTTTGTTGTCTTTTGTCGCAAAAGCATGCTTTACAGATCGAAAAGGAGTGGAAGAATGATGAAAAAAAGAATTCTCGCAGCCCTATTGGCGATTTCGATGCTACTGAGCTTGGCGGCCTGTAGAAATGCCTCACAGGTATCCTCCGAGTCGGAAAATACGTCATCGGATGTGGACCAGACAGTTTCTTCGGAAGCTTCTTCACAGGAAGCTTCCCCGGAGGATACCGATTACTATCCGGTGACGGTTGAAGTTTATAATAATGCAAGGGAATTGGTCCCTTATACGTTTGAAAAATGTCCAGAAAAAACGCTGGTTTATGGACGGAACAATGTAGAAATTCTTTTGGCGCTTGGCTTAGGCGATAAGATTGAGATGGTGGCCGATTGTAGCAGTGTCATGCCCGAATACGCAGAGGAGTTTGCCAAGTTGGACCTTCTGAAAAATCATCAAGACGTCGGATATTTTGTCAAAGAGTATGCTTTAAGCTTGGAGCCGGATATGGTGATTGGCTGGTATTCCCTGTTCAATATGGAGGACCGTATGGGAGATGTGGATTTCTGGCATGACCGTGGAATTGGCACCTATACGACCATCAACAGTGTGTTGCGCGGCGATGAATCTCTGGAAAATGAGTATCAGGATATTCGCAATTTGGCAAAGATCTATAACCGGCAGGACAAGGCGGAAGAGATCATTGCAGATATCGAAAAATTTGTCGATCAGGGCAAGCAGGCTGCAGAAGGCGGGGAACCACAGAGAATCTTGATTGCTGAAAAATGGGAAGGCGAGTATGACATCTACCATGCAAAGACTGCGGCCGGCGATATTGCGGCACAGATGGGGGCGGAGCCGCTTGGACAGGCAGGCTGGACCGATGAAGAGATCGTAGAGGCTAACCCAGAGGCCATCTTTGCGGTACATGTTGGTTCTGTTTCTGATGAGGAAGCGATTGCCCTTTATACGGAGAATCCTGCCTTGGCCAGCGTAGATGCAGTAAAGAACGGACGCATCTATCCGGTGGAATACAGCCTCGCCTATGCGCCGGGAGTCCGTACGAAGGACACCGTAAAGTTGTTCCTCAAGTGCCTCTATGGGATCGATGAATAATGGGAATGAACATGCGGCGTAAGGATTCAGAGGCAACGGAAGTTATATCTTCGCGTGGAAAACCACAATCGGTTGTGGGTGAAGCTTCTCGGCTTGCCACCGGCGTGTTCCGTGGAATCCCGGCATATGTTTGCGCCATCGTCGTTCTATTGGCAGTACTGGTGCTTTCTGTACTTTTTGCCGTGACGGTAGGTTCGGCCGATTTGACGGTTCAGGAGGTGTACGACATCATCCTGTTTGAATGGTTTCATATTGGTGATCCTGCCGTACTGGCCCAGGGTGCTGTCCATGACATCGTCTGGTTCATTCGTTTGCCGCGCATTGTGTTGGGAGTCGCTGTGGGCATGGGACTGGCGACAGTTGGCGTTGTCATGCAGGCGGTGGTGCAGAATCCATTGGCAGATCCATATATTCTAGGAATTTCTTCGGGAGCATCCCTTGGTGCGACAGCAGCCATTCTCCTGGGAATCGGGGTGTTTGGTTCCAACAGTGTGGGGGCATGTGCTTTTTTGGGGGCATTGGGGGTTTCTTTTGCGGTCATTTGGATTTCACACCTGGGAGGGCGTGCCACCTCGGTCAAACTGGTGTTAGCCGGTGTCGCACTCAGTTCCGTTTGTTCTGCCGTTTCAAACTTTATTGTCTATGTAGCGGATGATCCCGGACGCTTTATGACGGTGACCTTTTGGTTGATGGGGAGCTTAGCGGGCGCCGAATGGGAGAGCAATGGTGTGATCTTCTTGGTGGTGCTGTTGGCCTTGGCTTTTTTCCTGACACAAAGCCGGACGCTAAATCTTATGTTGTTGGGAGACGATACAGCGATTACGTTGGGGACAAATTTGCACCGATACAGGCAGGTTTATCTTGTGGCCGCGTCGCTGGTTGTTGGGTTTGTTGTATATGCTTCCGGCGTGATCGGTTTTGTCGGGCTCATTATTCCACATGTAATTCGCGTGTTGTTCGGGGTGGATCACCGAAAACTCTTGCCACTCTCTGCACTGGCAGGTGGAATTTTCTTGGTGTGGGCGGACGTGGTGGCCCGCACGATCATTCCGAATGCAGAATTACCGATTGGAATCTTGATTTCCATTGTGGGCGCTCCGGCGTTTGTCCTACTGTTAATCAAAAAGACGTATTCGTTCGGGGGGAAGGCAGCATGAGGATTGACGCAGAGAACCTTTCCTTTTCTTGGGGCAGCACACAGATTTTAAAGGATGTATCCCTACATGCAGAGGACGGCTGCTTTGTGGGGCTCATTGGCCCAAATGGCAGCGGCAAGAGCACTTTTTTAAAATGTGTTTACCGGGTATTACAGCCTAAGATGGGATGCATTTTATTGGATGGAAAAGAAATTACGCACATGGGTTATAAGGAAACCGCACGCCGCCTAGGAGTGGTTGCGCAGCACAATGCCTATGATTTTGATTTTCTTGTAAAGGATATCGTGCTGATGGGGCGTTCCCCTCATAAACGTACGATGGATCGCGATACGGCGGAAGATTACGCAATGATGCGGGATGCACTACGGCAAGTAGGTATGGAGAGGTTTGAAAACCGTTCTTTTTCCAGCCTTTCTGGAGGAGAACAACAGCGTGTTATTTTGGCTCGTGCTCTGGCACAGGATACAGAAGCGTTAATTTTGGATGAGCCGACCAATCATCTGGACATTAAATATCAGCTTCAGCTATTAAACATCGTCAAGTCGATGCATAAGACGGTCTTGTCTGCCTTTCACGATTTGAACTTAGCTGCAATGTACAGCGATATCCTTTATGTTGTCAAGGATGGCGCAATCTATGGCTATGGAAGGCCCCGTGAGGTTCTTACAGAGCAGATGATTGCCGAGGTCTACGGTGTACGGGCAGAAGTTCGCACCGATGAGCATGGGCAGTTGACCATTATCTATCGGGCTCAATAGTCGATACAAACCCGCTGCTGAGAGAAGTTCTTTCGGCAGCGGGTTTTCCTATTGGTTCCATCCAAAAAGAGCAATATCCTACAAGACAAACCACAGGCATTCATGGTAAACTGATGTGCAGAGACAGGGGAGAGAAGGGAACATCATTGTCTATTGAAAATCGAATGATTTGTTTTGACACCCAATTACATATTGAGGCATACTTTTTGCAGGGAATTGTCCAAGATTTTCCCAACCATTTCCATGAGGAGTACGTGATTGGATTCTTGGAAAGCGGCCTCCGGCAGCTACGGTGCAACAACCGTGAATATCTCGTTCAGGCGGGTGACCTTCTGGTATTCAATCCACGAGACACGCACGCCTGCACGCAGGTGTCGGAGGTACCTTTGGATTGGCGCTGTCTGAATATCCGACCAGAAGTGATGAGCCAAATGGCGGGGGAAATTACAGGACGAGAGTATCTGCCCTATTTCCAACCGAATGTATTGTTGCAAAGTGAACACACAGCGGTTTTATGTGAGCTACACGACCGGATTGCTCAGGGGGACGCGAGTTTTCGAAAAGAGGAATTGTTCTTCTTCCTGATGGAGCAGCTGATCCACACATATGCAGAACCCTCCATATCGCCGGAAGAACAGGCATTTGACGGAGCGATTGAGGCAGTTTGCGCCTATTTGGAGGAGCACTATGCGGAAACGATCGCACTCAATGAATTGGCCGCGATTGCCAACCGAAGTAAATATCATTTGTTGCGCACTTTTACAAGACAGAAAGGGATTTCCCCGTATCGCTACCTGGAAACCGTTCGCATCGGAAAGGCTAAAAAACTGTTGGAAGAGGGAACGTCTCCGGCGGAAGCGGCTTTTCGGACAGGATTCTCCGATCAGAGTCATTTTACCAATTTTTTTAAAACCCTGATTGGTTTGACTCCTCGCCAATACGGCAATATCTTTTTAAAAGGGAGCATCAAAGATGAAGGAAACTAAAATAGCGGCGGGGCATCTGCTTTCCGTATTGACGATCTTGATATGGGGAACCACCTTTATTTCTACAAAGGTACTTTTGCGTGCATTCAGTCCGGTGGAAATATTGGTATTCCGGTTCCTACTGGGGACAATTGCTCTCTGTATCGCTTGCCCGCACCGCCTCAAAGTGACGGACCGCAAACAAGAAAAATATTTTATAGGCGCGGGCATCTGTGGAGTAACACTATATTTTTTGTTGGAAAACATAGCGCTTACCTATACCTTGGCCTCCAATGTTGGCATTATTATTTCCGTGGCGCCGTTTTTTACCGCTCTATTTGCCCATTGGTTTTTGGACGGAGAACCATTACAAGCGCCATTTTTCATCGGATTTTTTGCGGCAATCGCAGGAATTTGTTTGATTACGTTTAATGGAAGTACTGTGTTGAAGCTCAATCCTACCGGGGATCTTTTGGCCGTCTTAGCGGCTGTGGTATGGGCGCTTTATTCCGTACTGACGAGAAAGATCAGCCAATTTCATTATCCCACGATCCAGACTACCCGCCGCGTATTCTTTTACGGCTTATTATTTATGATTCCAGCCCTATTCTTTTTGGACTTTCATCCAGCGTGGGAACAATTGCTCCAACCGGTCCATACACTGAATTTACTTTACCTGGGTTTGGGGGCGTCTGCTCTCTGCTTTGTCACATGGAATGTGGCTGTCAAAGTGCTCGGTGCGGTTAAGACAAGCGTATATATTTATTTGGTTCCGGTGGTTACAGTGGTGACCTCTGCTCTTGTTCTGAAGGAGCCGGTCACCTGGATGGCTTTGATAGGAATGGGATTGACGTTGGCAGGCTTGTTTCTATCGGAATATCGGGGAAAGGGAGCGAAAAAACATGCAGGCAGATGAATGGAAATGCGTCATGGTGATTGATAGAGAGCTACCAGTTGGGGTGATCGCCAATACAGCAGGCATTCTTGGGATCACCGTGGGAAAGGAACTTCCAGAACAGGTGGGAAAAGATGTGAAGGACGCCTCTGGAACACAACACCGTGGAATCATTGAAAAGCCTGTACCCGTATTGCAGGGAAACCCGGAATCGTTGCGAAAACTGCGAGAGAAGTTCAATTGCTCAGAATACGCGGATGTCATTATGGTGGATTTTTCCGATGTAGCACAGGGTTGCCGTACCTACTCTGAATGGATGGACAAGGCTGCTACGATTCCAGAAGAGGACCTGCGTTACTTGGGATTGGCGATTTGCGGACCGGTCAAGCAGGTGAACCGTCTTACAGGAAATCTACCCCTACTCCGGTAGTACACTGCCAGCTTGATCCTATACCCCCGTTATGCAATATTCGGAAAAACCTTACGAAATCGAAAAAACGGACGGATATGAACATCCGTCCGTTTTTTGTAGCAGTGATGCAAGATTTTGACAAATCACAAAAGGATTTGCGAATAAGAGGAACTACCCCTATAATAAAAGAGAAGACATCCTTCTCATGCTGTGATCGATTGAAAATCAGTCACCAACATCAGCGAAAGAGTGTTAGCTGATTTGCGATGTACAAACAAAACTGGGAAAAAGGAGTAGAAACAAGATGGACTGTCTGTTTTTTTACGATACGGAACTAGGCCGGGTTTCCATCGGCGAAAAGAAAGGGGCAATCGTATTCTTGGGGCTTCCTGGGGAGGAAGTTCCGAAGGATGTACCGGTTTGTGAAACCGAATTGCTCCGGCGAGCGTCGGAACAACTTCGGGAGTATCTGAGCGGTGAACGGAGGACATTTGACCTTCCTCTTGCTCCCGAAGGCACTGCTTTTCAGAAGGCTGTTTGGGCAGAACTCGAAAAAATCCCTTACGGGGAAACACGGAGCTATGGACAGATCGCTGCTCAGGTAGGGAACGCAAAGGCATGCCGTGCGGTTGGAATGGCAAATCACCGCAACCCCATTCCGATTTTTATCCCCTGCCATCGCGTGATTGGCGCCGACGGCAGCTTGACCGGATACGGCGGCGGTTTAGACTGCAAAAAAGTCCTATTACGATTGGAGCATAACCATGCGATGTGCTGAAGAGTCTGTCCACTGGGACAGGAAGACGGTTCAGCGGGCATTGCTGGAGATGGCCGAACCGGACTATCAAACGTTTGCCTCCGGTCTCATTCCCGGCGGGAAACCGATGCTAGGAGTGCGTTTGCCTGCATTGCGAAGCCTGGCGAAACGGATTGCGCGCAGTGACTGGCGCGCATTTCTTTCCCTACAGATGGATGAATCCTTTGAAGAGACTCTCCTACGAGGGATGGTGATCGGTTATGCAAAGGCAGATGCCGGGGAATTGTTCGTCCATGTGGCGCATTTTGTGCCGGAAATCAACGACTGGTCCACTTGCGATAGTTTTTGCAATACGTTAAAATTTGTCCGGAAGGTTCCCGAACAGGCGTGGGATTTTTTGCAACCCTATTTTTCCTCGGAGCGGGAATTTGAGGTGCGTTTTGGCGTGGTGATGCTTTTGGATCATTTTATCCAAGAGGCATATTTTGACCGAGTCTTGGATATTTTGGATCGTGTTCAGCACCCGGGGTACTATGCACAGATGGCAGTTGCCTGGGCACTCGCGGAATGTTATGCGCATGACCCGCAGCAAACCATGGGGTATCTGAAAGAAAGCCGTTTGGATGCCTTTACATTCAACAAGGCGATTCAGAAAATGACAGAATCTTTCCGCGTGCCAGCGGCGGACAAAGAACGCCTTCGCGCGATGCGGCGACCGAAGGAAACAGAATAAGGTGCAGCAAAACGCCTGATATCCGGATCTTCGGGGCCCCCAGGTCAATGTAAGCCGTTTGCTGGAATCCTGTTTCGAAGGAGAAACCGATTCAGGATTTGTTCCGTCTAACAAATTCGGACGCATATTTCAACCCATATCTTTTCGGCGGAGGGCGGCATATCGAATGAATGGGCATGATGATAATGGGCACATTCCAACCCGCACCTTCCGCATGGAGGGGGATTGAGCCCCTGACAAAATCTGGCCATGATCTGGTGATTTCAATCCACGTCCTCTGTATGGGGGGTGGCTATTACCTCTATGAGGCCAACAACGAGGCGTCTCAAGAATTTCAATCCATACCCTCTGCATGGAGGGTGACACGTCGAAAGTAGCTTACGAACACCCCACCACAAGAATTTCAATCCATCCCCCATTCTGGAGGGCGGCTTTTGCGAAAGGACCAGCATAGAGACGGCGCACAAAAAGAACACAGGGGCAGGTAAGCCCCTTACCTGCCCCTGTGCTTTTCCTTCTTACGTTGTTGACGCAGGGCAAACCGTCGAGCCTTTTCCTCTTCGGATTTCTTTTTCCGATTTTCTTTCCGCTCCTGTTTGCCCAATTCCCGCTGCATCTGCAAGGCCTGCTGTGCTTTCGTGCCGGTTCCCTTGTGGGTCATCGATTGTTTTGCCGTACGCCGTGCCCGCTTGGGGTTCCGAATCTCTGCTGGGGCTTGTCCTGCTGCCACGGGCGGACTAAACTGCATGCATCCCCAGTATTTGAGAAGAAAGTCGTATACCTCATAATCCTTTGGTTCTGCACCAAAGACGACTCGGCATACTTCCAGGCTGCCATTTTGTGTGCGCTCATAGATGCCCACCCAAAATGGTCCCTCAAAATAGATGGTGAATGTGGCTGCTGTTGTGTCCATTTGAATTCCTCCCATTGTTGAATCCTGCAAAGAACGGACGACCCATGGGAGGGAGGGTTACTGACTGGAAATTCCAGCGCACGGACTACCAACCGCACTGTGTTTTTATCCTTGCTGTTTCATCATATCGCCTTTTTCAGTTCCTTGCAAGGGTGTGACTGGAAAAAGAACCGCGGTTTTCTGCTCTTCGGGATTTTGCACCATTTCCTCATCACAGAGAAACCGTTCGATAACAGGACCACAGACTTGATATTCCAGATGCTTTGCTAGCCACGTTCCTAGAGCGTCATAAGCGGATCGAATGGTCTCATAGGGGCCGGTGTGCACGACAGCCGCGCAGAGACATGCGGGAATGGTGGTAATATTGGGTCCGTGGGCGGATACAACGGCCTGTGCTTCTACCTCCATCGCCTCATAGGAAAATTCCTCCCCCAAAAAGCGCAGTTGTGTTGGCCCCGTGCGCTGAAGGCCACGACGGTTCATCTCGGCGTGAAGTTCGGCAAAGAGTGCGTGTATCTGTTCGGGTGGAATGGTTTTGCGAATAGAAATGACATTTTGTTCCGGACAATGCATGATCCGAACGGAATAGGGCTCATTCATGGGTTCGATTCCCTCCATTTGAGCAATGGCTTGTTCCATAAGGCGAATGGACTTGCGCATCTTTTCCATCGCCTGGCTAGTATGCGTTATTTGTGCCCGTATGTGTAGGGCGAGGACTTCCTGTGGAAGGGGAAGCAGAGCAGCGATCTCCGCAAGCGTAAACCCAAATCCTTTTAATGTCTCAATTTTTGCCAATGTATCCAGTTGTGTTTGCTCATAGTACCGGTAACCATTTTCATTTCCAACATGTGAAGGATGTAGTAAACCAATGCGGTCATAGTGGCGCAGCATACGGGTGGAAATATGCGCCAGCTTTGAAAATTCGCCAATGGATAACATATAGCCATGCTCCTTTTTGTAGAAATTAAGAACCGGTTCTGAAATGAGCATACACCTTGTCATAGTGATAAAGTCAAGTATTTTCTTGATATTTTGTTGGTTTCACTTGACAACATTTGGCACAATGGATTAAAGTATGTAAAAAATAAAAATGGCGTGCAAAAAGCGAAAGAGCTGGAAACATCGAATATTATACTTGGAAGTTGTCTTGAAAATGGATGTTCTTCTTAGAAAATCTTATATTAAAAAATTTTAATCATACCTCTATATATGGTCATTTATTTTGACTATGATGCAATATTTTTTATCAATTCTTTTTATATAAAGTACCGGGTAAAAGAACGGTTTTTTTGCGTAAATGGACATACTAGGGGCATGTGTCTTGCCGGATGTGATTCAGACGATTGTCAAGAAATACCGGTACCACAGGATATGGAAACAGTGGAGGGCTAGGCGATGATAAGCAGATATAAAATTGTTCTCTTCGATTTGGACGGAACTCTGTGTGAATCCGGAGAAGGCATTCTCAATAGTGCTAAGCATGCGATTCAGGCCGTGGGTTTTCCCGTTCCTCCGCCGGAGATTATGCGCAAGTTTATCGGTCCACCCATGGGACAAAGTCTTCAAAATTTCTGTGGAATGGACAAGGAGCTGGCCGAAAAGGCGGTAGCGATTTATCGGGAACGGTATAATCGTATCGGCTGGATAGAAAATCGTTTGTATCCTGGAATTCAAGAGCTTTTGAAGGATTTAAAAGCTTCGGGGGCCAAGCTGTCTACCGCTTCTTCCAAACCCAAGCCCGCTTTGGAGCGGATTGTACAGCATTTTGGGATTCTCGAATATTTTGATGCATTGGTAGCAGCAGGGCCGGATGGATTCCATTCCAGCAAGCCGGAAATGATTGAACAGGCAATCCGGGAGTGTGGAGGTGCGCAAAAGCAGGAAGTTGTCATGATTGGCGATACACATTTTGATGCAAATGGAGCAGTGGAGGCCGGAGTGGATTTTTTAGCCGCGTCATATGGCTATGGAACCAAGGAGGAACTTGCAGCTGCAGGAGCAGCACATTTTGCGGATTCCGTGGAGGCTTTGCGCCCATATCTGTTTATCGATGAAAATTAAACCAAATTTTTCAAAAATCTTTTCTTTTCGGGCTTGACAAACCCGTAAAGTGTATGGTATATTAATCAAGCACTCTTGAGTGATACAAATGCTGGTGTAGCTCAGTTGGTAGAGCAGCTGATTTGTAATCAGCAGGTCAGGGGTTCAAGTCCGTTCACCAGCTCCAGCAGGATTCCTGCTTTCTGCTGACGCGGAGTTTATTTTGGGAAGAATTCCCTGTCAGAACCAGAAACAAGCTTGCTTCCAAAAGAAGCGGCACATATGGAGGAGTTCCCGAGTGGCCAAAGGGGGCAGACTGTAAATCTGTTGCTTTTCAGCTTCGATGGTCCGAATCCATCCTCCTCCACCAGACTGAGTCTGGACGCAATTCGCGTTCAGACTCTTTTCTTTTTTACTCGGGCAAAGTGCCCGCGCTGGAAGCGGCATCTAAAGTGTCCACCCCTTCCAAATTAAAAGCTACATTTCGATTTTTTGAAATGTAGCTTTTTTATGTTTTTGCTTGAATCCCTTCCGCTTTATACGGATTGCGGAGGTGACTTTTTGATATAAAATAAAAAGAGAGCCCATTCTCAACCTGTCGGAGAATGGTCTCTCTTTTTCTCTTGAAAGAACGGTTTTTTAGATACTTATGGTTCTCCACAGCCATACGTCCGAATGGCGTACTCATAAATGCTGCGTCGGTACAACACCAGATAGATTTCCATGGAAGGGTGCTGCTGCAAAAAAAGCTGAATACTGGCTACAGCGGTCTTTAAAGCTTCCTGTCTCGGAATGGCGTAATCGCCGGAGAAAATCAAAGGAAAAGCTAAACTTTTACAGCGATAGGCCGCTGCTAATCCCATAGAATGGAAATAACAAAGCTTTAGAATTCGACGTGCATTGTGAATGGAACCGAACCAGCCCGGACTGGCCGTATGGATGATAAAACGAGCAGGCAGATGAAACCCTGGCGTAATCACTGCTTTCCCCGGCGGACAATATCCCACGTCGCGGCAGGCTTTTTGTAACAGGTGTTCTCCCGCCGCATGGAAAATGGCTGCACAGATGCCCGGCCGCTTTTTCAAAGATACGCTGGCGGCGTTGACGATCGCATCCACCTGCATTTGTGTAATATCTCCGTATACGATGTGGAACGGCATAGAATCCTCTCCTTTTACATCAGAAATCCACAGGCCAGATAGCCAAAGAAACTGACACCGGCGGCCATGGCGGCGTAAGGCATTTGTGAAAAGGCGTGGTCCATATTCTGCATTTTGCAGCAGCTGGAAGTCAATACGGTGGCATCCGAATAGAAACAAGCATGACTCCCCAATGTTGCGCCGGAGACGACCGCTGCCATGACCAATACGAGATTAGCTCCCAGCATGTTGGCCAGAGGCATAATAATTGGGACAATAATCGCAGGCACTCCCCACACGCTGCCCGTGCTGAAATTGAGGATGGCCACAGCGACAAACACCACTGCCGGTAAAATCGAAGCAGTCATATAGGGGCTGATAGCGTGAATGACGTATTCTGCGATGCCGATGTCAGACATGGCCTCCTGCATCACAAAAGCGAAGAAAATAATTGCAACGGTAGGAATCATATTACAAAATCCATGCATGGCCAAATCGCAGAAGCCGGAAAAAGTCATACGGCGGCGGGGAAGATACAATATAAAGCAAACGCCGATAGCTGCGGTTACAGCGAGAAATAATTCCCCGGTGAAGATGGCAAGAAAAATCAGCACACCGATCGGCAGTACAAAGTCCAGCAAACTGCCCTCGGTTCCCTCAGCCCCTTCGTCATCCTCAAAATTCAGAGATTCGCTCTCCGATGAATACACTTGTCCGGTTGCTTTTACGCGGTCATACGCCTTACGCATCCGCCCTATTTTGGGGATGATTCCACTGATAAAGAGCGGGACAATGAGAACGGCAGCAATCGCGTAGAAGATAAAGGGAATAATGTGGTAGAAGGTTTGCAGGGCGTTGCCATAGCCCAGTTCTGCTACACCGGGTTCAGAGAAGAATAGGGCGGAGAAAAAGATCGCCCATGTGGAGAAAGGAAGCAATGCGCATACAGGGGCGCCGGTAGAGTCGATGATATACGACAATGCTTCACGCGGAACCTTTTTGCGATCGGAGATTTGCCGCATGCAGGTGCTTAATGTCATAATATTCAAATAGTCGTCAACAAAAATGAGAATCCCCATAACCCAGGTCAGCAGCATACTGGAGCGGGGACCTTTGCAGAGCCTTTCTAATAGGCGGGAAAATCCGAGTGTGCCACGAGAAGCGCCTACCAAAGCGATCAGCGATCCAAACAGCCCACAAACCATGAATACCCATTCGTGGCTATAATCGGTTACAACGCGGAAAAAAGCATCCATCCAACCTTGAGCGAACCCCCAACCGTCGGTAATGATGTATGTACATAGGGTGCCGAGAATCAGGGATTCCAGAGTTCGTTTCGTCTTTAATGCAAATACAATAACCAATAAAACAGGGACCAACGTCAATATGCCATAGCCATCCATTCAAAGGCCTCCTCATGATATGCTTGCGTCCATGTGCCAAGAGTATAACACGGATCAAAATAACATGAGATTAAGAAAATCGCGGGCATATTAAGGCCACGTTAAAATTTGTATTTGACCATATTAGCATGATGGATATAAAGAGAAAATGACGTGGAGCCGATTGAGAAACGGGGCGAAATGGCGAGCGAAAAAGCATGTATGGTCGTTTTATGAAAAATGCTTTTTGCAGAGTACGTATGATTGTGCCACTAAAGAGAAGAAAGAGGAGAGATCGGGCGAAACATTTTCAATAAACCTCTCCGTATGGTATAATAGAACCCAAAGTTTGGTACAACAGATAGACTACTAATAGAGAGGAGATTGCCATGAACGAAAAAGAAGTCGCTGAAATTCGCCGGCGTTTTCGACCAGATAAAAGCAATATCACTTGTGTCCGAGGCTGTTATGTAAATGATAAACGTGAGATTGTATCGGAATTTCGCCAGTCGTTGGCTTTGACCCCGCAGGAGGAAGCTGAAAAACTGTTGACCATTCTCAAGCGCACATTGTCCGGAACCCTAGGAAAGAATTTGATCGACATTGATTTCGCCACACAACAGGTGGTGGACAGTGAAGAACACCGTTTGCTGATGGAGCTCCGAAACTCTGCCCTTGAAAACGACGAGGCTATCCAGGAGCTTTTTCAGCGGATTGTCCAGTCGCTTTCCATCGAAGGGCATTACGTCATCCTATTGGCCCACGATACATACGATGTCCCCTACCGTTCTAAGGATGGAGAACAGCAGGGGGATGCCTCTTCAGAGGTATACTCGTACTTCTTATGTAGTATTTGCCCGGTCAAACTGACCAAACCAGCCTTGAGTTACTATATCAATGAAAACGCCTTCCACAACCGCAGGGAGGATTGGATTGTTGCTGCGCCAGAGCTGGGATTCCTGTTTCCTGCTTTTGAGGATCGCAGTACCAATATCTACAGTGTATTGTATTATTCACGCGATATTGCAGAAATCCATCCGGAATTCGTGGACGCTGTGTTCCGTTGTGACATTCCGATGTCAGCTGCTGCGCAAAAAGAAACCTTTGAATCGATATTGGGAGAGACACTGGCAGATGATTGCAGCTATGATGTAATACAGTCTGTGCACGACCAGTTGAGCGGGATGATTGAAGAACATAAGGCAAATAAGGAAGTGGAACCCTTAGTCATTTCCAAGGGAACCGTCGAACAGGTTTTGGAATCCTGTGGGGTTCCGCAGGAGAGAACGGTTGCCTTTTCCGAAAAATATGATACAGAGTTCGGTTCGGATATGGCCATTCGGCCGCGCAACATCGTCAATAGTAGGCAGTTTGAAGTGTGTACCCCGGATGTGACCATCCGCGTAAATCCAGAGCGGAGCGACCTATTGGAAACCCGCGTGATCGATGGAAAGAAATACATCCTCATCCGTGCGGAGGAAGGGGTAGAGGTCAATGGCGTACCCATCCATATTTCCGAAAGGAAAGGGCAAGAAAACGTTTAGTCGCCTTGCCCTTGTTGAGAAACCGATCGTTTTGTTTGTTAATAATATATAAGCTAACATACCTGGCAATGCAGTGTAGATTCGTGTTGTAAAAAAGCACTAAAATACTGCGGCCGGTTTTGATATTTCGCTTAACTTTTTAGGAATTGAAGGAAACATTGATTAAAACGTTCCAATTCATCGTAGAAGATGCCATGACCACTGTTTTCGAAGGCGAAGAGCTGAGAGCCGGCGATCCGCTGGTTTTGCAGTTCCCCCAGTTCAAACGGCACAATTTGGTCTTGTTTACCGTGAAAGATTCCCGTTGGAACATGCACACTGTACAAGTCGGCACAGCCGTCCTCATCCCTGAGGGCGTAGCCCGTGGCGATCGTTCCGATGCTGGAGGCCGAGAGGGAAAGATCGCAGAACCAGTCTTTGATCGCTTCGCTATGAGGGCTATAAAGCAGTTTCCGGCTGAAATCTTCGCTGAATTGAGCGCGATCTGTTTGAATTTGCTCAATCATTTGATCTACAGCATCCTGTGTCATTCCATAAGGGAAGTCCGGCGTCTGTGTAAAGCGGGGAGCTGCTGCTGCCAAAAGGACAAGCTTTTTTACACCATAGCCACGACAGCGATTCATATAGCGAAGGACGATCGCTCCTCCCATGGAGAATCCAACGAGGGTAAATCGATGGAGGTGCAAAGCACGAACGACTTGGTCGATATCGGATGCCATTTGATCGTAATGATAACAACAGGCAGGGGCATCGGAATGACCGAAGCCCCGCAAGTCCATTGTGATCACTCGATAGCCGCATTTGATGAGAAGTTCTTGCTGGTATTCGAACATCTTGGCCGATAGCGGCCAACCGTGAATCATCAGAATGGTTTCCTTTCCCAAAGGATTGGGATCGTAGACTGCAAGCTTCACGCAATCACGAGTGCGGATAAAAAACATGGTAAAAACTCCTTTTTCTATTCATAATATTGTTTGGACATGCCTTGTGTTCTCTGGAAGGAGCGATTCGGAGAAGGCGCTATACCGGCCTTTTTCATAGGAAAAATCGGGGAGATAAAAAGGATTTCAAAAAAAATTGAAATTTTTTCAAAAAAGGTGTTGACAAAAGGGGTAGGGTTTGGTATTATATTCGAGCACCT
>ENA-ORMO01002135-ORMO01002135.1-human-gut-metagenome-genome-assembly--contig:-NODE-2135-length-17014-cov-2.699923_pt1 | contig 17014 bp, 10 predicted proteins | sample MGYA00242106_ERZ509001 | MGnify/ENA primary metagenome ERZ509001 (study PRJEB26280, sample SAMEA2338736) | human gut metagenome | biome: human gut; feature: human-associated habitat; material: faeces... | reverse complement strand
TGTTTTTTATTGTTTAGAATTTTCTCTTGACTTTTTATATAGAATGTCTCCTTTCAAAATGGTATTTTTCTTGTAAATTAGTCAAGATATCGCTAAAATCACTTTTCAACTAATTATTAGGTAATCTTAAAATAAACGATTCGTATGGTGCTAACACAAGCTGCTTTAGGTTTATAATTCCATTTTTGTTATAATTTGATAAGATAATCTCAGCAGAAGCGTTATATGAAAAAGATTGTTCAGTCTCATAAAAATTACAAATAATTAATAACTTTTCTGTACCTAAACTTCTTGTATAAGCATAGATGTTTTCATCATTTGGTAATAGCAACTCATAGATTCCATGCACTAGGGTTTCTTCTGTTTTTCGGAGTTTAATAAGACTCTGATAATAATAAAAGATTGATTGTTTATCATCTAATGACTGTTTCGCGTTAATTGTTATGTAATTTTTATTTACAGGTAACCAAGGCGTCCCGCTGGTAAAACCAGCGGCATAGCTGTCATCCCATTGCATAGGAGTCCTAGCATTATCTCTCGCTTTCTTTTTAAGTGCAGCAAGCACTATTTCTTTTGGTTCTCCTTTTTCTAAACGTAATTTTGCCATATGACGACTCTCAATGTCTTTAAAATCAGCTATACTATTAAAATCAGCATTTGTCATTCCCAGCTCTTCACCTTGAAAAATATAAGGTGTTCCCTTCATTCCGTGTAGAAGAGTTGCAAGCATTTTAGCTGACTCTATGCGATACTTTCCTGCATTTCCCCATCTTGAAACAATCCTAGGTAAGTCATGATTACTCCAAAATAAACTATTCCATCCTTTTCCTTCCATTTCAGTTTGCCATTTTGAAAATACTCGTTTTAAATCAGGAAGATATAGTGGTTTTAAATCCCATCTTTGTTTTCCAGCTATTTTATCAAGATTTATCTGTTCAAATTGAAAAATCATACTTAACTCCTTGCGTTCAGGAGCTGAATACAATGTAGCTATCTCAGGGGTTGCCCCCCAACATTCCCCTACGGTCAATAAATCAGAGTTCCCAAATGTTTTTGCGTTCATTTCTTGTAGGTAATCATGTAGTTTAGGTCCATTCTCTTTTATTTTTTGATCAGGTTGTTTCCCAATCAAATCAATGACATCCATTCGAAAGCCACCAATACCTAAATCAATCCAGAAGTTCATCATCTTCCATATTTCATTTCGCATATTTGGGTTTTCCCAATTCAAATCAGGTTGCTTTTTGCTGTAAAAGTGAAGATAGTATTCTTCTGTCTCTTCTGAATACTCCCAAGCACTGCCTCCAAAATTAGATTCTAAATCATTTGGTGGCTGATTTCCTACTCCCTTTCTCCATATATAATAATCTCTATAAGGGTTATCCTTTGAACTTTGACTCTCAATAAACCACTCATGTTCATCGGAAGTATGATTGACAACTAAATCTATAATAATTTTAATATTATGATTTTCACATTCTCTAATTAAATTTTTCATATCTTCCATCGTTCCATACATAGGATCAATACCATAGTAGTCAGAAACATCATACCCATTATCCACACCTGGAGATGGATACATCGGACTTATCCATAGAACGTCTATTCCAAGCTTTTCTAAATAAGGTAGTTTTTCCTTTGATATCACCAATTCCATCACCATTGCTATCTTTAAAGCTTTTGGGATAAATTTGATACACAACACTATTCATCCACCATTTTTTAATCGTTATTTTTCTCCCCTCCTTGCTTTTAGCTTCTATTTAAAGTATAATATTTCTAAAATGTATTCGCTTGCAAAAAATTCTCATTTAATAACACAATATTAAGATTTAGGAGAAATTATGGAACATACTTATCTAGAAAACAAATCCCATGGTACATCTTTTTATCCCCTTCAGGTATATTCACATGCCGATAAAAATGGTTTTTATTTTGTTAGCCAACATTGGCATGATGAAATGGAGTGGATTTATGTCGAAGAGGGATTACTCAATATCATCGTTAGTGGTCAGCAACTGCAAATTTCTGCTGGGGAATTTTGTTTTATTAACTCTGGAGAATTGCACGAAATCAGTTCATCCAAAGGCAATACTCTTCACCATGCTATTGTTTTTTCTCCCCAGCTACTTAATTTTGCATATTATGACGTCTGCCAACATCATTTCTTAGAACCAATAACAGGTTCACAACTATTATTTCCTACGATCTACCAAGTTTCAGGCGATTTACATCAGAAAATCTTACAACATTTTAAAAAGATTATTAGCCTTTACCATGAATTATCAGAACTGCATTTCTTTGAAATAAAGATAAATCTCATGCAGGTAATAGGATTGTTATTAAAAGAAAGTGTTTTTTACAAAAACATGAGTACAAATAAGGACACTACTTCTACAAAACTTTTAAAAAAAACAGTCGATTACATCCAAAAAAATTATATGACTCCTATTTCTTTAAAAGATTTATCTGCAAAAATGTACATGAGTCCTAATTACTTCTGTAGTTTTTTTCATAAAAAAACAGGAAAAACTCCAATAGCCTTTATAAATGATTACCGTATTGAAAAAGCTGCTAATCTATTATCAAATACCGAGTTACCTATCACACAGATTGCTCCTGCGGTAGGTTTTCAAAATCTTAGTTATTTTATTAGAAAGTTCAAAGAAAAGAAAAAAGTCAGTCCTAAACGCTATCGAGAGCTAGCAAAGTCACTACAGTAAGTATCCTGCAAATAGAAACTGACTAAATAATGCTATTCTACACTTCATATAGGTAACCTATTACTCAAAAAGACCGTCAGCTTAAGCTAAACGGTCATTTTTAATGTTTTTATAATTTCACAACTTCTAGCTGTTCGCCACCAAGCAAGACGAGATATTTATCAACGTTTTTTCTATCATAAGACTTGCTGAGAGCTTCTGCATATAAAGCCATTTGTCCTTGATAGCGTTCCTTGATTTCCTCGCTATTTTTGTATTTATCAGTCTTGTAATCAAAGAGTACGATGCGGTCATCTAAGACAAGGTAACCATCGACAATCCCACGGACAACGAATTTTTCCTTACTGTCAGGGTCCTCTTTTAACATGGCAAAAGGTGCTTCACGATAAATCTTGTCCGTATGTTGCTGAATCAACTGACCGAGCTCTGAATTTTCAAAAAAGGCTAGGACATTTTCCAAACGAATACGTGCTTTCACCTCATCTTCTGCCGAAACTTGGGCTAACGCCGCGGTAATATCGGCTATCGTCACCTGTTTTGATAGAGGAATACGTTGCATGAGTTCATGCATTGCCGAACCAATGGCTGTCGCTTCAATTTTGGCTTTCTTCGAAAAATCTGGCAATTCAAATGTTGGTTGTGCTTGATAGGCTTTTGTCATCACGTCAACACCGTCAGTATCCATGACTGGCTCATAGAGTTTTTTAACCTGACTTGGCGTTCTCAAACTTGGCAAATTGATGGCTGCGTGGTACTTCGCATTTAACTTTTCGACAGCTTCCAATCTATCCAAGGCTTCCGTGATATTTTCAGACTGGCGGTTCTTTGTCAAATCATCTGGCGTTATCACAGAAGTGACTTCAATTTTACCAATCTTATCATCTGTCAAATCTTCCTCCGTGACAAAATCAACGGCAAAAGGCAAGTTCTCCTTGCTATAAGCCTCATAAATGGCTAACACCCAATCTTGAAAGGTCATGAAATTCTCACGTTCTGCCACTGGCAAATGATCGTTTTCTGATTTACCGCTATATTTATCCACTAACTTTTCGGAGCTTGCTTTTCCGACCAAATACAATTTCTTTTCTGCGCGGGTCATGGCAACGTAAAACAATCGCATTTGTTCTGAAAGCGTAGCTAAGCGCAATTCACGCTTATTGAGCTGGTAAGGCAAGGTATCCATGCTAACCTTGACTGTTGGGAAAACATCCGTTTCCAACTCTTCTTTCATATCAGCTAGATACTTGATACCTGCACCATTTTGACGTGATAAAATCAAGGGTGACATCAAATCCTGAATACTAAATTTCTTGTCAATATTCAAAATGAAAACATACTTGAACTCGAGACCTTTACTTTTATGAATAGTCATCAAGTTCACCGCATTTTTAGGCAGAGCCACCTCAACGTCCGCAAGGTCATTCTCACTTTCTAACACCTTATCAATCATGCAAATAAATCGTGAGAGTCCTTTAAAACCAGTTCGTTCAAAATTATTGGCACGAAGAGCTAAAGCATATAAATTCGCTTGACGTTGCTCAGCACGTGGTAAATTGCCCACGTAATCATAGTAAAATCTGTCGTTGTAAATTTTCCAAATCAAGTCATAAAGCGCATGCCATTTGGCAAATTCACGCCAAGCAACAAAACAAGCCATAAAATCAGCCAATTTATCATGTAAAGTGATTGTCATCAATTCATTATGACTTCCTTTGCCAGCTAAAGCATGCTCCAATTTTTGATACAAATTAGCTCTATGGTCATCTTCTGTTGTTTGTAGCGCAAGGCGTGCCAGCTCATCTTCATTGAATGAAAACATCGGTGAACGCATGAGTGCCACTAAGGCATAGTCATTGAGCGGATTATCAAGGGCGCGAAGCGTGTCAAGCATAACCATGACTTCGACTGATTTAAGGTAATTTTGCTCACCACCGTCAGTCACCAAAGGAATACCATAGTGTTCAAAGGTTTGTAAAATACCGTCGTTACGCGTGCGTGATGAGACCAACAAGGTAATATCCTCGAAAGCAACGTGTTCCTCATTGTGCAAACGAATGATTTCTTTAGCCACTAACTTGACTTCGTTAGGGTTGATTTGTCCTTCTTCGGCATCACTTGGCAAGTCACTATTGTTATCAATGTCGTAGATAAGCACTTGCGTTTTATTTTCTGGGTGACTTTCCTTTTGAGCAGGGCTTCCAGCGACCAATTGATGTGTGTCATCGTACAAAATCTCACCAACAGCCTCGTCCATTAAATGCGTAAAAATACTGTTTGTCGCATCTAAAACTTCTGACTGACTACGGAAATTCTCTTTTAACAAAATTAATTTCCCATGGTCAGGATGTTCTTGAAAATCTTTAAATTTTTGGTTAAAAATCTGTGGGTCGGCTTGACGGAAGCGGTAAATGGATTGCTTGATATCCCCCACCATAAATCGATTATGACCATTCGACAACAACTCCAACATGCGTTCTTGCGTGTGGTTATTATCTTGGTACTCATCGACCATGACTTCGTGATACTTATTCTGATAAAGTTCACGAATATCAGCGTTTTCTTCCAAAATCTGAATGGCAAAATGGGCAATATCCGAAAATTCAAAAGCATTTTCTTGGATTTTCGCTTGTAAATATTGCTCTGAAAAATCTTGCATAAATGCCTGCAATAGCTCTAGCAACGGAAGGCTTTCTGGCTGGTATTTAAAAATGGTTTCCAAATGTTTCAAACCAGTCAAACGCCCCTGTAAGGTTTTAAAGACGGGATATTTCGTTCCTGCAACTGTCACAGCAGGACCAGCTGGAAGCAATTTCGCCACATCTGTCGCCAACCGTCCAAGTCCGTCACGACCATAAAGAGTTTCAAAATGCTGTGCCCATTCACGCAAATGCTCAATGATATTCAAATGCTTTTTATAATTGGCTGTGGGTGTTCCTTTGGCTGTTTTTTGCTTGTAGTCTTCTAAATCAGTCACATCTTGCAACTGGTCAGCCGTATCATGCAAGCAAGTCAGAAAATCCGTGACTTCTTGGTCAGGAATTGCTGAAAAATCGGTATAAGTTTTAGCACCTTTTAAAAATACTTCTGCCAACCACTTCTGTGGATTATCGGTTGCTTGACTAAAATCATAAATTTTATAAACAATGCCTCTAAAAGCGGTGCTATCCTTACGATTACCAGAAAAATTCCGCACTAATTGACGAAAAAGCTCAGCATTATTTCCTGTCATGTAATCAGAAAAAAGGTCAAAAAAGACTTCATTTTTCAAAATATCTTGCTCACTCTTATCCGTCATAATACGGAAAGTTGGTGAAATTCCCAGCGTGTAGCCGTATTGATTGACCAATTTCTGCGTAAAAGCATCCATGGTTCCAATATCAGCTGTCTGTAAGCCCAGCAACTGCTCATTGAGATAATTTTTCAAATCATTGTCAGTCGTTTCTTGCAGAGCTTGGCTAATTTTCTTCTCAATACGCTCTTTTAATTCCCCAGCAGCCTTGACCGTGAAGGTTGAAATGAATAGCTGGTCAATCGTCACACCACGCAAAATTTTATCAATAATGCGTTCAACCATGACAAAGGTTTTCCCAGAACCAGCCGATGCAGACACCAAAATATTATTGCCATAACTATAAATAGCTTCGATTTGTTCTGGCGTGCGTTTTTGTTTTTTGGATGACTGTGCTTCTTGGATTTGTAGAGAAGAAATGTCTTCTGACGTTAGAAATGGTTTAAAGATCATCTGTTTCCTCCTCTTCTTGCATTAGGCTCAAAAAGCCTTGACGTCTATCTTTTCTTGGTAATTTATACCATTTGCGAGCATAAGGCATATGGCGGTCAGCCTCAAATCGTGTGATTGCCTTCAATTGGTCTCCTTGAACTGACTTACCGTCCTCACTATAAGGATTAATCAAGAAATGCCCTTTCTTAATCTGCTCTGCTGCTTTCAGATATAAGTTTTGATTATAAGCTAGCAAAATCTCAAGTTCTTCTTGACTGTAAAGCGAATCATTCAGATGATAGCGACCATTGGCTAAATACGCTTTTTCATCTTCCAAGAATAGACCACGATAAGTCAACTCTTTAGCCAAATTTTCTAAAATTTTCTCTGTTGTAGCCACCGATGACAAATCAACTTTTGGCTCTTGCATATGCAAATACATAGCACCAAAAATATGCTCTGACTCGCTCAAGCCTTTTTTATCACGCAAAGCTTGCACATAAGTCACCAATTGCGGACTTAAGCCATTGTAGAATTTCTGAATATCAAAAGTATTGCGACTTGATTTGTAATCCACAATGCCAAGACTGCCGTCTGATAAGCGGTCAACACGGTCAATAATTCCTCTGATACGAACACTATTTGCAATCATTAATTCAAACGTTTCTTCTTCACTTTCAACTTGAATCTGAGCATCATCACGTAAAATCGTTGCTGTACTTCTAGCAATATCTTCCAAGACAGTCAAAGAATAACGACTTTCTTCATCTTCTTCGTAAACAAATTTGAAATCGTCTTCCAAATTCGTTGTTTGAATAGCTTTATCAAGTTTGCTATCAAAAGAATGGTTTGAATCATCTTTCATGACCAATTCAAAAACACGATGCAGGTAGGTACCATGATTTCTGGCATCTGGGTGAATCGTCTCAACCTCTTGCAAGCCAAGAACATATTGCAAGAAATATTTATACTGATTATTGTAGAAGGTAGTGACTGCAGATGATGATAACAAAATCGGCTCATCACTTGGAAAACGTGCCTCAATCACGTCGGCAGAGACCGTCTTAGTTTGCATATTATCCTTAATCAGCGGCAATTCAATGCCTTCTGCTGCCAATTTTTTTCGAAGATAACGAACAGCAACTGACCAGAAAGTTTGCTCTTCCTTGCTAAGTTCACGCTCTTCTTCAATCGCCAAACGATTGACTTCAATCACACGAGACAATAAGGCCTTATAATTACCAATGTCCTCGGCATCCGTTGACAAACGATTACGACCTTTAGCAAGAACTGGCACACCAAAGCTAGCTAATTCGGTTAAGTAAGAAGATTCCGTATCTTCGGCTTCGTTGGCAATTTGTGGCAGACTAAGCACCAATTCTTCTGTCGCCGAGTTAAATAACGATAGGGCAGCAAAATGATTTTTCTTGATATTTTCGCGACTAACAATATCAAAACGTTGATTATCATCAGTTGATTCGTTGATTTGGGCACGTTCTTCATCTGAAATCAGACTACTATTTTGCGCAATTTTTGGAAAATGTGCCTGCGTCATGCCCAAAGCAAAGACAAATTTATTGGTGTGCGGTTCCACCAAATCATAAGATTTGACCGAAACAACATCAACCGTTGCAGGCACTACACGGTACTGCGCAGCTAACATTCCGCTGCGAATCAAGGACAAACAGTCATCCAGCGATAACTTTTCTTGCCCAAAAATCGTTTGAAATTGCGTTAAAATACCTGTAAATGTCCGCCAAACTTGCTCATGCTTTTCTTGTTCATTTTCTGAAAAAGTCGCTACCATGCCTTCTAGATTATCAGGCAAATGAATGGCGTGTAAAAATGTCATTAATTTCTCAAGCAAACTAGAGCCACGTTGCTTTTGCGCCTTAAATAAAGCAAGTAAAGGCGTCATGATTTGCTCGCGCATGCGATTAACAAAGGCTAAATGTTTTTTTCCTTTATAAACAATCGTGAATTCCTTGGCAAATTTGCTTTGTCCCTTAATATCAGCATAAATCAAATATTGCTCAAAAAGGTCTAAATCTTCTTGCTTGAAATTTCCATAAAGCCCTGTTTTTAACAGATTAACAACATCTTCGGTACGAAAACGATAACGCTTCACACGCTCCAACGAATCAATAAAATGCACCAAAGGGTGGTCACTCATTGACTCCGCTTTTCCGAAATAATAAGGAATGTCATATTTGTCAAAAATCTTGCCAATTTGCAAACGATAGCTGTCCACATCACCTAAGAGCACTAAAATATCCTTGTAACGATACCCTTGATAAAGCTTATGACGAATAGCTTTTGCCACATGCTCGACCTCTTCTTTCTGATTAATGACATCCCAAATAGCGTAATGTTTTTTATCATCAGCCGTCAGCGTCACATCTGAACTCGTAAAGTCGTGCTTTGCTTCAAATAATTTTGATAATTTTGAAAAAGCCTCGTGAGATTTCTGAGAACTTTCAACATACTGCGGTTGCGCATGGAATTTAGCCGCTAAACCACGCAAGAAATCTAAACTCGCTTGGTAAATATTTCCCGTCGAAAATGCCGCTCTATACGCCTTTTGACTACTGTAAGTTCCGATAATCACTTGCGCACATTTTTCTTCAAGCAAGCTTACTAGATACTCTTCTTCTGCTGAAAAGCGTGTAAAACCGTCAATGACAAGGCTCACATTTTCAAGCGTAGCATCCAAATGTCCTGCCTCAACCTGCTTTGCAAAATAAGCAATCTTGCTCTGATTATCATACTGATTGGCAAGCAAAATATCATTAACCGCTAAAAAGATTTTCACCAAATCTTCCTGCTTCTCCGCTGAATGCAATTCTGCCAAATTAAGCACAGTCATGTTAGCCGTTTTTAATTCTTTGTATAAATCAACCAACTGCTTGATAAAATTCGTATCCTGCTTCAAACGCCCAAAAACTTTCAAATCTGTATCTGAAAAATGTGACAAAGCACGGTAAAAAATCATAGCCAAGCCATTGTCATCAATGCTTTCCTTGACCTGCGCTTCATTTAACACAAAATAACGAGCCATTTGAGCAAAACGTGTTACCGTAATCGCAAAAGAAGCTTCGTCTCGTAACAACTCCAAAACTGCTCTTTCTTTTTCAAAAGATAAAGAGTTGGGAGCAATGTAAAAAACACGCTTACCAGCTTCTGCCTGAGCTACTGCCTCTCCAACTAAAATTTCAGTCATATCATACTGAATATCTGTGTATAGTAATTTCATAACATACCTTCATTAAGCAAATCGTTACTCCTATTATACCAGATTTCAAAGTGTTTATAAGCTCTCAACAATCATCAAAAATCCCACCACTACTTTCGTAATGGTGGGAATCATCTATATTACCCAAAATAGCACAATGAGTTTGGAAATTAACGAACTTCTGCGCCGAGTTGGTCAACAAGGAATTTAGTGATTTTATCCATGTATTTAGCAACTTCTTCGTCAGTTAAGTTGTCATTTGGATTTTGGAATGTGAGGCTGTAAGCCATTGATTTCATGCCTTCAGCGATATTTGCTCCAGCATAAACATCAAAGAGTTTGATGTCAGTCAAACGTTTCACTTTAGCTGATTCAATCGCTGCTAGGATTTCTTTATGAGTTGTTGCTGCCGGTAATAGCAAAGCAATGTCACGAGAAACAGCAGGGAATTTAGTGATTTCAACAAACGCTTTGTCAGCGTGAAACGCTGCTTCAATGATATCCAAATTCAATTCAGCCACGTAAGTTTCTGGAACGTTGTAGTTTTTAGCAGTTTGTGGGTGAACTTGTCCAACAAAACCAACTAATTGACCGTCCAAGTAAATACTTGCTGTACGACCTGGGTGCATGCTAGCAAGACCTTTTTCAGCTACATAATCAACTGTCAAATCAAGTTTGGCAAAGATAGCTTCAACGATACCTTTCGCATAGAAGAAATCAACTGGCGTTGCTTTTGTTTGGAAATCTTTTTCAGCAACCAATCCAGAAATCGCAAAGGCAAATGTGTTGACTTCGTTTGGCAATTCTTCTTTTGGATTACCTTTTTGTTCAAAAACTTTACCGATTTCGTAGATTGCCACGTTGCTATTTTTACGAGCAACGTTGTAAGCCACAGTATCAAGCATACCAGAAATAACATTTTGGCGAAGAACTGAGCGTTCTACCGACATTGGCCACATCAATTCTGTCAAGTTGCTTGGTTGCAATGTAAATTCAGTTGCTTTTTCAGGTGTTGTCAAAGCGTATGAGACGATTTCAGTCAAACCAGCACCCTCAGCGATTGAACGCATTTTACGACGTAATTTTTGTGTTGCTGTCAATTCACCTGCTGTACCTGCAGCTTCTGGAAGTGTAGTTGGGAGGTTATCATAACCATAAATACGTGCGATTTCTTCAACCAAATCAGCTTGGATAGCAATATCCCAACGACGACGTGGCACAGAAACTGTAAATTCATCTGCTTTTCCTGACAAACCAAAGCCAAGTTTGGCAAAGACATCTTCAATGTCAGCGTAAGTCAATTCTGTTCCCAAACGAACGTTAACATAATCAAGTGTTGTTGATACTTCAACAGCTTCAGTTGGAACTGAACCAGCTTCAACACTACCAGCAAGAACATCACCGTCAGCTAATTCTGTAAGCATTGCAGCTGCAAAATCAAGAGCTTCAGCAACAGTTGCATAGTTGATACCTTTTTCAAAACGTGATGAACTTTCAGAACGAAGGTTCAAACGACCGCTTGTTTTACGAATTGATGTTCCGTCAAAGACTGCCGCTTCAAGTACAACGTTTTTAGAATTGTCATCAATTTCAGTAGCTTGACCACCCATAACACCTGCAAGTGCAACTGGTTTATCAGCAACTGTGATAACAAGGTCTTCAGCAATCAATTCACGTTCTTCGCCGTCAAGAGTAACCAATTTCTCACCAGCACGCGCATTGCGGGCAACGATTTTGTTATCTTCAAATTTGTTCAAATCAAAGGCATGCATTGGTTGACCAAAGTACAACAAGACATAGTTTGTCACATCAACAACGTTATTGATTGGACGGATACCAGCGTTCATCAAAAGGTTTTGCAACCATTGTGGACTTGGTTTAACAGTCACATTTTCAACCACGCGCGCTTTGTAAGTCAAGACTTTATCAGATTCAATAGCAACGTTGATAACATCTTTTGCTGCTTTAGAAACTTCTTTAAGTTCTTTTTCTGGGAAATGAACTTCTTTACCATAAATGGCAGCCACTTCGTGAGCAACACCACGCATAGAAAGAGCATCCGCACGATTTGGCGTGATTGACAATTCAACAATTTCATCGTCTAAATCAAGATATGGGAAAATGCTATCACCTGGCTTAGCATCTTCTGGCAAAATTTGAATACCGTCTGAAAATTCTCTTGGAATGATAGAATCTGGCAAACCAAGTTCTTGGAGTGAGCAAATCATCCCAAGTGATTCCATGCCACGGATTTTACCTTTTTTGATTTTGTAGTTATCAGCAATACGTGCACCTGGAACAGCCACGATAACGTTGATACCAGCAGTCACATTTGGAGCACCGCAGACAATTTGACGCAACTCTTCATCACCAGTATCCACTTGGCAAAGGTGCAAATGTGTTTCTGGAACATCTTCACAAGATACAACGTGACCAACAACTAGTTTTGTCAAGCCTTCAGACGGTGTTGAAACACCTTCGACTTCAATCCCTGTTGTTGACATTTTTTCAGAAAGCTCATATGTTGTTACATCAACATCAACAAGCTCTTTTAACCATTTATAACTTACTAACATAATAATGTGTTAAAAGCTTTTCGCAGTCAAAATACGTTTGACAGGCAAGCTTCTTTATCCCTTTCTACTGTTATTCTTTCAGGGCTTTTCTCAAAAGCCAATCTGTATCTACTTTATCGCCAACTTTAAAAGAGTGTTCTGAAAATTTTTCAAAACCATATTTTCGATAGAACCCTTGTGCCTTAATATTATGTTCCTAGACACCTAACCAAGCCCAATCAAAGCTGCCTTCTTTTGCCACATCAAGCGCTAGCCCAAATAATTTCTTACTTAAGCCTAATCTTTGACACTCGTTAAGAATGTAAATGCGTTGAATTTCAAAGGCATTTTCTAGGTCATGTTCAGTCTGTGTAACGCCCATCAACTAAGACAAAATGAACATCAGATTCTAGGTCAGCTACCCCTTTTTCGAGTTGTTCTAAAGTGTAACTATCATCGAAAAACTGTTGAAGTTCTTCTTCGGTATTATCAAAAGCAAAAGTTTCGCGAAAAGTCTGAATATTAAGTTCTTGAAAGATACTTAATTTATCCAATGTCACTTTCTCAACTTCTATTTCTGACATATCTTTTCCTCCAATCGTTTTTCGGTTATCTCGTTTTATTTAAATTGTTCTGAGAAACGGACATCGCCTTGATAGAAACCACGGATATCATTGATACCATAGCGAAGCATTGCGATACGTTCTTGACCAAGACCAAAAGCAAAGCCAGAATATTTTTCAGAATCAACACCAGACATTTCCAAAACGCGAGGGTGTACCATACCAGCACCAAGGATTTCAATCCAACCAGTTTTCTTACATACGTTACATCCTTTACCACCACATTTGAAGCATGAGACGTCAACTTCTACTGATGGTTCAGTAAATGGGAAGTATGATGGACGAAGACGAATTTTACGGTCTTCACCAAACATTTTCTTGATAATCATTTCAAGCGTTCCTTTTAGGTCACCCATAGAAATGTTTTCCCCAACAACAAGACCTTCGATTTGGTGGAATTGGTGGCTGTGAGTCGCATCATCTGTGTCACGACGGAAAACACGCCCTGGTGAAATCATTTTCAAAGGACCTTTAGAAAAGTCGTGTTTATCAAGTGTACGTGCTTGCACAGGACTTGTGTGCGTACGAAGCAAGATTTCTTCAGTAATGTAGAACGTATCTTGCATGTCACGCGCTGGGTGGTCTTTTGGCAAATTCATACGCTCAAAGTTATAATAGTCAGATTCTACTTCGTAACCATCAACAACTTGGAATCCCATACCAAGGAAAATATCTTCGATTTCTTCACTTGTTTGCGTCAAGACATGACGGTTACCAAGGTTAACTTGACGTCCTGGAAGTGTCACATCCAAACTTTCTGATTCTAGTTGTGCCTGGATTTTAGCGGCTTCAACAATTTTAGCTTGTTCTTCGAAAGCTTTTGTCAAAACATCACGGACTTCATTGACTTGTTTTCCGACAACTGGACGCATTTCTTTAGAAAGATCTTTCAAACCTTTCAATAATTCTGTCAATGATCCTTTTTTCCCAAGAACTTGCACACGTAATTCTTGAAGTTCTTTTGCATTGTTTCCACGCATTTCAGCCAATTTAGCTTGCGTAGATGATTTTAATTCCTCTAACTGCGCTTGTAAATCCATTAAAATTCCTTCCTTGGGTAAGACCCTAAATGTTTTTAAACGAAAAAACGTGCCACACTCCAATAGCGGAGCGTTGACACGCGGTACCATCCGTTTTTTATCTGACTAGCAGACCTTAATTTATCGTCTTTAACATGAGTGAATTCGCCAAACTTTCATCTAGGAAGCTTCCAGTCACGGCTTCCATTCCCTGTAAAACTGCCATAAGGTTACTAATCTCATAAGACACTATTCAATTTATAACCCATTCTAGCAAATTTTTAGCCATTTGACAAGATTGAATAAATCAATTCACACTAACTTGACCTGAATAATAATCAAATGTTAGTCCGCTTTGCACATTTGGAATAAAGACGTTAAATTCTAGACTACCATCGGATGATTTGGCTTCCAAATGCGTGCCACTTGCTAAAAGATTGTCTCCATCGTAAATCAAGGTAACACGGTAACGAACTCGTTTATTTTGGTCAAGAGCTTTGCGGACAAGGCATTCATAGTAATTTTGACCAGTTGAACTTTCCGAATTTGCCTCGTTTGCCCAGGCAGTCTGTGTTGCCACATTGTCAGGATTGCTTGTTGACGCATCAAAGCCTTTTAGACCACCAACCAAAGCATAGCCAAGCAAATGACCACGATCTACCGCATGGCTATAAGTCCCTGAAAGGTCTTGAACTTGATGCCAACCAGCTGGCTTCCAAGACGTTGAGCCATTTCCAGTCTCCTCACGACTTTTGTATTGACGAGTTGACTTACTTAGCAAAGCATTAGCAACCGTTGGAACGGTCTGACCTTGCACCGTTTTCGTTTTGTTGTTGGCGTAAGGTTGACTTGAAACTTTTGCATTTAGAGAGGTTTGATTATTATTGATAATATAGGCTCCCGCACCATTCCATTCTATATTTGTTCCCAACTGCTCTTTGACACTATCTGTTAATACCGTCTCTGCTAAAGCTTGTGTTGGCGTTGCTGAATCAGAACCCGATTGATTTGATGTTATTTCAGAAGAGGAATCACCAGTAATTAACGAAACGACTTGATTGAGCGGGTCGTTCGAATCTGATATCGTCACCCAACCAGTACCAATCCCAACTAACAAAATCACCAAAGACAGCAGGGATTTTATCTGTTTAGACAATTTTGATTTCTTTGCCATAATTTCCTTTCATCAAAAAAGCGGAAAAACCGTTACTTTATTTCAAATCATAAAGCCGATTATCCCACTTCTAAATAATAATTGTTCCTAAGACAATCACTAAAATAAACCTTATTAATTTCCAGTAAATTTTCCAATAATCGATTGCCATTTATCCAAAGATAAAATCGCAAACGGATTTTTACCTTCACCAATGACACTATAACCAATCATCAAACCAATTGCCAAAAATAAACAAGACAAAAGAGCTATTACCAGAATAAGAACAAATTGTTTGGCAACGTATTTCCAGCCACTTGTCATTTTTAAGCCTCACTTACGCGTTTAATATTTGCACCTAGCTCAGCCAATTTTTCATGGAATTTATAATACCCACGATCAAGGTGAACCAACTTCCCAACAGTTGTTGTTCCTCTAGCAACCATTCCTGTCAAAATCAGAGCAGCACTTGCACGAAGATCAGTTGACATTACTGGTGCCCCTTGAAGTTCTTTACCTCCATGAATCATGGCTGTATCTCGTAGAATTTCTGATTGCAAGCCCATACGACGCATTTCTTCTAAATGTTGGAAGCGGTTCTCAAAGACTGTTTCAATCATCGTTGATTCACCATCTACAACTGACATTAATGCTGTGAACTGTGCCTGCATATCTGTTGGAAAACCTGGGTGGGGAAGTGTCTTAACTGTTACAGGTTTCAATTTTGATGTATCAGCAATCACACGAATACCGTCCTCTTCATCAATAACAGTAACCCCCATCTCAATCAACTTTGAAATCAATGGACGGTTGTGCTCCCAGATAGCATCCTTGATAAGAACATTTCCTGATGTCATTGCTGTTGCCACCATAAAAGTGCCCGCTTCAATGCGATCTTGAACAACATCGTGGTCTGTACCATGAAGATTATCAACGCCAGTAATAGTTAATGTTTCTGTACCTGCACCTCTAACGTTTGCTCCCATTTTATTAAGAAGCATTGCTAAATCAACAATCTCTGGCTCACGTGCCACATTTTCAATAGTGGTAACACCATCTGCTAAAGTTGCAGCCATCATCAAGTTTTGTGTAGCTCCAACAGACGGAAAATCCATATAGATAGTTGTTCCTTTAAGTTTACCATCAACAGTCGCCGTAATATCACCACCAGATTGCGTAATCTTAGCTCCCATTGCTTCCAAACCTTTAAGGTGAAGGTCAATTGGGCGGCTACCAATCGTGCAACCACCAGGCATTGAAACCTTAGCGTGTCCATTACGTGCTAAAATTGGTCCTAAAACAACGATTGAAGCACGCATCTTACTAACATACTCGTAAGGAGCAATATCCAAAATATCACCAGAAGCATCCACTTCGATTTTATTGTTAGCTTCATCAAAATCAACTTGAATATTTAACCCACGGACAACATTATTCATCGTAAAAACATCTGAAAGGATTGGAACATTGGTTAAAATTGTCTTTCCTTCCTCAGGTAAAATTGTTGCAGCCAAGAGTGGAAGAACAGCATTTTTAGCCCCTTCAATCACTACTTCTCCTTGCAAACGTGTATTACCACCTTCAATAATAATTTTATCCAAAACGAACTCCATTCTTATATTATAATACCTAAAATTATATCATAGTTTACAAATTATTGCTTTTATTGAAAACTCAAGAAAAGAGTTTGACTCATTGTAATGATTTCTAGGAAAAAATGACTGACGAGATAACCAATAGCAATGCTAAAAAACAAGATAAATACTTTTAGTTGTCCAACGTTTTCCGCTGAATTTTTAATGATTTTAGACCAATCAAACAATTGACGAAGCAATTGATGCGTCATCGCAATGAATATCAAATGACACAAAATGGTCACAGTACTATTTAAAATTTCCATAGTCTTATTATAGCAAAATTTGCTTCTCATAACAAAAAAAGCCAGCAAAGCTGACTCAGAGCGTAGACAAACCCTCTCAGCAGTATAA
>ENA-ORMO01002131-ORMO01002131.1-human-gut-metagenome-genome-assembly--contig:-NODE-2131-length-17045-cov-3.903119_pt1 | contig 17045 bp, 23 predicted proteins | sample MGYA00242106_ERZ509001 | MGnify/ENA primary metagenome ERZ509001 (study PRJEB26280, sample SAMEA2338736) | human gut metagenome | biome: human gut; feature: human-associated habitat; material: faeces... | reverse complement strand
TCAGACGGAGATGTGATCGTATTTAGTTATACCTGTGATCTGGGGGCAGATCTGGGAGTGGAGACTGATAATGAAAAATGATGCATTTTCCGGATTTCATCCGATCGTTAATCTGGCCTTTTTTGCGGCAGTACTGGGGATGACCATGTTTATCATGCATCCGGTCTATCTGATCCTGTCCATTGTATGCGGATGTATGTATCTTTTGTACCTGAAAGGCGGGAGAGGGATGGCCCAGACAGTGGGGTATCTGATACCGGTCCTGTTAGCAATGGCTATCATCAATCCCTTGTTCAACCACGAAGGCCTTACAATCCTTTTTTATCTGCATAATGATAATCCGGTAACTTTGGAGGCAATCATCTATGGACTTGCTTCAGCAGTCATGCTGGGAGCTTCCATTGTATGGTTCAACTGCTGTAATGTGGTGTTTACATCGGATAAGATCATTTATCTTTTCGGGCGTATCATCCCGGCCATGTCGCTTCTGATCTCCATGACGCTGCGATTTGTGCCGAGATTTAAAAATTATCTGCAGAATGTTCTACGGGTACAGCAGAGCCTTCACAAACCGGAAAATATGAAAGAAAAACTACAGCAGGCACTGGCTGCCTTTTCGGCAACCGTCAGCTGGGCCATGGAACAGTCCATCATCTCTGCAGACTCCATGAAGAGCAGAGGTTTTGGAACGGCGGGGCGTACAGCCTATTCCATTTATCGTTTCGAAAAGCGGGACGGGATAGCCCTTGTGGTGCTTGCCGCTTTGTGCCTGGAAGCAGTCATACCGTGTCTTGCAGGTGTGACCGCCTGGGAATATTATCCGGGGCTTACCGGAAGACTTGTTGGGCTTACCCAGTGCATTGCTTATTTATGTTACGGCGGCATTTGTCTGATGCCGTTACTGATTGATATACGGGAGGATCATAAATGGAATTCATTACGATCCAAAATCTAACATTTACCTATCCGGAACAAGATGAGCCGGTTCTTTGCGATGTCACCATGCAGCTGCATCCAGGGGATTTTGCAGTTCTTGCGGGTTCCTCCGGGTGTGGAAAATCGACACTGCTTCGGCAGATGAAAACGGTTCTTGCGCCTCACGGAAAAAAGGAGGGGCAGATTCTTTATAACGGGGTGCCACTGGATGAGATCGATAACCAGATCCAGGCAGCGAAGATCGGATATGTGCTGCAGGATCCGGACAGTCAGATCGTGACCGATAAGGTGTGGCATGAGCTGGCTTTTGGTCTGGAGAATTTGGGGATGGACAATGAGACCATCCGTGGAAGAGTGGCAGAGATGGCCAGCTTTTTTGGAATTCAGACCTGGTTCCATATGGAAGTAACACAATTATCTGGGGGACAGAAACAGCTTTTGAATCTGGCTTCTATCATGGTGCTGCAGCCGGATGTTCTGATCCTGGATGAACCTACCAGCCAGTTGGATCCCATCGCTGCAACAGATTTTTTACAGACCTTAGGGCGTATCAATAAGGAACTTGGGACAACAATCCTGATCTGTGAACATAGACTGGAAGATGTGATCCCTATGGCAAACCGGCTTCTTATCATGGACCATGGAAAACTGATCGCAGATGATATACCTGAAGGTGCTTTTGCAATATTAAGAGATCAAAAGCATCCGATGCTCCAATCCATGCCGACTCCGATGCGTATCTGGAGCAGTCTGGATTGGAAGACAGACTGTCCTTTGACGGTCAGCGATGGCCGGAATATTTTAACAGACTGGGCGATGGAGCACAGTATCACGCAGGTTCCGAAACGGACAGCAAGTCTCCACACAGAACCGCCATGTATGAAGCTGGATGAAGTGTGGTTCCGTTATGAAAAAGAGAGTCCGGATATCTTAAAAAGCGTTACCTTAAAAGCATATCCGGGAGAACTTCTCTGTATCCTTGGTGGAAACGGTACCGGAAAAAGTACCATGCTCTCTGTTCTTAGTGAGGCAAGAAAACCATACCGGGGAAAAATGACTGTGAATGATTCAAAAGTGGCGGCACTTCCGCAGAATCCGCAGATGCTCCTGGTAAAAAAGAATCTGAGGGAAGAACTGCTGTCTGTATTTGGCGGAAAACAGTCTCAGGAAATTTATGACAAGATCGGGGAAATGGCAGCTCTCTGTCGCCTGGATGGTCTGATGGACCGTCATCCTTATGACCTCTCCGGAGGAGAGCAGCAGCGTGCTGCACTGGCAAAGGTATTGTTAGAAGATCCGGATATCCTGCTTTTGGATGAACCGACCAAAGGTGTTGATAATGATTTTAAGAGAGTATTCGCGCAGATATTAAAAGAACTGACAGGTCAGGGCGTCTGTGTGATCATGGTCAGCCATGATGTGGAGTTCTGTGCTTTATATGCAGACCGCTGTGGATTATTTTTTGATGGAAGCATTGTTACTATCGATGCCCCGCAGCCGTTCTTTGCAGGAAAGAGTTTTTACACTACTGCAGCAAACCGTATGGCAAGGCATCTTCTGCCGAATGCGGTGACACCGGAGGATGTGATCCTTGCCTGTGGCGGAGATTTTCCAAAAGAAGAACCGCCCGAAAGACCAAAACGAATCGATATCACACCGCCGGAAGAGAGGAAACCGGAGAAATTGCCTTTGTGGCGAAAGCTTTTGGGACTGTGTTCCGGTCTTGCGTCATTGGGGCTTTTGATCTATACCTCTGTCGTACTGGACTTAAGCCAGTTATATACCAGTACCGGTTTTATGAAAGAATATGGATGGATCTATATCCTGATGTTTGTTCTTCTGGGCGTGTTTGCTACTTGTATCAGCAGGAGGGCCTCTGTAAGGGAGCAGCAACTTATGAAAGGAAAGCTGAGTAAACGAACAAAAGCTACCTTATTATTATCCTTGCTGGCAATTCCCATCACTATCTTTGGAGGATTGATGCTTACGGGCGGAAGACGATATATGATCGTGTCCCTATTGATCATTTTTGAGACTATGATCCCGTTCTTTTTGATCTTTGAGGGAAGAAGGCCACAGGCAAGAGAACTTGTGATCTTATCCGTCTTGAGTGCACTGGGGATTGGCGGACGTGCTGTGTTTTTTGCCTTGCCTGGATTCAAACCGGTAGCTGCGATGGTGATCTTAACCGGTGTGGCTTTTGGAGGAGAAGCAGGATTTATGGTAGGTGCTATGACCATGTTCTGTTCTAATGTATTATTCGGCCAGGGACCATGGACACCGTGGCAGATGTTCGCTATGGGTGTTATGGGATTACTGGCAGGGATCCTGTTTCGAAAAGGTTTGCTTCACAGAGGTCGATTCAGTCTGTGTGTGTATGGAGGACTGACTACGTTTCTGATCTATGGAGGTATCATGAACCCGGCTTCCGTATTGATGTACCAGCCAAATCCCAACTGGCAGATGATCCTGTCTGCATATATCACCGGAGTTCCGGCTGATGCGGTTCATGCGATGGCAACGGTGTTTTTCCTGTGGTTCCTGTCAGAACCAATGCAGGAGAAGCTGGATAGGGTGAAGGTAAAATACGGACTGATTGAAAGTGTATAAGAGATAATCGGAGAGTGTTGAGTGGATGTGTTCACCCAATGCTCTTTTGCTTCTTTAAAAGACTCTTCGTTTATACAAGGGAAAATGCAGGAGGGGAAGCATGGGGAGACTCATGAAAAGAGAATAGACACAGAAAAAAGGATTATACTTTATAGTATTCGTATGTGAATAAAATTAGAGAATTTATAATTGGGGTTATATATAAAAATTGTGGTTTGCTTGCAAAAAAACTATGGATTGGTGTAAAATATATGTGGATTCAGGAGGATGAAATTATGGATTATGAAAAAATAAAGAAAAATGCAAATGACATAGGACCAGGCTCCTACAGTATTTGAGGATGGGCATTTTGAATATATACAGGAACATCTAAGGATATTATCAGCGTTCTATGGTGTTTTGAAGCCAATGGATGGAGTAACACCTTACCGCTTAGAGATGAAGGCAAAAGCTACAATCGGAAATGAAAAAAACTTATATGAATATTGGGGAGATATGCTTTACAAAGGTGTTAGAGATGAGAAGGGCATTATAATTAATCTGGCATCAAAAGAATATTCTAAATGTATCGAGAGATATCTATCCGAAGAAGATACCTATATATCTATAACATTTTGCGAATTATCTGCTGGGAAACTGGTAACAAAAGGTACTTATGCAAAAATGGCACGAGGTGAAATGGTTAGATTCATGGCAGAAAACTGCATTGAAAATCCCGAAGAAATAAAGAAATTCAATAGACTTGGATACGTTTTTAGAGAAGACTTATCTTCTAAAATAGAATATGTTTTTGAAAGAAGACTGTGATTTTGTTATCACAGTTTTTCTTTACTTCATAAAGATATATGGTATAATATTTTTATGGCATATGCCAAAAAAAGAGGTGTTAAGATGCCAAGATGTAGAAAGAGAATAGTATGTAAAGAGCCTGATGTTAAAGTGTTTATACCTTAGCAAAATGATAACAGCGAAATGTTGATTATGACTGTTGATGAATACGAAAGCATAAGACTGATTGACTTGGAAGGATTCAGTCAGGAAGAATGTGCTAATAAGTTAGGTGTTGCAAGGACAACTGCTCAATTAATTTATAATAATGCGAGAGAAAAAATTGCAAAGGCGTTAGTGATGGGAAAGGGGCTTCAAATCGAAGGTGGAAATTATGTGCTTTGTGATGGAAACCCGCATTGTAAAAAATGTCATTTAACGAAATCTTACTTGAATCAAAGACAATTACAAGAAAAGGAGAATGGAATTATGCGAATAGCGGTAACATATGACAACGAAGAGGTATTTCAGCATTTTGGAAGAACCGAGAATTTTAAAGTATATGAAATAGAGAATAATCAAGTCATTTCTTCGGAAGTGATTAGCTCAAATGGACAAGGACATGGTGCTCTGGCAGGAGTGCTTGCAACAAATCAGATAGATGTACTTATTTGTGGCGGTATCGGAGGCGGTGCACAGATGGCGCTTGCAGAAGCCGGAATAGAACTGTGTGCAGGTGCAACGGGAAATGTGGATAAAGCAGTTTCAAGTTATCTTGCCGGTACACTTGTAAATACCGGTTCAAATTGTAATCACCATCACCATGAGGATAGACATACATGTGGAGACCATGGATGTGGAAACCATGGTTGTGGAAAGCATTAATTTATAAAACGAATTGAGGTGTAAGAAATGAAAGTGGTAATTGTAGGTGGTGTGGCTGGTGGAGCTTCGGCCGCAGCAAGAATTCGCCGTCTGGACGAAAGTGCAGAAATAATTGTTTTTGAAAAGACAGGATATATTTCTTACGCCAATTGTGGTCTGCCATATTATATCGGTGATGTAATCACAGATTCCAGTGACTTGACACTTCAGACGCCGGAAAGTTTTTGGACAAGATTTCGGATCTTAGTAAAAGTAAATCATGAAGTAACTAACATTGATGTGACCCAAAAGACAGTAACAGTAAAAAATCTGCTTACAGGTACAGAATGTGAGGAACCTTATGATAAGCTCTTATTATCTCCGGGTGCAAAACCTGTAAGACCAAATCTGCCCGGAATTGACAGTGAAAAGATTTTTTCGCTAAGAACGGTAGAAGATACGTTTCGGATTCATGATTATTTGGAAAAAACAAAAGCGCAAAGTGCTGTGATTGTGGGCGGAGGCTATATAGGTATTGAGGTTGCGGAAAATCTTAAGGAAAAAGGTCTTAATGTGACGATTGTTCAGAGGCCGAATCAGTTGATGAATACGCTGGATTATGATATGGCTTCGTTTGTTCATAGTAAGCTTCGTGCAAAGGGGATTTCATTAAGACTGAATAGTAATGTTACCTCTTTTCGACAGGATGGGGAACGTATTGTGACCCTGCTGGAAGATAATAGTGAAATAGCAGCTGATATGGTTTTGCTTGCCATAGGAGTGGCACCCGAAAATAGTCTTGCAAAACAAGCAGGACTAAAGCTTGGTGTAAAAGGAAGTATTGTCGTAAATGATCGTATGGAAACCTCTGTACAGGATATTTATGCTGTGGGTGATGCTATTCAGGTGAAACATTTTGTGACAGAAGAAGATACCGTAATTGCACTTGCAGGACCGGCAAATAAGCAGGGACGTATTGCAGCAGATAATATCTGTGGAGGGGATAGTCATTATCAGGGTTCTATGGGTTCCACCATAATAAAGATATTTGATATGACTGTTGCAGGAACTGGTTTGACTGAGAAAGTAGCTAAATCTATGGGAATTGATTGTGAAAGTGTTGTCCTTTCCCAAGCTTCTCATGCAGGTTATTATCCCGGTGCAAAAGTTATGACCATGAAGGTTGTTTTTGAAAAGGAATCCCTAAAGCTTCTTGGCGCACAGATAGTTGGATTGGAAGGCGTAGATAAGAGATTGGATGTTCTCGCTACAGCAATCCATTGTGGTATGAAAACAGAAATGCTTAAGGATTTGGATTTGGCATATGCACCACCATTTTCATCTGCAAAAGACCCTGTAAATATGGCTGGTTTTATGATTGAAAATATAAGTAAAGGAATGATTAAGCAGTATCATTGGGATGAGGTTAAAGATTTACCGAGGGACGGAAGTGTTACATTATTGGATACCAGAACGGCATATGAGTACAAAAGTGGACACATTGATGGGTATATCAATATTCCGGTGGATGACTTGAGAGACCAATTAAATGAACTTGATAGAAGTAAGCCAGTCTATGTAATATGTCAGAGCGGATTAAGAAGTTATATAACTTGTAGAATCCTGTCTCAGAACGGCTTTGACTGTTATAATTTTTCAGGTGGTTACAGATTTTATGCCAGTGTAATTAAGGAAAAGGAAATGAGTGAATATACATATCCTTGTGGTATGGAAAAATAAAAGAAGAGGAGGTATTTCATGCGGTACATATGTCAAATTTGTGGATATGTTTATGATGATGAGAAAGAAAAAAATCCATTTAACCAGTTGCCGGGGGATTGGAAATGTCCGCTATGTGGAGCGGCGAAAACAGATTTTACGCCGGAAACATCAAAGGCAGAGGTAAAGTATGTTAGTGTGAACACAGAAACTGCGGATATGAAAAAGTTATCTGCAGGGCAGTTGGCGGCAGTATGTTCGAACCTTGCAAGGGGATGCGAGAAACAGTACAAACAAAAAGAAGCAACGCTATTCAAAGAACTGGCAGACTACTTTACTGCTATTACGCCTGTAAAGAATGATGCAACGGTCGAAAATGTGGTTAAACTTTTGCAGGAGGATATAGATAAATATCCTACTGTTAGAGCTGTTGCGGACCAAAATAAAGATAGGGGTGCAGCAAGAATCTGTGTATGGGGTGAAAAGGTTACAAGAATGCTTTCATCACTGGTAAACAGATATCTGAACGAAGGAGAGGCAATGCTTGCTGATACAGACATTTGGGTTTGTACAGTGTGTGGGTTTGTATATATTGGAGAGACACCACCTGAGCTTTGCCCGGTATGTAAAGTTCCTCCTTATAAATTTGAAAAGATAGAAGGGAGGGCATAAACATGGAATTAAAGGCAGTTAGAAACCTTAGGCTTTGTACAAAGGATTGCCTGTGTCTGTATGTATGTCCTTATGGAGCGACAGATACGGAAGATAGTATTATTGATATCAATAAATGCGTGGGATGCGGAATGTGTGCACAGGCTTGTCCTAGGGGAGCTATCAGCATGGTACCCGCTGAGTTTCCGCCACAACAATCTAAAACGGATGAAGTAAGGGTTATATTAAACGAACTGGCACAGAATAAGTCTGATGGTGAGACTATGGCCAGACAAATAGCAGATACAACGGATAGGGAAGGACTTAGCCGTTTAATGAGTGCAGTAGCCAAATCAGAAAGACTGATTGCGGAAGATATTGTTAGAGAAGCTGGTTTTATGCTTCCACAGAGCAATAATGTACATGAGTTATTAGAGGAGTTGATTGCAAATCCTCCTACGTCAGACTTTCCAATGGAAACAGCAAAGAAGTTATTAGAAATTGTTCCAAATAATGAAAAAAAAGAAAAATCGAAGGGAGAAACAATTATGACAACATGGAAATGTACAGTATGCGGATACGTTCACGAAGGAGAACAGCCACCGGAGCAGTGCCCAATATGTAAGCAGCCTGCTGAGAAATTTGAGAAAGTAGCAGAGGTTAAGAAGAGCCCATACGCAGGAACCAAAACAGAAAAGAACTTATGGGAAGCATTTGCCGGTGAGTCACAGGCAAGAAATAAGTACACTTACTTTGCATCTGTAGCAAAGAAAGCCGGATATGAACAGATTGCGGCTTTGTTCTTACAGACAGCAGAGAATGAGAAAGAACACGCAAAGCTTTGGTTTAAAGCCTTGGGCGAACTTGGTGATACAGCAGAAAACCTTCTTCATGCAGCAGAAGGCGAAAATGCAGAATGGACCGATATGTATGAGAGAATGGCAAAGGATGCAGAGGAAGAAGGCTTTACAGAACTTGCAGCACAGTTTAGAGGTGTAGCTGCCATCGAGAAGTTGCATGAGGAAAGATATCGTGCATTGCTTAAAAATGTTGAAACTATGGAAGTATTTAAAAAGAGTGGCGTAACTATGTGGGAATGTCGTAACTGCGGTCATGTAGTAGTCGGTCTTGAAGCACCGGAAGTTTGTCCTGTATGTAATCATCCACAGGCATATTTTGAAGTACGTAAAGAGAATTATTAATAGGGAGGTTTTTTATATGAAATATTATATTTGTGAGCATTGTGGAAATATCATTGAATATGTGAAGGAGTCAGGTGTTCCAGTTATGTGCTGTGGTCAGAAGATGACAGAGATTGTACCGGGAACCAGTGAGGGAGCACATGAGAAGCATGTACCTGTTGTAATAGTGGATGGAGACAAGGTGACTGTTGAAGTTGGTGAAGTAGAGCATCCAATGGTAGAAGCACATTATATTCAGTGGATTGCTATTGAAACAACAAGAGGTGGTCAGAAAGTTAAATTAGAATATACAGATAAACCAAGAGCAGAGTTTAAACTTGCGGATGGAGAAGAATTTGTGGCAGCCTATGAGTACTGCAATTTACATGGGTTATGGAAGAAATAAGATATAGCAAATAGAGGTACAAATTCTTTAGGTTAGAATCGATGATGGGGTAAACGAAAAAGCAGTTTTGACATTCCAGTGAACTGCCTCTTCGTTTACACCATTTTCGATTTGACCTAATTGAACAAAGTGAGCGTCCGGGTAGCCACTGCCTATGGACTTTCAATCTTTGGTTCTTACCCATGATTATACAGGATTTTCTGTGCAGAAGCCACAGAAATCAACTATTTCCGGATAAATAGGTACGACAACAAAACCTCAAACTTTGAGGCTTCAAAAAAGTATGAAAGAATTAACTTTTAACATCTTTGCGGTATCCGAAGCTGTGGTTTTCCAAGATGACTGCCACAGGATTTACACACACAGACATTTATCCCATAGAGCTGTTTTAATATTTCAGGCATCTCCTTATCCCGAAGTTTTGAGAGATACTTTTGGCAGCCAAGGAGGTTCCGGCATAAAGTAAGCTTCTTGCGTTTACTGCGGGAACAAAGAAGTCCGTTATGATTGTTGAAACCTAAAATAAATGATAAACTATTCATAGCAGTTGATGTAATTGTGTAGTTTGTTAAGGTAGGGGTATCTCAACAATACTATATAAATACAAAAACTGCTATCTTTTTAAAAAAGTGGTGATTTTCACGTAACTGGGGCGAGCCGTCGCGCTAGCTGCGACTTGGTACAATTTAAATATGAAATTGAGCAACAAATCGGAATTTTCATTACCCAAAATGTGGCATAATTTGGAAAACACCAAGTGCAAAACCAAACACGATTATTCCTATTGTTACCATTATCTGTATTTTAAGAGACATATCTTTTTTAGGTGTTCTAACTTTTTCAAAGAATAATTTCATATTGCTCTCCTCTAAATACCGATATTTTAAAAGACTTTGCCAGCTCTGTCACTGTCTTGATAATGGCTGACGCCTAGTTATCCTCTATCAGACAGTTATCAATAGGCACGATTGTATGTGTTCCTTCGCTGTATGTTCTCGCAATGACTTCATCCTTCAATCTTCCAAACACTGCATGGACTTTATTACTATAATGAAAAGGATAGTACATTCCAGCAACATCATGGATGTTTTTGCAGTACTTTCCGATATAGCTCTCCACCAGCTCTTTCTTGGCCGCCAGCTCTTCTTCATATGTGGTCTGTCCCATATGACAAGCTCCACATTTCTCTACATAAGGACATTTTTCCTGTATTATGATAATTCCTCATCTTTCCTGTGCAAAATTCTCTTTACTCATTGTGCCATGGTTTCCCTGAAATGTCAAAAATACAATTATGCCGGGAAAGTCAGTCTCATCTGGTTCCACACTACATTGCCATGAACTGACTCCGATACCCCTTCCAATACAAAGCCAAACTTTGAATAATAAGGAATAAGCCTGTCCTTGCAGGTTAAGACCAGTCCTTTTCTTCCCTGCGCCCTGGCATCCTCAATGGCTCTCCGGATCAGTTCACCTGCATAGCCTTTTCTACGATAGGAAGGAATCGTATTCACACCAAACACCATCTGCCAACTGCCTTTTTCATCATGCATGGATGCCTTTTCATACATCTCATCTGTCAGATCCTTCTGGTCTGTTGCCATGCCATCTACAAAGGCTATGAGTCTGTCACCGTCAAACATGAGCCAGAAATGTTCCTTATAATATTCCAGTCTCTGCACAAATTCATCCTCAGTTGCTGCCTCCGCTGGTGGAAAACAGGCTGCCTCTACCTCAGCGATCTGCTGCAGATCTTCTATCGTGGCTGTTCTGATCAACATATTCTTCACTCCATTCCGCTACAATATATCTGACTCTATTCTATCAGCATAGAATCCCTGTATGCAATGCCTTTTCTGTTAATCTTCTCCTTACATTATGCTTAAAAAAGAAAAGAGCAATCAGAATGATCCTAATTGCTCTTTTTAAACTCATGTTGATTTTTCTTTAGATATGCAATCTGTACAGCCGGAGTTTTTCTGCCATAGGCATCCTCCTTCTTCCTGAAATAAAAAAATCCGCCCAGATTAGAACCTAATCTAATCTGAACGGAATCCTCATTCAGGCTTGATATTTTCCAAGCAGAAATATTTTTAATCATTACCCTTTTGTTAGCTACACCAATTTACAGCCCTTTACACCAGTTGCATTATAGCTTTTCATTTCTGTTAGTAAATCTACAATAATTTTACTGTTAGCAATTTGCATTTTCTGTTAGCATAAATTCTTATTGATCAAAGAATTTTATTCTAGTCCAATCAAATTTCATAATGCCTGCACCTGCTTAAACTCATTCGCCAGCGCTTTTACTCCACCGCTATAATGTTTGATGATAAAATATATATCATATGCATCTTTTGCCTTACCCCTGCCCAATGCAGCCGTTTTCATAATAATATATGGAACCACTGCCACTACATTTATATTTGCCACATCCACACTTCCTACATGTCCCTCTCCCGTAAACATCAGATCCGGCACCCATCCTCCCACAATATGGATTTCTTCCTCATATTCCCTAAAAATATTGACAGCTCCACAAGAACCCTGTGTGCTGCTTTTTTCTGTCCTTCCGAATAATCTATGTTGCTTTTCAAATCTTCATTTTTTATCATTTGATAATCTCCTTCATTAGAACGGCTTCTGCCATTTCTTCCCCACGTCCCTTTAGCTGCATACAATCTAAATAAATCTGTACCGTCGATACAACAAGTGACTCCTCAATTTTTCTGCTGTCTTTGATATAAGAATCATTTTTCAACGGAAAAATTACTACGTTGGAGCCACTACTCACTTCCTTCATCTCCAGATAAGAGATTGCTTCCTGAATATCCTCCGGTGCCAGATACATATGAACCTTATTATACCGGATAACAGGAACATAGCGGACTCCGCCGGAAAAACCTGTCAGGTATGATTCAATCCCCATATACTTTTTCAGCAGTTTCAGTTTGTTTTCCAAAACAGAAACATTATCCAGACTGTAACAGGCATACGCAGATGGTTCCTTTTTTCCATAGATACTGTGCTCCACTCGTGTAAGAGTACTTCCGGCTCCCTGAGCATATATCCGTCCTTTGTTTTTTCTGCCCATGCAAGCATGGCATCCATTCTCCTCGTCACCATGACAAAAAGGCATCCCGGAAGTTCTTCACTTCACAGAATGCCCCTGTCTTTGTCACTCTTGCCTTGACTTTCTTACAGCTTCAGCATCTTCTTTGCTTCTTCTTCCGAGATATGCTGGGTTTCCATCAGATTATTGATAAGTTCCGTTAAAGCTTCCGCTTTACCAGCAATTCTGCCACGCTTCTCGCCACGCTTCTCGCCAATCTCTTCGCCCTCACGTTTTCCGGCATTGAATTCGGATAGCAGACACCTTTCATAATCCTCTCTTGCTTCACACTGCATACGGATCTTTTCATCTTCACTCAGTTTCTTCATTGTTACTACCATCTTTTCAAATACCTCCTCTCCGTTTGCAAGCTGTTCCAATTCTTCCAGCGTCTCAGCCTTAAATATGCTTGCCCATTTTAAAAGCTTTTTATTTACGTTTTTCTGTTTTCTGGCTGCATCTAACTGCGTCAGATCAAGTACCTTGATGCAAAGCTTATCCGAATATTGGAACTTATCTTCCGCATCCATAATTAGATACTGTGCCATGAATTTCGAATGATCTTCAAATAAAGTAAAGTCTAAAATGCCAATATGATACGTCGGAAGCAGCATACTATAATCCTGTCCGCTTTTCAAACTGTCAAATGCTCTTGCCCAGTATAAAAGCGACCGTTCCACCCAGTAGGTCTGCTTATATACCTGTAGTTCAATATTTATAATCCTTGCATCATTCAGTATGATCTTGACATCTAAGATACATTCTTTCCCCTTGATCTCCCTGCCAAGTTCAATTGGATTTTCTATGCGGCAGCTTACAATATCCGCTTCGTCCATCTCAAGCAGTGTCGCCAGAAGATTTCTTAATACTTCTTCATTCTTCTGCAGGACTGCATGGAACATATAGTCATTCCGCATTCCGTAAAATTTTCTTTTCTCTGTCATCTGTTATGATCCTCCTTCGTTTGCCGCAGGAGCTAATCACACGTACATATCCTATCGAAACCCCTGCTTTATAAATTTGTGAAATAAAGCATGAATTTCCTGAAATAAGATATGTTTAAGACATAAAGCGTATCGAGAATTTATTCTCTTCTGCTCAATAGACTTGATAAAAGAAAATATGCTTTGTAACAACTATAGCATTATTACAAAGCATTGACAATTACTTAATAAAAATATGTATTTTCTTATCATTTCTATACTATTGAAAATAAAATCATCCATATATAAATTTACCAATAAAGCAACTTTCTTATTTCATCAGATTTTCTTAATAATCTTTTCCATTCTTCAGATGTTCTTACCACTTCAACACTAGGCAACTCTTCATTTTTTTCTAATTGCATAAATAAATTTCTTAATTCTATGCTTTCTTCTAGTATATCATCATCAATCATACCTTCATTTAAAAAGAGATTTAATGTATCTTCATGCAGAAAACTAATACCATCTATCGAAAATTCTTCAAATAGATTATATTTAATTGTATCATCACTTTCTGTCAGCAAATAACTTCCACATTCTTGAATTGTTTTTTTAAAGTTTTCATATCTTTCTTCTAATGAAATCATCATCCTACCACCTCTATATCCACCTTTTATCCCATCATTACCAAGATTCCTTCTACAATTAAAATTTCCCCCTTTAAATATTCTTTCCATTTAGACCCGCTTCTAGGTATTTCATTATCAAAATTGTCTTTTTCTAAAACTAATGCTGATACAATGACTGGTACTATCCCAATCATATTTATTGCATTACAGATAAAGATATAATTAAATACTTTACATTATATCAGACCAAAATGGTATTGGAATGATATTTTTAAATTCTATCTTCCCCTGCTCTTTCCCACCAAATTCGACTTTAAAATAATCTTCTAAATTTTGGCCATAATAAATGATGTCTATATCGTGTATAGAAATTATTGGAGGATTATCCTCTAGAATCATAGGTATATATCTATGCCCATAAACAGGAATCAACTTGGGGGCACTTTTCAATCGTTCTCTTACAATCAGTGCAATATCTGTTTCATTCTCTGGTTCCTTCCCCCAGTCATCACACCAACAAACCTCCTCTGCTAATTCGTAAGCAGCTTCAGTTGGTCTATTTATAATTTTCTTGATAAACATAACATTATCTTGGTCAAGATTTCTCCAATTAAAAAATCCCTTGGATATTGGTAAAGTCATCATTAAGAATTCTTTTAGACTCTTCGGAAATTTTATTGTATATATATCTTCAATTTTTGTTATTTCTTCAATCGTGAGTCCGGTCTCAAATTCAACACCTTGCCGTTTCAACAGCTTTATACTATCTTCATAAATCAACCTTATTACCTCCATCATTCAATTTGTCTAAATGCATAATGGTCATTTGTATACCAAATGTATCCCCTCAGTTTCATCTATCAAATTTTCTTTTTCTTTAACCTCAGGAAAGGTGTAGCCTTCCGGAATTTCTTCTTTATAAGTTTTATATAATTCATCATATTTTATATACTATCACCTACCTGGCACACCATGTAAAGCTTCTAATGGAGCATCTCCCATTATGTGTGTTGAGGTTTGGGTATTAAGGGAATTGTTACATTTACAAGCCTAACTAAACAAATTCTATATTTTCTATATTTTCAGCTAAAATCTCTAATAGAATTATTTCATTCCAAGAATCATAAAAGGTTATACTTTTAACCTCTGCTAATTCATCAATTGTACCATCACCGTTTACAATATCTTCTTTCAATTCTTCTAACAAAGAAGAATTTGTTTGAATTATTATATCTCCAATCTCTCTGCCTATAGAATTTTTTCCCTTAAAGGCATAATAATCGGAAAAAATAATTTGTCTAATTTTTTGATCCCATGTTTTGATATATATAATTAAACAAGAGTCTTTTATACAAATTTCATTTATAGTATTATCCATATTACTTATACTATTTATCCAATCCACTATTCGTCGCCTCTCTTATTTTGGGAATGATTCTCCTGGTATAAACTCAGATCCTGCTCATGGTGTATATCCTTCAGGATACCATCCTATATCTAGTCAATCTTTAAATATCCTAGCCAGAATTGAATTAATTTGCTTTCAATTTTTCGTTCAAAATACTTAATACAACTTTCACCCTTCGTTCCAACATATCTACAACCTGTTCCTCTTGTTCTATAGAATATATCATGTTTCCAAAATCCTCATGCCACAGTAACTCATAGGTAATCTTATCTAAATGTAATTTTATTACACTGAAATATATATAGTCCACCTTTTCTTCTGCTGACATACCAAACTCCTTGCAGAAAATCTTTGCTAAATAGTCACTGCCATCCTCATAATCCCAATTAACAAACAAGAACTCTGTTCTATTTTCTTTATCTACATTTATATGTTTTTTATATGTTACTTCCATATTTTTCACTCCAATCCCAATGAATTATTTACAGATTTTCTTTGACACTACGAACTAGCGATTATTTCTTTGTATGTGTCATCACCAATAAATCCTTTTGTAGATTAGGGTTACGGTTTTATATAATTCTGCTTTTATAATACATTTCTGTACTATCAGAAGTAAGAAGCAATCTATATATGAGTCTAAGCAACATAACGACATATGAACTGATATAGCACTTATATAGAAAAATAAAGCCCATCCTTGTTCAGGTAACAGCCGCCAAGTAGCTCTAGGTGTTTTGATCCCGTTTTTGTAAGCTCACGCAACCGATGTCGGGAACATCAGTCATTAAAATTGCCTACGGCAATAGACCGATGCTACATAATATATGGCAAGCCATATATTACATTCTTCGCCATCCAGGCTCAGGTGCACCTTGTCCGTACTTCCTTGTACGGACATTGCTGTTACCTATACAAAACACTAAGAGCTTCTAGGGCGGCTGTTGATTCACAAGGCTGGATCTTTATTTATCTTTCACTCAACATACTAGACTTAATATATCAAGGAGCATTGAAAATTCCTTTAATTCATTACAACTCTTATTCTGAAATATTCGTATCACATGTCACTATTTTCATATTCATCTAGCACATATGCTTTATAATATGCATCTAAAAATTTGTCTGGTAAACGCAATCTACAATACTCATCAATTATTTTAAGACTATTTTTTATTGATTCTTTATCACTATTTACAGAACACTTTTTCCCTAAAAACTCCGTTATCGCAAACTTTCCTCCTGTTTCGATTTCAGCTCCAAATCTTCCATTCTGAACATTCACGCCACATTTCATACAAAAAGAATCATATAATAGGCATTCAACCTCTTTGGTTTCAGAGTTATAAGATAGCATTTGGGCTTTATATCCATAATATTCTTTCACAAAGATATACAACTCATCTACATTCATTGATTTTCTCCCTTAATATTATAAAATTTATAAATTACTATTTTCATACTCGTCTGTCACAGAGTTTTTACAATATGCATCTAAAAATCTATCTGGCAAACGCAATCTACAATACTCATCAATTATTTTAAGACTATTTTTTATTGATTCCTCATCGCTATTCAAAGAGGCGCTTTCTCCCAAAAAGCGCGTTATCGTACACTCGCCTTCTGCTTCAATTCCAACTCCGAAGCATCCATATTGATCATCTAACTCACACCCTAGCAAAAATGAATCATATAATAAAAATATAATCTCCCTTTTTTCAGAATCAATAGATTTCATTTTTACCTTGTATCCATAATATTCTTTTACAAGATCATATAACTCTCTATACTTTCTTATATATTTTGCACAAAAAAGCTTGTATTTTAGCCATCTG
>ENA-ORMO01002123-ORMO01002123.1-human-gut-metagenome-genome-assembly--contig:-NODE-2123-length-17111-cov-7.294618_pt1 | contig 17111 bp, 16 predicted proteins | sample MGYA00242106_ERZ509001 | MGnify/ENA primary metagenome ERZ509001 (study PRJEB26280, sample SAMEA2338736) | human gut metagenome | biome: human gut; feature: human-associated habitat; material: faeces... | reverse complement strand
ATATTAATAATATTTACATTCTAAATAATTTTTTTAAAATAATCAGCCCTTTATAGTTAAAAATTAAGGGTACTTATCTATAAAAATAAGTACCCTATTTTTTACGGTTTTTACACATTAAAAATATGTTAAATTCGATTCAAATTACCTTTACAATTTTGACCCCAATTATTTCAGTTTGAAACGGTATAAAACCGTTTAAAATAGTCAATTTTGTAATTTAATTGTTTTAGAAAGCCTGAAAATACAGCGTTTTCAAGGGTTTCTGATAGTGGAGTAGACGGGAGTCGAACCTAACGGGTTCTCTCCCTAATTTTGCCTTGATTTTTTTAGTGGAGTAGACGGGAGTCGAACCCGTGTCCAAAGATCAATTCACTGTTCTTCTACTATTATAGCCGGTTAATTTGGTTACCCTCATTCCCTCCATCACACAGGAAGCGGCACCCGTATGATTTTAGTAGCTTCATAATACGCCCGCTGACTCAAAGCTTTGCCAGTGTCGTTTCCTACATAGTCTAAGCCTGAATTCTAAAGTGTAGGTGCTTTAGGTCAGACTGCTGCCATTAGGCAGCGTAAGCTAATTTTTCGTTAGCGTTTATATTTATTGTTGTGATTTGACGCATCACCTGCGAATAGCTTCACCAGCTTCAAAACCCCTGTCGAAACCTTTACTACCCCTTGATAGAAACTGTTTAAAACAATGGATTTTACAGCAAGAAAAATTGTATCACTTTCCATTAATGATGTCAACGATGCAAATTACTGATTATCCGAAAATAAAATAAATACTATAACTTATAGCATAGCTCAAATGCTTATTACTTCTACATATTCCGTATTTTAAACTCTTTAGCTGCTTCTCTTTGCTGGTCCTTCTTTGCAATGCTGTCGCGCTTATCGTATAACTTTTTACCTCTTGCAAGACCTATCTGTATTTTTGCCTTTCCCCTGCTAAGATATATCTGTAAAGGTACAATTGTAAATCCTTTTTGAGCAATCTGTCCTGCAAGCTTATTAATCTGCGACTTATGAAGAAGCAGCTTTTTAGGCCTTAAAGGATCCTTATTAAAGATATTTCCTTTCTCGTATGGTGTTATATTCATATTAATAATATAAACTTCACCATTCTGAATCTGTATATATGCTTCCTTAATAGAACATTTTCCCTGTCTTAAAGACTTTATCTCTGTTCCGTAAAGAACCATTCCAGCCTCATATTTTTCATCTATAAAATAGTCAAAATACGCTTTTTTATTGTTTGCCAAAATCTTATTAGGCGCTGTTTCTTTTGCCATTTTTACTATCTCCTTCTTAGACAAATACAAAATCTATTGTCCTTAATATTTTGTCAGTGGAAGCAACCTCTACCTTGACCTTCTGGCCAAGCTTATAAACTTTTCCCGTAGTCTGGTTAATCATCTCGTAATGATTTTCATCATACACGTAATAACCATCCTTTAATGATGTAAGTGAAACCATTCCTTCAACTGTATTCGGAAGCTCTACGTATATCCCCCAGCTTGTCATGCTGCTTATGACTCCCTCAAACTCTTCGCCTATATACTTATCCATATACTGAACCATTTTCAGCTTGTCAGTATCCCTTTCTGCATCATCAGCTCTTCTTTCAGTTTCACTTGTATGTTTTGCCACCTCATTAAGAATTCTGTCATAATGCTCTATACGCTTCTGTTTAATTCCACCATGCAGATTTTCCTTTATAATTCTGTGTATCTGCAAATCAGGATACCTTCTGATAGGCGAAGTGAAATGACAATAATATTTTGCCGCAAGACCAAAATGTCCCACACACTCTGTTGTATATTGTGCTCTCTTCATAGATCTTAAGGTAAGCCTTGCAATCAGATTTTCCTCATCACTTCCGTCTATTTTTGCGAGAAGCTTCTGCAGCTCCTTAGGATGTATCTCATCTCCAATTCTGATTGAATAACCGAAATTATTTATAAAAGTGCCAAGCTTCTGTATTTTTTCAGGATCAGGATTATCATGACTTCTGTATACAAACGGTATCTCCTGCCAAAAATAATCCTCCGCAACCGTCTCATTTGCTATAAGCATAAATTCTTCAATTATCTTCGTCGCCACATTTCTTTCGTAAGGCTTTATATCCGTCGGTACTCCGTTTTCATCAAGAATTATTTTAGTTTCCGGAAAATCAAAGTCTATAGAACCCCTCTTGAATCTTTTATTTCTAAGAATCGCGGCAAGCTCCTCCATAAGCTTAAACATCGGAACCAGTTCTTTATACTCTGCAATTATCTGATTGTCTTCATCCTCCAGTATTTTCTTAACATTATTATATGACATACGCCTGTCAACACATACCACTGTTTCACATATTTTATGCGAAATAACATTTCCTTTTAAATCAATATCCATAAGACAGCTTAGCGACAGCCTGTCACAGCCTGCATTTAACGAACATATACCATTTGAAAGCTTGTGAGGAAGCATAGGTATAACTCTGTCAACAAGATATACGCTTGTACCTCTTTTGTAAGCTTCCTTATCAAGCGGACTTTTTTCCTGTACATAGTGACTGACATCAGCAATATGCACACCTAGATGATATATATTATCTTCTTTTGAAATACTTATCGCATCATCAAGGTCCTTTGCATCTTCACCGTCTATAGTTACAGTCTGTACATTTCTTAAATCTGTTCTTCCCGCAAACTCTTTTTCGTCAACCTCATCAGGCAAATCAGTTAACGATTTCATTACATTTTCAGGGAATTCCATTGGCAGCTCATACGCTTTAACAATCGACATGATATCTGTACCCGGATCATTTATATGGCCTATTATTTCTGTAACAGTCCCCTCCGGATTTTTTCCGTTGCCTCCATATGAATTAAGCTTTACAACCACCTTATGGCCTGACACTGCCCCCATTGATTTTTTTAGAGGCACAAACACATCATACGCTATTTTTCCATTATCAGGAATCACAAAACCATATGACTTGGACTGCTGAAATGTACCGACAAGCTGTGTAATCTGATGCTTGATTATACCTACAATTTTCCCTTCAGACTTTCTCTTGCCATCACCATGCTTCGTGATGACAACCTGGACTTTATCCATATGAAAAGCCCCTTTTGAGTCAGATTCCTTTATAAAAATATCGTTATCAATGCCCTCGACACTCACAAATCCAAAACCTCTCCTTGTGCTTTCAAATACACCAACAAGCGCAGTTATCTCAGGTTTACAATATTTTCCTTTTTTTGTAATTCCTATAACGCCCTCGCTTACAAGCTCGTCAAGAACATCCATAAGTTCTTTTCTGTTTCCTTTCGGCACCTGTAAAAGCACAGCTATTTCCTTGGCTTTCATAGGAACATATAACTCATTTTCAAGTATCAGCTCTGATAATATTTTCTTTCTTTTATTAAATTGTTCTCTATCCATAAAAATCCCCATTCCGCAGAAAAATCATCATATCAGCATGATTTTTCACACTAGACCTCATTCTCTTAAAAATTCAAATTAAACCACTGTACTTTTACAATTATAACCATATTTCAAATTTTGACACTATACAAATAAATTAAAGAAACGCCCACAAGCACAAACTTGAAGGCGTTTTCCTATTAGAAATTCATATTCAATATAGCTGCGATAACAACAAAAGCAATAGCAAGAATTCTTGTAATCATAACAAGCTTACCTTCCATTGAACGTCCTTTGTTCTTACCCCAATAAGTATCAGCTGCACCACTTATTGTACCTGAAAGTCCCGCCTGCTTGCTTTCCTGCATCAAAACAATAACTGTAATACAAATACATACTAATATAAAAATGCACATCAAAACAATTCTAATTATATCTAACATCTATCGCACCTCCTACTTGGTGAAAACTCACACAATAAATAAATTTTAACATAAGCACTATTAAATATCAACAATTATTTATTTCTTTATTAAAAGAGACTCACCTGTCATCTCAGCCGGTTTTTCCATTCCCATAATCTCTATAAGAGTAGGAACTATGTCACAGAGACGACCGCCATCCTTTAATGTATAGTTCTCATCATAATTTACAAGGATAAACGGAACAGGATTTGTTGTATGTGCTGTAAATGCCTCGCCTGTTGTATAATCTACAAGCTGTTCTGCATTACCGTGATCTGCACATATAAACATAACTCCGTCAACTTCCTTTACAGCCTCCACTGCTTTTCCAACACATTCATCAACTGTCTCGACAGCCTTTACAACTGCTTCCTCAACACCTGTATGACCTACCATATCAGGGTTTGCAAAATTAATTATAATAACATCATACTTATCTGAACGTATAGCGTCAGTAAGCTTATCGCAAACCTCAGGAGCACTCATTTCAGGCTGTAAATCATAAGTCGCAACCTTAGGTGATTTTACAAGTATTCTGTCCTCACCTTTATTAGGTTCCTCAACTCCGCCGTTAAAGAAGAATGTAACGTGCGCATACTTTTCTGTCTCAGCAATTCTTGCCTGTGTCATATTGTTGTTTGCAAGGAATTCACCAAATGTATTAGTAATCTGCTCTTTCTTAAACGCAACGTACTTATTTCCGATAGTCACATCATAATCTGTAAAGCATACATAATGAACCTTTTTTCTTGCACCTCTTTCAAAGCCTGTAAACTCATCATCACAAAAACATCTTGTAATCTCTCTTGCTCTGTCAGGTCTGAAATTAAAGCAGATAACAGAATCACCATCTTTAATAGTAGCAAGAGGCTTTCCGTCCTCCTTTATAACTGTAGGAACAACAAATTCATCTGTCTTTCCATCCTCATAAGAAGCATTTATCGCACATTTTGCACATGCTGCCTCGTTGCCCTCGCCATCAGTCATTGCCTTATATGCAGCTTCAACTCTGTCCCATCTGTTATCTCTGTCCATAACATAGTAACGTCCCATAATTGATGCAATCTTACCTACACCAATCTCTTCCATTTTAGCATAAAGGTCATTTATATAACCCTTTCCACCGTCAGTAGCCGTATCTCGTCCATCCATAAAACAATGTACATACACATTTTCAAGTCCGTTTCTCTTAGCCATTTCAAGCAAAGCATATAAATGTGTTATATGACTGTGTACACCACCATCTGATAAAAGCCCAAATAAATGTAAGTCTGAATTATTTTTCTTACAATTTTCAACGGCTGCCAAAAATTCTTTATTTTCAAAGAAATCTCCATCTTCAATAGCCTTAGTAATTCTTGTCAGCTCCTGATATACAATTCTTCCAGCACCCATATTAAGATGTCCAACCTCAGAATTGCCCATCTGTCCGTCAGGAAGACCTACTGACAATCCGCTGGCGTAGCCTTTTACATAAGGACATTCTGTCATCAGTTTATCCATTATAGGTGTCTTGGCTTCCAAAACGCCATTTCCTTTTGTATTATCATTTAAGCCATAGCCGTCAAGTATCATTAAAACTACAGGTTTCTTTCTCATCGCATTTCTCCTTAAAATCATATATAAAATGTGTTATCAAAATACCTAAGAAATGATACCACAAGAACATAAAAATGTAAATAATAACAAAAAGCAGATATACAAAAACCGGAAAACAGTACTCTGTATATCTGCATATAATTAAATTTATGTATTATAATTATTTATTGTAATTAACTATATTGGCAAATTCAAGTTTAAGACTTGCACCGCCAACCAAACCGCCATCAATATCCGGCTGAGAAAATATCTCTAATGCATTCTGCTCATTAACACTTCCGCCATAAAGAATTCTTATTCTCTCGGCTACAATCACACCATACAAATCATTTATTATACTTCGTATCAAATGGCATACTTCCTGCGCCTGTTCGGACGTAGCCACACGCCCAGTTCCTATGGCCCAAATCGGTTCATACGCTATAACGCACTTTATAGCCTGTTCAGGAGACACATGTTTAAATGCATTTACTATCTGCTTTTTAACAAATTCCAGTTCCATGCCGGCTTCTCTTTGCTCAAGACTTTCACCGCAGCATATAATAGGAGTAATGTTATGTTCAAGCGCTTTGCGCACTTTCTTATTTATCATGTCATCATCTTCATTAAAATACTGTCTTCTCTCAGAATGTCCTACTATTACATTTGTAACTCCTGCATCAACAAGCATCTTAGGCGATAACTCTCCTGTGTAAGCACCGTTTTCCTCATAAAACATATTCTCTGAACCAACACCTATATTGCTCCCTTTAAGCGCTTCCACTACAGGAACTATATCTATTGCAGGCACACAAAACACTACATCAACGTCACTGTTATCAACCAATGGTTTTAACTTACTCGCGAATTTAACTGCCTCACTTGGTGTCATATTCATCTTCCAGTTACCTGCCACCATTTTTCTACGCATAAAAATTGTCCTCCCCAGCAAGAAAATATATTCGTAAATTTTTTTACGTCACGATTATTTTAAATGAATTATAACACATTTTCAGAAAAAACACTACTTTTCGCAAAAAAAATCCCGGAATTACAACAATTTTTTATGCAATCCCAGGATTTTTTATATTATCATTATGTCAGTTATGATTAATTACCTATCGTTAGCTGCAACAACACCAGGAAGTTCTTTTCCCTCAAGAAATTCCAATGATGCACCGCCGCCTGTAGAAATATGTGTCATTTTATCGCCGAAGCCTAAGTTATTAACAGCAGCTGCTGAATCACCGCCGCCTATAATAGTTGTAGCACCATCAAGCTTAGCAAGTTCCTCTGCTACTGCTATAGTACCTGCTGCAAAATTATCAAATTCAAAAACGCCCATTGGTCCGTTCCAAACTACTGTTTTAGCATCCTTTAATGCTTCCTGATATAATTTGCATGTTTCAGGTCCGATATCCATACCCATATCGTCATCTTCCTGACAACCTGCATTGACAATACGTGAAAGAGCATCATTGCTGAAATCCTTTGTAACTACTGTATCAACAGGAATTAACATCTTAACGCCCTTTTCTTCTGCCTTAGCCATCATTTCTTTTGCGTAATCAAGATAATCATCTTCAACAAGTGACTTTCCTACATTACCGCCGCATGCTTTCTGGAATGTGTAAGACATACCGCCGCCTATTATAAGTGTGTCAACCTTATCAAGAAGATTATTTATAACAGAAATCTTTGAAGAAACCTTTGAACCACCAAGAATGGCTACGAAAGGTCTTACAGGATTGTTAACTGCATTTCCGAGGAAATCAATTTCCTTCTGCATAAGATATCCGACTACTGCTGTATCAACATACTGTGTAACACCAACATTTGAGCAATGTGCTCTGTGAGCTGTACCAAAAGCATCATTTACGAAAACATCACAAATTGAAGCTAAATCCTTTGAAAACGCCTCACCATTCTTTGTCTCCTCAGCACGGAAACGTGTATTTTCAAGCAATACAACCTCTCCGTCATTCATAGCCTCAACTGCTGCCTTAGCATTTTCGCCTACAACAGTATCATCTGCTGCGAACTTAACTTCCTGACCTAAAAGCTCAGATAATCTCTTGGCAACAGGTGCTAAAGATAACTTTGCATCAGGTCCCTTTGGTTTACCGAGGTGTGAGCAAAGAATAACCTTTCCACCATCTCCTATAAGCTTCTTAATTGTAGGCAATGCTGCAACGAGACGTGTCTCGTCAGTAATTTTATCTCCATCCAACGGAACATTAAAGTCACATCTGCAAAGTACTCTCTGTCCTTTTACGTTGATATCATCAACAGACTTTTTATTAAGCATATATTTTTCCTCCATATTATTTGAAAATACCAGAGGAACTAACCTTTTAATGCTAATTTCTCTGGCGTTTTTCTTATTCGCTTATATATCATGCTAAGATTTATCATCTGTGCATGTTATTCATATATTTTACACAGATTGTTTCGTGCTTTGCACTCTTACAATCCTGTAATCATATTAGTTTAATTCTGCGAAATACTTAATTGTTCTAACCATCTGGCTTGTGTATGAATTTTCGTTATCATACCAAGAAACAACCTCAACCTGTGTCTTACCATCAGGCAACTTAGAGCACATTGTCTGTGTTGCATCGAAAAGTGAACCATATCTCATACCAACAATATCACTTGAAACGATTTCTTCTGTGTTGTAACCAAAGCTTTCTGTAGCTGCTGCCTTCATAGCTGCATTAACTTCATCAACTGTAACTTCCTTGTTAACTACAGCGAAAAGAAGTGTTGTAGAACCTGTAGGTGTAGGAACTCTCTGTGCAGCACCGATAAGTTTTCCGTTTAACTCTGGGATAACAAGACCGATAGCCTTAGCAGCACCTGTTGAGTTAGGAACGATATTGCAAGCACCTGCTCTTGATCTTCTAAGGTCACCCTTTCTCTGAGGACCATCAAGAATCATCTGGTCACCTGTGTAAGCATGAATTGTACACATAATACCTGATTCGATTGGTGCAAAATCATTAAGAGCCTTTGCCATAGGTGCAAGGCAGTTTGTTGTACATGAAGCAGCTGAAATAATCTGATCATCAGCTGTAAGTGTCTCATGGTTTACATTGTAAACAATTGTCTTAAGATCATTGCCGGCTGGAGCTGAAATAACAACCTTCTTAGCGCCTGCATTGATATGAGCCTGAGCTTTTTCCTTAGATGTATAGAAACCTGAACATTCAAGAACTACGTCTACACCAATTTCACCCCATGGGCAGTTGTTAGCATCCGGCTCTTTATAAATTCTGATAGTCTTTCCGTCAACTGTAATAGTACCCTTTTCATCATCAGCTACTACTGAATCTTCCTTACCGAAATCAACATATCTTCCCTGTGATGAATCATACTTTAAAAGATGAGCTAACATCTTTGGGCTTGTTAAATCGTTGATAGCTACTACTTCGTATCCTTCAGCACCAAACATCTGTCTGAATGCAAGTCTACCGATACGGCCAAAACCATTAATTGCAACTTTTACTGACATAAAAATTTCCTCCTAATTGAAATTAAGTTTGTTAATAAAAAATCAACCGATTGTTATTGTACATAAAAATATCCAAAATTTCAAGTGCTAATTACCTTTTTTTACAAATACGACAAAATTCTATTAATATTAAGGTATTATATGGTAATATACACAAGTAAAGTCAGTTTTACCCTGCATGCTGCATACAAAATACATATAACAAGCAATGAAGCTGCTTAAGAAAAGGAGATAAAAATGAACAATAAATACTGTGATTTTCATATACACTGCAATTTTTCAAGCGATTCTGATGCCTCACCTGAGGCTATGATCGAACAAGCCATAAAAATAGGCCTTTCTTCAATATGCTTTACTGATCACAATGATTTTAATTATCCTGTGCAAAACGGAACAAAAGAGTTCCAGCTTCCATTTAATAATTATATTTCCCATATTAATAACCTCAAGCAAAAATACAGCAGCCGCATTTTAATAAATATAGGCGTTGAGCAGGGATTATGCAAAGAATTTTCAAAAGAAACAGATAATTATGATGACAACAATTTTCTTGATTTTATAATCGGTTCTTCACATATTATTGACGGAGAAGACCCTTATTATACCGAATTTTGGAAAAACCATTCCACCAAATCACGTATTCTTTCTTATTTTGAAAACGTTCTTGAAAATATACGTTCATGCTCTAACTTTGATGTGTATGGTCATTTAGATTATATTATAAGATACATTCCGACAAACCAGGATGATTATAATGAGGGTTACAAATATAAATGGACCGATTACTTCGATATAATAGACTGTATATTAAAAGAATTGATAGAACAGGGAAAAGGGATTGAAGTTAACACTTCCGGATTAAAATATGGTCTCCAATCTCCTAATCCTTGTTTTGAAATTATCAAAAGATATAGCGAACTTCACGGTGAGATTATAACAACAGGTTCAGATGCCCATGAACCAAAGTATATTGCATATAGCTTTGAGAAACTTCCTGATTTACTTAAATCTGCCGGATTTAAGTACTATACCATTTTTAATAAAAGAAAACCTGAATTTATAAAAATCATTTAATTTTCACTGCATAAATATATTTACGACGGATTGCGTAAGTGCACTGCACAAAGCAATCCGTGTGATTATTAATAAAACTATTTTGAAGCATAAATAACTGAACATAATTCAAATTAATCTATTAATGCATATTGTATGATTCCGAATTTTTACGCAAATTAAAAATATCTTTCTTTAAACACTCAATAACATAATCTATCTCATTTTTGCCTGTATCCTCACTTATGGAAAATCTTACAGTTCCATAAGCAAGCTCTTCAGGCATACCTATAGAAGTCAAAACATGTGATGGTTTGGAATCGTGAGACGAACACGCCGAACCGGCTGATGCACATATTCCCTGCGTATCAAGCATAAGAATAAGCGATGCTCCCTCGACATACTGAAAGCTGAAATTAATATTATTCGGCAGTCTGCTATTTCTGTCTCCATTTAATATACATAAATCAATTTCATTTTCAATTCTTTGTATCATATAATCGCGCATATAAATTTCCCTGCCGACACGCCACTTTTGATTATTTAAAGCTATCTGAGCAGCTTTTTCAAGTCCTATTATACCTGCCACATTTTCAGTACCTGCCCTCATATGCATTTCCTGTCCTCCTCCGTTTATAAATGGCAGTTTAAGGCAGCCTTCTCTTATATATAAGAAACCTGTTCCCTTAGGACCATTGAATTTATGTCCGCTGGCACTGAGCATATCTATATTCATTTCATTTACATCTATCGGAATATTGGTGTAGGCCTGAACCGCATCGGTATGAAACAGTATACCATGTTTTCTTGCAAATGCACCTATGCGGCTTATTGGCTGAATAGAGCCTATCTCATTGTTAGCCATCATAACAGATATCAAAATTGTGTTATCCTTAACTGCCTCTATTACATCTTCTACATTTATAATGCCATTTGGTCCCGGACGAATTTTTGTAACTTCAAACCCCTGCATTTCAAGATATTCACACGACTTAAGTATTGCCTGATGCTCGATTTCTGTCGTAATAATATGACCTTTACCATATTCTTTTGCCGTCATTTTCAAAGCCCAGTTATCAGATTCTGTACCACCGGATGTAAAAAATATTTCATTTGGCTTTGCATTTATGGTATTGGATATTGTTGTTCTGGCTCTTTCTACTTCTTTTCTTACATTTTGTGAAAACGAATATATACCTGAGGGATTACTGAACCGCTCCCCCATATATGGCAGCATAGCACGCAAAACCTCAGGTCTCATCTTGGTTGTAGCCGCGTTATCCATATATATCATTATCCGCTGCGCCTCTCTTATAATAGTTATTAATATTATATTCACTTAGTACATATATTGATAGCAAATAATCATAGACGCACCGCAAAATCCGGAGAAATGGAGATAATCTTGAAATCTTTTTATAAAAGCGCACTGGTTAAAGGAACTTTCATACTCACTGCTGCAGGAATAATAAGCAGAATAATAGGATTTATATACCGAATATTTTTAACAAGGGCAATAGGTGCGCAGAATCTCGGACTTTTTCAGCTTGTCACTCCTGTAATAGGAATAGTATTTGCACTTTGCAGCTCTGGAATCCAAACAGGAATATCGAGCTTTAGTGCCCAAAAAAATGACAGTCACGGATGGCTCTTTACCGGACTTCTTATATCTCTTCCTCTTTCGATATCAGTATCAGCACTTATATATACATCAGCCGACTACATTGCCGCAAGACTGCTTCTTAACAGCTCATGCACTGATTTACTTAAGGTACTTGCATTCTCGTTTCCTTTTTCAACATTCCACAACTGCGTAAACGGATATTATTATGGACATCAGAAAGCCGAAATCCCTGCTGTTTCTCAATTACTTGAACAAATTGTAAGAGTTTTTACCGTGTTTGCCTACTGCCGCATCTGTATTTCTTTATCAATACCAATTACAGTAATATGTGCATGTATCGGCAATCTTACAGGTGAATTTGTTTCTTTTGCGTTCTGTTTTATATGCCTTATGCTGCAAAAATCAACAAAATCACCTTTTCCAGCCATAAGACTGTCGAAAATCAAAAGAATGCTTTCATACTCTATGCCTATAACATCAAACAGACTTTTAATGCATCTTTTGTCCAGCGGAGAAACAATCTTGCTGCCGGCTCAGCTTATAGCATCAGGCCTGCCGCAAAATGATGTATTAAAAGCTTATGGTGTTTTAACAGGGATGGCGCTGCCGCTAATATTATTTCCTACCGCAATCACAAACTCACTGTCTGTAATGCTTATACCAAGAATTTCAAAATCTAATTCAGATAAAAACAAAAATGATATAATAAATACACTCGATAACTGCTTTACATTATGTATTTTAATGGGAATAGTAAGCACATTCATTTTTCTTACCATAGGAGCAAGACTCGGTGCATATGTATTTAACGAACCTCTCGTATACAATTACACAATGATTCTTGCATGGCTCTGCCCTTTTCTTTATCTTTCAACAACACTCGCAGGCATATTAAACGGTCTGTCAAAAACAGGCTTCACATGTGTTACAAACACTGCTGCAATAGCAATCCGTATATTTGCGCTTGTTGTTTTTGTTCCGAAATATCACATAGGAGCCTATCTTTCAGGACTTTTGACATCATATATATTTATATGTATTGTTTACTACATAAAAATCTGCCTTATGTTTAATTTAAAGCTGAATCCATTCAGCCATATCAAAAGATACGCCAAATAAAGTCACTCATCAGACTGATAAGTTTTATTTAAATCAATCGGTGCCGCAACAATTGACGGTGCCGATTCCCACATATTAAGCTTATCTTCATACTGACTGCCAATCCATTCTATTGCTGCCTCACGTCCAGCATCACTAAACTCAAAAGTCTCCTCCGTAATATCAGCTTTATCCGTATTATCATATGAATACGGTTTCGGCCACACTGCGGCCGCAAATACATAATCAGGCTTTTCACCGCCTCTTTTTATTATATAGCGCATCCCGCCATGCTCACCGCTGTAAATTCCGCCATAATTAAAAAAATTAAATGGCAGTATTTTATCTTTATCTATCATACGAAAATCCCTTTCCATTGAATTACTAAAATACAAATTACTATAACCATAATAACATTATTTGAATAGTTATTTAAAAAATCTATATAATATTATACAATATATTTATCCAACGTGTAATTTAAATTTGTCTGCAAAACATTAAAATAAAATGGAGAATGACATGAAAAAAGAACAGATTATATTTCATATAGATGTAAACAGTGCATTCCTGTCATGGGAAGCAGTAAAACAGCTTAAAAATTCACCGGATGCAGTTGATATACGCACTATACCATCCGTAATAGGAGGAGATGAGCAGCAGCGTCATGGCATAGTTCTCGCTAAATCAATACCAGCCGGAAAATATGGTATTAAAACTGCACAGCCTCTCGCAAAAGCAAGACAGATGTGTCCGGATTTACTGATTTTTCCGCCTGATTTTTCACTTTATGTCAAATCATCAGACAAATTTATGAATTACTTAAAAAATTATGCTCCCATAGTTGAACAATACAGCATTGATGAAGCATTCTGCGATATGACAGGAACCGGAACTCTTTACGGAGATCCTGTTGTCTTTGCTAACAAATTAAAAAATGAAATTTTTGATAATTTTGGATTTACAGTAAATATCGGAATATCCACGAACAGATTTCTTGCAAAAATGGCATCTGATTTTGACAAGCCAAATAAAGTGCACACACTTTTTCCTAATGAAATATCAACAAAAATGTGGCCTCTCCCTATCAGAAATCTCCTATTTGTAGGCAAATCAACCGCAGCCAAAATGAATTCATTAGGCCTGCATACAATAGGTGACATAGCCAACTGTGACAAACAACTGCTATGTTGGCATTTAAAAAAACAGGGAGAAGATATATGGAATCATGCAAACGGTTTAAACGGAGATGAACTCTTTAAAAAGCCTGTTGTATCAAAAAGCTACGGCAATTCAATAACATTAGGAAGCGATGTGACTGACATTCAGACAGCAAAAATAGTCATATTATCTTTATGCGAAACTGTTGCCGCCAGAATACGCGCCGAAAAATCCTATATAAACGTGGTAAGCGTAAATATAACTGACTCTGATTTTAACCAGCAGTCAAAGCAATGTACTTTAAACGAGCCAACAAACATAACAGAAATAATTTTTGATGCAGCAACAGACCTTTTTAAAAATATGTGGGATAACAGACCTCTACGCCTTATCGGTGTATCTGCATCTCATCCTACAAAAATAATATCTAATCAGATTAGTATGTTCGACGACAATAAAAATGTTAAACTTTCAAAGCTCAACACCGCCATTGATAAAATCAGACAAAAATACGGTGAAGACAGCATCAAAAGAGCACGCTTTATAGACAGCGATTATAATCATATGACAGGCGGATTAAATAAAGAAAAACGCTCTGATTGCTGAAGTCTATTGCTTATCTTTCATTTTAAGAATTGCAGCCACCATGTATACTGTATCAGCAAGTAAAGAAACAACAATAATTGCAGCAATCACAAACACTGACAAATTACAAAATACTGCCATACCAACAGCATTAACAATACTCATCACAAAGAGAACTATTCCATAATTGCGGCATTTTACATTATTATCTGCCTCATCTGCATTAACGAAACCTATAAACCCTGCAACGCAGTTTACAATGCCAAATACCATAACATAGAAAGAATAAGCTGTAAGTACCTTCATTGTAACAATCTGATTCTGATAATTTGGATTATAAATATTTTCAGGTGCCAAAAATATTGAAAGATAATAAAATCCTCCAAACATCAGAAGCAATCCGACTAACATTGCAAATACGCCTGCTGTCTTTAACATAATTTCTTTATAATTTTTCATACTTCACCTCATTTCTGCGCTGCTTTTTACACATAGCAAGTTTCTACTGTATTTCCTCCAAAATATACGGCGTCACCTGATAAACGTAATAAGTTTTCAGTTATGTTGTCTTTATTATTTACAAAATGCCCATTTTATCAGTATTTTACAACTCCAAATCTCCATAAAATAATTTATACCACCATTACATCTCCAATATTTATAATATTATTGTGGTTTTGAGTCATTAAACTGTCATATTTTTTATCACAAATATCGTCTCCACTCTCAGATATTTGAGTAAAGATGTTATCTAACTTATTCATCTCACTCATTTTATACTCCTGTAAAACAGATGTGTATAAATCCATGGTCATTTGTAATGTAGCATGTCCAAGATATGACTGAACAGTTTTGGGTTGAATTCCAGCCTCAAAACATCTAGTGGCAAATGTATGACGAAAACAATGACATGAAAAAGTTTCCATTTCTTCTGTTTCATCACGAATTAAATTGACTTCATCTACAATCTTCTTAATTGCGTCACATATTATTTGAGCGTTTAATGGAGTATTGTATTTAGTTGTAAATAATAAATCTTGAAATTGAATATCACACCTTTTGGGTTTTTTATTTTTTATAACATTTTTTTGTAAAAATTGTTTTTTTAAGGCCACTTCACATTGTCTATTTATCGGAATTTGCCTAACGCTTGTCTTGGTTTTTGGTAATTCAAAATGAAACGATTTACAAGTATCGCCTTCATATTTTTGATATATAAGTGTTCTTTTTACATATATTAGTTTATTTTCAAAATCAATATCTTCTTTTCTTAATGCGGCAATCTCTCCAATTCGCATTCCTGTAGAAATTGCTACAATAAAGAAATTATCATAAAATGTACCTTTACAACAATCAAAAAATGAAATCTGGTCTTCTACTGATAATACTTGCATATTTTTCTCTTCATTTCGTTTTACTGTTATTCCTTTGGCTGGATTTCTATTAACAAACTCATTGTCTATTGCTTTATTGAACATATCAAGAAGTATAATTCTTACTTTATTCTTTGTTTCATATTTATATCCTTGATAATCTAAATTTTTAATAAGCTCTTTGATTTGTAGTTGAGTAATATCCTTTATATAGAAATTACCCAATTTAGGAGAAATATGTTTTTTATACACATTATTATAATAAACCTTGCTATTTTCTCTGATAACATCGAATTTATAAATATTCATCCATTTTAAATACCAATCATCTAATTTAATATTTCCACGAAGATTAATTTCTTTTTCATTTTCGTAAATTGCTTCATTATATCTGCGTTTAACATCTTTTAAATCACTTCCCGATATAGACACACGTTTTCCGAATCTATTTACATATCGTGCTTCATAACGTCCATTTTTCTTTTGGATAATACCGTTACCTAATTCTTTACCATCTAAATTTTTACCCATATTTACTCCTTTCTATTTAGATGGAGAGCCCTTATATGTTATAATTATAATAACACATAAAGGCTCTCATCACAATTATAAGTAATGCTTACTTTCAATATATTTTTCAAATTCTTTTCTTTTAATCAGTTGTTTATTACCTATTTTTAATAGAAACGGACATCCTCTTTCTTTGAGAAGATTTCTAATTGTTGTTTCACCTATGTTGGAATATATGATAGCTTCTTTAATAGTTAAATTTAATTTATCTTTGATAGGTATATTATTTTCCAGTACTTCCAAATCCATCCTCTCCTCGTTCTGTTTTAGACAATTCATCAATTTCATTAAACTCAATTGACAAAAATGGAATAACTATTAACTGAGCAATACGTTCCATTGGATTAATTGTCTGAGGAATATCTGTATCATTATGCAATGCAACTATGTATTCTCCTCTATAGTCTGAATCACATACACCTGTAGCGTTTGCTGGTCTAAGTCCTTGTTTAGTAGCCAATCCACTTCTCGCAAATATTGCACCAAAATATCCTGTAGGAATTTCAATAGACAATCCTGTTCCGACCTTCACTGTTGAATGAGGTGTAATTATAATAGGTGCATCAATACAAGCATATAAATCATACCCAGCAGCATATTCACTTCCTTTCGTAGGAATAATCGCATTCTTATTTAATTTTTTAATATTAATTTTCATATTTTAAAATTCCTTT
>ENA-ORMO01002119-ORMO01002119.1-human-gut-metagenome-genome-assembly--contig:-NODE-2119-length-17142-cov-16.253643_pt1 | contig 17142 bp, 10 predicted proteins | sample MGYA00242106_ERZ509001 | MGnify/ENA primary metagenome ERZ509001 (study PRJEB26280, sample SAMEA2338736) | human gut metagenome | biome: human gut; feature: human-associated habitat; material: faeces... | reverse complement strand
GGACGGGCGGAGCTTCGCTCGCCCTGCATGTGGCGGTTCCCGCGACGCGTGCCGACGTCTCCGAGGAGGATTATGCCGCATTGGAGAACCGCATCGAACAACTGCGTATCGTGCTGCTCTCGCCGGAGAACGAGGAGCTGTACAACCGGCTTTTTTCCGGCGACGATCTGACCGGGGCCGCCGTGGCCGACGGCTATGCCTTCACGGTGGAGGGCCTGCCCGCGGGCAGTGCGCAGCTTTATGTCATAGCCAACGAAGACTATCTCGGCGAACCCAGCCTGGTGGATGTTCCGGACGATGAAGGCATTGCTTTCAAAAAGCTCCTCGTGAAGGACCCGGGACGCGAAATTTTCCCCAAACGCTATTCCGAGATGACCGCTGAGCCAGGCGCCGCCCTGCCCATGAGCGCGTACGACCGCGACCTGACCGTCGGGACCGGAACGAATGCGGTGGAGATCGCGCTGGTCCGCGCCGTCGCCAAACTGAAGATCGAGATGGTGAACGAGCTTACGCGGCCGATCACCGTGAACGAGATGTCTTTCGGCGCGTTCATGGCCGACCGGTTCTATCTTTTCCAGGACGGAAACCTCGACGTGCCCGGCGATGCCGAGTATAGCGGTCGGTCGTACGGCAGTCAGGAAAACGAGGCCGAGCGGCTGAATATCGTCATCGGCGGAGGGGAGTCGCGCACGCTCGTGCTCTATATCTATCCCTCCTATGCGTGGAAGGATGAGTCGGAAGATTCGCCCTACACCATCGGATTCCGCACGCCCAACGCTTTGTATCCGCTGAAGGCGTTCATCGGCGGAGGAGCCTCCCGCAATTCCATCGCCCGCAACACGCAGGTCCGTATCCGTGCCGTGCTGCACACCGACGCCAACCTTGTGCTGGATTTCCGGGTGGAGGATTGGGCGGAGCCTGGAGATATTACCGTTCCTCCGTTCAGTTGATCGTGTTTTGTTCCGAAAATATGCCGTATAGTATGCCAACGCTATTGAAACGATTCGCCCCGGCGCTGCTGTCCGCCGCCGTGGCGGCCGCCGCGGTCTCGTGCACCGACGACGACCTTTTCGCGGACGGCAGCCGCGACACCGTGCGCGAAGGCGTGCCGGTGACCGTCAATCTGAATTTCCGCACCGAAGACAACCGCGTGGAGACCCGCGCCGCACAGAATGCGGCGAACGAGGGTCGCGTGTACAACCTCTATGTCCTGATCTTCGACAAAGACGGAAACCGTCATGACGAAGGCGGTCTTTTCTTCGATCAATCGACGGAACCCTGGAATCAATCGGGAACCGTTACGATAACGACCACTTCGCTCAATGACGCCCGGGTGGTCTGCATCGCCAACCTCACCACTTCCGCCGTGCACACCGATTACGATGTGACACCGGCGCAGATGGATGAAATCCGGACGTTCGGTCAGTTGGAAGCTTTCCGGGCGCCGCTGAGCAACCGTACCGTGGAACGTTCTACCCAGTTCTTCATGACGGGGTACGGTTACCGGAAGGACAGCGACGGCAATCCCGACAAGACGCAGACCTCCATAACGATTCCCGACAACCTCACCGAAGAGGTGGAGGTCGATTGTATTCTCAGCCCCAGACGGATGGATGCCAAGGTGACGTTCAACGTGAAGACCGAGCCGCTTCGGGATACGTGGACGGATTTCGATTTCCGTCCGCGCAGTTGGCGGGTGGTGAACGTCCCCGTCCGGTCGCCCCTGCTGCCCGACGACGACGGAGGCGACGAGGAGTCTCCCGATGTCGGAGAGTCGTATTATTTCGATACCCGGCCGACCGCCTTCGAGTGGGACAAGCGCGACGAAAACTATCTTTTCGAGGAAGGAGGCTTCACTTTCTACATGCCCGAAAGCCGTCATGCGCCCAAGAAGTCCATTGATGCGGCGGCCCTCGGTCCGGAGGATGCCTACGCCCTGCGCGAGAAGTGTGAGAAAATAGAGGGGACATTCCCCGACAAGCCCGGACAGTCCGAGGAGAACGGCGCATTCGAATACGCCGCCGACTATGCCGCCTACGTGGAGATGACGGGCACGCTCTCCTACAGAATCCCGTCGTCGGAGGCGTATCCCTCCGGCCATACGGTCAATGCCGACGTGACGTTCACCGTCCATCTGGGCTATGCCGACGGCGACCCCAACGATTACCGCACGCTGCGCAACACCCACTACACATACAACGTCACGCTGAAGGGTGTCGATAAGATCGTGGTGGAGGTGACCGACCAAAAGGAGGAGCGTCCCGGTTACGAGGGCGACGTGATCTTCAGTTCGGCCGACGTCTATGAGCTGGACGCCCATTACGACCGTCAGCTCATCCTTATCGACCGCAGCCTCGTGCCGAAGCTGACGTGGGGCGTGCAGACCCCTTTCAGCCAGGGCATATACGGTGTCGGTCTGTTCGGTGACGACGACGATTTCCTGGCGTCCGCCGTTCCCGCCCCGGAAGAAAGCGGCATCTACGACTACAAATGGGTGAAGTTCGCCATAAACGGGGACTACGGGGTGACGGAGCCGGACCGTTACGTGAAGTATCCCGGCGACCAGAATTACGAGTTTTACGACGGGAACGGCGGCCAGTCGTCGCCTTACTATACCAGCGGCGAGGGCGGCTTTTATCCCGATGCCCGTATGTACGACATTCACGGACTGCTGAAGAGGCTCAGAGAGGAGTATTACACGGAGAATAAGACTGAGGGCACTGTGGCGGTCACGGCCTTCGTGGACGAATACGTGTATGTCACGCATCCGGTGACCGGAGAGAACATGCTGGACCAGTGGCGGACTTACGTCGAGGCGGAGGACCGGCAGATGTATTTCGTCAACGGCGATAATTCGCGGTACAGCCCGGACGGCAACTCCAGCGTGATGGAGGCCGTGCAGACCTTCCGCCAGCACTCCATCCGCACGGTGTACAACACCGACCTCGGAGAGAAGAGCGCCGAGGAGCTGCCTACCGCATGGGGCGTGGAGACGATGATGAACGGCGGTTACCGTTGGGCGCCGGGCGATGTCAGGCGCGGTACGTCCGCGAGCAACGGCCGCAAGAACACCATCGACTGTCTGCTGGGCGGCGATGAGACGCTCTATTGGACGGCGGTGCTGGATGTAAATATCAACGATCCCGACGAACGTTACAACCTGAAGGATCCTTACCGCGATGCGCTGCACGCCGTGCTGATCCGCAATCGGGATCTGGACGGGGACAACGAAGTGGATGCGAATGAAATCCGGTGGTATCTGGCCGCCAAGGACCAGTTGGTCGATCTCTATATCGGCGAATCTGCGCTGGACGAAGATTCGCGCCTTTATCCGGAGAACCCTGCCGACCGCGGCAACATGACGCGCTGGCACTACACCTCCAGCTCGTACAACGCGAACGACGGGGGACCGTGGATACTTTGGTCCGAGGAGTGTGCGGCTTTGGGCAGTTACAGCTCCTCTTCCGGTTATATGGACGGACAGTTCGCCTACCGTTGCGTGCGTAATCTCGGCATCGACCTCGAGAATCCCGAAAAGGAGCCGAGCCCCCTGATTCCCAAAGTGACGGCTGCGGAGGACGACGGCACGTATCTGGTCGATTGTTCCAATCTGAGCCAGAAGGCGCGTCGCAACAGTTACGAAGCGGGACCCTCTTTGGGAACCCATGACGACCTGTCGCCGCAGAACCGTCCTTACAAATACTTTCGGGTGACGGCTGCGAATAATGACGGTATCTCTCCGAAGCCGGATTATTCCGGAGATCGTCTTTTCGGAAGTTGGAACTCCCAAAACTGGACTTATTATCAGACGGCGCAGACTGTCGTACAGAGAGGTTACAGGATACCCAATTTTCGCGAATTGCTTATCATGGCCACCCGTCTGCCGGAGGAGGCATGGGTGAAGCGGGCGGAAGATAAGAGCGACAATCTTGTGCCGACAAACATGCACTTGGATTTGTATTATATGACCATCACCGATTTCAGCCGGAAAGGAATAAGCGAATTGGGCAAGGGCGGAGGTTTCCGCATGAATCCGCGGGACCTGACCCTGGGTGCGATTCCTTCCCGGGGAGGGGATTTGGATGACGGATATATCCGTCCCGTCAAGGACGAGGAGACGCTGCCGTAACAGTCCCCCCCCGGTCCGTCCGGACCTCTTTTTACGCCCAAAAGAACGGATGGATGATCCACCGTGTCGAGCGAACGATCAGCGCCTCGAAGTTGAGTCGCCGCAGACAGGAGGAGTGGATGGTTTGTAACTACGAGGAGCGGGCACAGGCATCTCTATTCGAGGGGAGTATATTAGGTGAGTGAGGTGGAGCTGGAATTGGTTCAGCCTGATGCAAAACACCGTTCGAACAGCAATCGAGTGCCATTCGAACGGCGTTTTTTGTATGCGTGTGCGAAATTTTTGTCGCTTTTCGTTTTGAACTACTTCAACCTTTGAAAAGTCACATCTCGTTCTGAACTTCGTCACATTTGGTTTTGCCGATTATACAACGATGACAACGGCGAGGGGGGGGGTAAAAATCCTCCTTCCATCGAGGTAGGTGAGGTATCGTTCTCCGAACAGGACGGCACGGCCAAAGTCGAGGTCCGTCCCTCCGAAGACACCGAGACCTGGTATTGGAAATGCGTTCCGGCCGGGGAGGAGGCCGATTACGAATCGGTGACCGGAAACGAGGCGACGACGCTCGACCTGACCGTGACGGTGGATGTGGACTACGTCGTTTCGGTCTATGCCGAGAATGCGGACGGGAAAAGCGATGTCGTCACGAAAGATTTTAAGATCAGCTCGGCAGAGCTGAAGGGCGAACTGGTGGAACTCACGGTGAAGAACGTGACGGCTTTTTCGCTGGACGTGGATGTGAAGAAGAGCATCAAGTGCTCCAAATACGTGATCGCCGGCCAGCTCAAGAGCGCTTATAATGAAGAGTACTTCATCCAGTCGGCCGAAACGTCGCTGAATCCGAATCCGGATTATCCGATGCAGCCGTTCAACTGGAGCGACGAGAGTGCGACCTTTTCGGAGCATACGCTGACCAAGGGCCGGCTGGCCAGTGATCCCGAAAGCAACGGTTTCCAGATTCACGGCGGCGACGAGATCCTGATCTGCGTCTATGCGCTGCCCGCAGACGGCAGCGAGGGCAAGGTCTTCACGGAATCTCTGACGGTTCCGGAACCCTCCGATTACGACGGTTCGATCGAGGTGCAGATCGACATCGCCGACGAGGACATCACGCTGACGTCGGTGGCTGCGACCATCACGGCGGGCGCGGGCTGTAAAAAGATCTTCACTTCCCTGATCGGGGCGTCGGTTTACGATCCTTTCGACGAGATCACCGACGAGGCGAAGCGGAAGGAGCTGCTCACGGTACTCGGCAACAACCGGCAGGTGCTTCCCTATACGGAGCCTTACAAGGTAGATTTCACGCAGAATATGACGCCTAATACGACATGGCGTCTTTATGCCGTGCCTATCGCCGAGGACGGTACGATCGGCAAGGTGACCTACGAGGACTTCACGACGAAGAAGCCGGTCTTCGAGGGTACGGGCGGGATCGCTTCCGCCGAACTCTTCCAGACGACTCCCGAAGCCATCGAGTTGAAACTGGCGACGAGCGGCGATGTCGAGAAGGTGCGCATCTTCTGCTGGTTGTACATGGAGTGCAACGCTATCGTCAGCGACCCGGCCGAACTGGAGTGGGTGATGTACGACCGCGAGAACAATTCGCAGTGGACGGACGAGTATGCGAAGGATGAGTTTTCCGGAACGCTGTCTCTGCGCATTCCGCATCCCGGAGACGATTACTGCATCTACGGGGCCACGGTCGATGCGGAGGGCAACGTGAGCTATCCGGTGAACCTGGTGCAGCTAGCCGAGGGAACCGAGGACAAAGATGCGATGTTCGAGACGATGCCCGAAGAGCAGGAGGAGATCGTAGTGAAGTTCGACGGCACGGGCGAAGCGACGCTCAAAGTTACGGAGACCGAGAAAGACGAATATTCGACGAATATCGAATACACCGTAACCAAAGGCGCCAATACGGTCAAGGCCTACCGTATCCGCACGACCGACACGGCCCACGAAGAGACGCTCGAGGAGGATTTGAAAACGGTTTTTGCCGACTATCCCAACTCGATTTCGGGTTCCTACAAAGAACTGACGTTCGCCGACGGCGATACGGAGTCTGAGACATTGGAGTATCTGGTTAATTACGACACTTCGGATTCCGATTACGGCGGCAATATCGTCGCGATCGTGACGGTGGACAAGGATGGCAAGCTGAAGATCGCGGATTACTACCTGGCCGGAACAGGCGACAAGGAATAAGGTCGTTTGGCTATTTTGCAATTCTATCGTTCCCGTTCGGACATGGTTCCGAACGGGAATTTTAGAAAAGTTTGAGATCAATGCCAGTGGACATTTCTTGCCATAGAGTTATGAAACGAATCTACTGCGAACCGACCGTGTCCGGAAAATAAAAAGTTCATGATAAGCGGAAAGAGCGATTGTTCCGGTCGCTCTTTCCGATTTTATTCTTTGTCGTCGTTTCTGAGTTGCAAGACTTGTCTTGCATTCGATGGCGATACAACTAACGCCCGTTTTCCGCTCGAATCGTTCACGGGCCACGTTGTCCATACCATGCTCCGAACTGCATTTTCCTGCACTTTCAGGAAAAGCAAAAAGCCTTGTAAATATTTTATTTACAAGGCTTTTTGTTTTGATATCTTGCGGTGCGTAGGGGACTCGAACCCCTGACCCCGTGCGTGACAGGCACGTATTCTAACCGGCTGAACTAACGCACCGTTTTTCGGTATTGCGAGTGCAAAGATAGTCGAATTTTTTGAATCGGCAATGTTTTTTACGGTTTTTTGAAGAAAGAAAATTGTACGCTCCCGTAACTTCTTAATTGCCAGAAACAGGCATTGTCCGAAAAGTCCGCTTTCTTCGAGTGTTCGAAGATCAGCAGCCCTCCGCTGCACAGGCGGTCGCCTTCGAGCGTTAGCCGTACGATCTCTTCGCTGCCCTCCAGATCGTAGGGGGCGTCGGAAAACACGATATCGAACTGCTTGTTGCAGTTTTTCAGGTAGAGGAACGCGTTCGCCTTGACGGCGTGGAGGCTGCCGATGCCCAGTTGCGCGGCCGTCTGCCGGATGAAGTTGTAGTGCACCGGGTTGATCTCCACGGCCGTGACGCTGCGGGCTCCCCGCGAGGCGAACTCGTAGCTGATCGAGCCGGTCCCCGCGAAGAGGTCCAATACGTCGCACTCCTCGAAATCCACGAGGTTTCCCAGCACGTTGAAGAGGTTCTCCTTGGCGAAGTCCGTCGTCGGACGCGCTCTGAGGTTGCGGGGCGGATTGATCGCCCGGCCCTTGTATTTGCCGCTGATTATTCGCATACGACCTTCCTGAACCGTTTTCCGAGCAATTTGCGCAGTGCCTTCGGATCGTCGCCCGCTGCGAGGAGCGTGTAGCCTCGCAACGGGAATACGGCGTCGAGCCGTTCGGCGAGGTAGCGGATCTCGGCTTCGTCAGCCGCCGCGACGACTTCGGCCGCCCGGAGTCGTCCGTCGTCGTACACCTTTATATAAAGCAGTCCCGCCCGCCGGCAAAGCCATACGGTGTTTCCATCCGCCGCGGGACGGTGCAGCAGCGGGGTGGTGAAACGCAATGGCCGTCCGCCAGCCGCCTCGGCTGCCTGCCGCAGCGCTTCGCCCGGCAGGGCCATGACGGCCACGATCTCCTCCTCCGCATCGCTGCATACGGTCTCCTCGCCGCTGAGGGCTGGCATTCCGTTCGCGGCGAGCAGTGCCGCCGCGCGCTCTCCGGCGAAGTATTCTACGGGTACGAGCATCGTGCGCGGCGTCAGCACCTCCGCTTCGATCCGCTCCGCCTCTGCGGGGAACGCCGGAGGTGCGGCCACCGAAAAAGAGTGTCCATCCAACGATTGCTGAATGGACACCTTGTAGCCGGGTTGCGGCGTATCAGTCTTCCCAGTTGCCCGCTTCATTGTTGGCCGACTCCATGGAACCGAACTTGACGCCGGGGTAGCGGTTGAAGATATTTTCCTCCTCGTCGATCAGGTTGATGATCTCCTGACGATAGGCCACCGTGTCGAGGAACATCTTGTAGGGAGCGCGGCACTCGACGATCGGCACGACGACGTTCGATGCGGTCGTATAGCCGGCCTCCATGATGAACTGCGCCTTGTCGTCCGTTCCCGGAATGTAGCGCAACTGCTTGACTTGCTCGACGGAGAGTTTTTTGGGCGAGAAGATCGTGTCGATCACGGCGATCTTGAATTTTTCGATATTCTTCTTGCCGCTCTTCTTCAGCATGGCCATACCCACCGAGTCGTCCTCGTCCACGAGCTTGCGCTCCAGCTCGAGCGTATCGGTCAGGATGAAGGCCTCGAGCGAATCGAACGTACTCGTGAAGTGCAGATACTTCGACTTGAAGGAACGCTGTGCGGTGCGGATGTCCTTGATGCGCTCGATGACGGCGGCTTTCTTCGCAGCGAGTTCCTTGTTGAAATTAAGCGGGGTCGAGATCTGGACGTAGATGATGTAGACCAGCGCTACGATGACTACGCCGAGAATGATTTGAAAAATTCTTTTCATTTTATAAATAAATATTTGTTATTAATTTTGTGCAGCAAATAACCGACCGCATGTTCAGTACACGTATCGCGACCCAAATTTACGCCAAAATTTGTTTCGAAACAACTCCCGGACAAAAAAAAATCGTAGAAAAATTGTCCGAGTACCTCGCTGACGACGATTTTTCGCGGATTTTCGTGCTCAACGGATATGCCGGAACAGGCAAGACGACGCTCGTCGCGGCAGTGGTCGGGGCGCTTAAGGATTTGGGTATCAAACCGGTCCTGCTCGCTCCTACGGGGCGTGCGGCCAAGGTGCTGGCGCAATACGCCGGCGAGAAGGCCCTTACGATTCACAAGCGCATCTACCGCCAGCGCACCAATGCCGACTACGAATCGAAATTTTCGCTGAACCTCAATCCCGAACGCGGAGCGGTCTTCATCGTGGACGAGGCGTCGATGCTCTCCGATGGCGCGTCGGACGGGGCGTTGTTCGGCAGCGGTTCGCTGCTGGCGGATCTGGTGCAGTACGTCCGCAACGGCCGCGGCTGCCGCCTGGTGCTGGTCGGCGACAGTGCGCAGTTGCCGCCCGTGGGGAGCGACTTCAGTCCGGCGCTCGACCCTGCGTCGCTGTCCGCCTACGGCGAGGTGGTTTACGGCACGATGGACGATGTGGTGCGCCAGGAGGCCAGCTCGGGCATCCTGTTCAATGCGACGCTGGTGCGCTGCATGCTCGAGAACGGCATTTACGAGATTCCGCGCTTCGGGATGGATTTTCCGGACGTCGAGGCGGTCGGGGGCGGCGAGTTTCTCGAAAAGTTGCAGGACTGCTATGCGCGGTACGGCCGCGACGAGGTGATCGTCGTCACGCGGTCGAACAAGCGCGCCAACCGTTACAACGAAGGCATCCGCCGCAACGTGCTTTCGGCCGAGGAGGAGATCGAGAGCGGCGATATGCTGATGGTGGTCAAGAATAACTACTACTTTCCCGAACATGCCGAGGACTGTCCGATGAACTTCATCGCCAACGGCGACATCGCACGGCTGCGGCGGCTGCGCCGCTTCGAGGATTTCTACGGCTTCCGTTTCGCCGAGGCGGTGCTCGAATTTCCCGACTACGACACGGAGCTTCAGTGCAAGATTCTGCTCGATACGATCGCGTCGGAATCCCCGTCGCTCACGCGCGAGGAGTCCTCGCGGCTCTTCTGCGAGGTCGAGAAGGACTACCTCGACATCAAAAGCCGTCTGAAACGCTTCCGGGAGATACGTGAAAATCCGCACTTCAACGCCGTGCAGGTGAAATTCGCCTATGCCGTCACCTGCCACAAGGCGCAGGGCGGGCAGTGGCGCGCCGTCTTCGTGGACCGCTGCCTGTTCGGCGACGAGCCGATGACGCGCGACATGCTGCGATGGCTCTATACGGCGCTCACGCGCGCCACGGACAAACTCTATCTCGTGAATTTCGACGAACGATTCTATGAATAGCGAACTCCACCCGCTCGAACCCTTCCTGCCCGGGAACGCGCGGATTCTCATGCTGGGCAGTTTCCCGCCCAAGCGTATCCGCTGGTCGATGGAATTTTTCTACCCCAATCTGCAAAACGACATGTGGCGGATCGTGGGCTACCTCGCCACGGGTGACAAACAGCACTTCCTCCTGCCGGGCGGCCGGCGGTTCGACCGCGGCCGCATCGAGGCGTTCTGCCGCGAACGGGGGATTGCGCTTTACGATACGGCTGTCGAGGTCGTTCGGCTGAAAGACAATGCGTCGGATAATTTTCTTCAAGTGGTGCGCGAGGTCGATCTGGCGGCCTTGCTGGCGCGCATTCCCGCCTGCCGGGCCATCGTGACGACGGGTCAGAAGGCCACCGATACGCTCCGTGCGCTGACCGGCTGCGACAGCCCCGCCGTGGGGGAGTCCGTAGCGGTGCACTATGCGGGCCGCGACCTGCGTCTCTGGCGCATGCCCTCCTCGTCGCGGGCTTACCCGCGTCCGGTCGAGTGGAAAGCCGAATTTTACCGCCGCGTTTTCGCCGAGAACGGCATTATCTGATCCGCTGATCCGTCCGTTTCGGGCAGCCGCTCGCGGGCGGGAAACGCCTGCCGGTGTTTCCGTCTGTTTCTGGATTTCCGGCCGTCCCTCCCCGTCCGGATCGGCCGGTCGCTTTCCCTTTTGCGGATTCTTTTCCGCAGCGGCCGCCGGAGACCCGGGCCGAAAAATTTGGCCTCCGCCTTTTGCACGACTGCCGAAAAACCGTTATCTTTGTTGGATAATTCATACAATATTTTATTGTGGTTTCGGAGAAGAAAATTGAAAAAAAATACGTCGAAACGCCCCTGATGAAGCAGTATTACTCCATCAAGGCCGTGCATCCCGACGCCATTCTGCTCTTCCGTGTGGGCGACTTTTACGAAACGTTCGGCGACGATGCGATCAAGGCCAGCGGCATTTTGGGCATCACGCTCACGCGCCGTGCGAACGGTGCGGCGACCTACGTGGAGCTGGCGGGATTTCCCTACCATGCCATCGACACCTACCTGCCGAAACTCGTCCGGGCAGGCGAACGCGTGGCGATCTGCGAGCAGCTCGAAGACCCCAAGCTGGTCAAGGGACTGGTCAAGCGCGGTGTCATCGAACTGGTGACGCCGGGCATCGTTTTGGGTGACAACATTCTGGCCAACAAGGAGAACAACTATATCGCCTCGGTCTATTTCGGCCGTCGGGCGACGGGCGTGGCGTTTCTCGACATCTCGACCGGGGAGTTCTACGTGGCCGAGGGCACGGACAGCTACGCGGACAAGCTCATCTCCAATCTTCAGCCCAAAGAGGTGATCTACCAGCGCGGCTACGAGGACCGTTTCGCCGACGCTTTCGGGTCGCGGCTCTACACCTACCGTCTCGACGAGTGGGTCTTCTCGGAGGAGGTCAATCGCGGGAAACTTTGCAGGCAGTTCGGGACCAAGTCGCTGAAAGGTTTCGGCGTGGACCACTTCACGAGCGGCATTTCGGCCGCCGGGGCCATTCTCTACTACCTCGAGTTCACCGAGCACCGCGAGACGGGACACATCACCTCGCTCTCGCGGATCGACGAGGACGACTACGTGTGGGTCGATAAGTTCACGATCCGCAACCTGGAGCTCTTCTCCTCGAACGGCGCACGCGAGAAGTGCAGCTTCGCCGACGTCATCGACCGCACGCTGACGCCGATGGGCGGCCGTCTGCTGAAGCGGTGGATCGCCATGCCGATCAAGGACCCGGCGAAGATCAACGAGCGGCTCGACGTCGTGGAGCGCTTCACGAAGGAGGCCGACCTGGCGGACGCCGTGCGCGAGCAGGTGGCGATGGTGGGCGATCTGGAACGTATTGCGTCGCGTATCGCCGCGCAGCGCGTCACGCCGCGCGAACTGGTGCAGCTCAAAAATTCGCTCGCGGCGATCGAGACGCTCAAGGCCGCGCTCGAATCCACGGACGACGACCGGTTGCATGCGCTGGCTGCGGGCATCGACCCGCTGGCCGGGGTCCGCGAACGCATCGCCCGCGAAATCTATCCCGATCCGCAGAACAACCAGATTCAGAAGGGAGGGGTCATCGCCGACGGCGTAGATCCCGAACTGGACGACCTGCGCCGCATCGCACTCCACGGCAAGGACTACCTTTCGCGCATCCAGCAGCGCGAGAGCGAGGCAACGGGCATCCCGTCGCTCAAGATCAGTTACAACAACGTCTTCGGCTACTACATCGAGGTCCGCAACGCCCACAGGGACAAGGTCCCCGCGACGTGGATACGCAAACAGACGCTGGCCAATGCCGAGCGTTACATCACCGAGGAGCTCAAGGAGTACGAGGAGAAGATTCTCGGCGCCGAGGAGAAGATGCTCGTTCTCGAGCAGCGCATCTATGCCGACATCATGGCCTTCATCTGTTCGTCGCTCCAGCCGATGCTGCACGACGCGGCTGTCGTGGCGCGTATCGACTGCCTGCAATCCTTCGCGCGGCTGGCCTGCGAGCGGCGCTACGTACGTCCGGTGCTCGACGACGGCAAGCGCATTGACATCCGTTCGGGACGCCATCCGGTTATCGAAACGCTGATGCCCGTGGGGGAGGAGTACGTCCCCAACGACGTCATGCTCGACGACCGGCAGCAGCAGATCATGATGATTACCGGTCCCAACATGTCGGGTAAATCGGCTCTGCTGCGGCAGACGGCGCTCATCATCCTCATGGCACAGATGGGCTCGTTCGTACCCGCCGCCTCGGCGCATATCGGCGTCGTGGACAAGATTTTCACGCGCGTCGGCGCATCGGACAACATTTCGCAGGGCGAATCCACCTTCATGGTCGAGATGCTCGAGTCGGCCAGCATTCTCAACAACATTTCGGACCGCAGCATCGTCCTGCTGGACGAGATCGGCCGCGGCACTTCGACCTACGACGGCATTTCGATCGCTTGGGCGATGGTCGAATATTTGCACAACCATCCGACGGCGCACGCCAAAACACTCTTCGCCACGCACTACCACGAGCTGAACGAACTGGAACAGATGTGTCCACGCGTGAAGAACTACCATGTCGCCGTCAAGGAGATGGGCAACCAGATCGTCTTCCTGCGCAAGCTCGAGCGGGGCGGCACGGAGCATTCGTTCGGTATCCACGTGGCGCGCATGGCCGGAATGCCGCAGTCGGTCGTGGCGCGTGCCGACGAGATTCTGCGCAATCTCGAGCAGGTATATGGCTCGAACGAGATCGTCCCGAGCCGCAGCCTCAAGGATCGCGGAAAGAAACCCTCGGCGCAGGCCGTGAAGGAAGCCGCCGAGAGCGGTGTGCCGCAGAACATGCAGCTTTCCATGTTCCGGCTGGACGATCCCGTGCTGGTGCAGATCCGCGACCAGATCAAGGGGTTGGACATCAATGCCCTGACGCCGATCGAGGCACTCAACAAACTCAACGAGATCAAGAAGATCGCAGGCATCTGACCCGGAGCGGGTTCCGGATGCCGTTATCCGGACAAGACGAAAACAGGAGGTCCGCCCTTTGCGGGGACCTCCTGTTTTCGTTAATGGATCGGGGAGCCTCTGTCAGTTCCGGTCGATGAGCGACCGGATATTCTGGATGAGCATCGCTACGGCCACCGAGTTGAATCCGCCTTCGGGGATGATGACATCGGCGTATTTCTTCGACGGTTCGACGAACTCCTCGTGCATGGGTTTGACGGTCGAGGTGTACTGCGTGATGACCGACTGCATCGTGCGGCCGCGTTCGCAGACGTCGCGCAGGATACGCCGCGCCAGCCGAATGTCCGCATCGGTGTCCACATAGACCTTGATATCCATCAGGTCGCGCAGCTCCCGGTTCTCGAAGATCAGGATGCCGTCCACTATAATCACCTTCGACGGCTTGACCAGCACGGTTTCCGGCAGCCGGTCGTGGTCCACGAACGAGTACACCGGGTGTTCGATCGGTACGTTCTCCTTGAGCGCCTTGATATGGTCCACCATCATCTGCGTGTCGAACGCCTGCGGATGGTCGTAGTTGAGTTTCGTGCGCTCCTCGTACGTCAGTTCGGGGTGGGCCTTGTAGTAGAAGTCGTGGCACAGCGTGGCGACGTCGTCGCCACGGAAAGCTTCCTGCAGACGTTTTACGAGCGTCGATTTTCCCGAGCCGGTTCCTCCGGCCACACCGATTACGGTTACTTTCATGGTTTTATGGATTGGGTTTGGCTGTTTTCCTTTCGTTTCTCCGTTCCGTGCCGCAGAAGCCGCTCACGCCTGCCGCCCGGTACGAAAAAAGGATCGCCCTCCCTTTCTGTCGGGGCAATCCTTTCTCCGTTGGGCCGCCTTATGCGTCGATATTCGCGTAATGGGCGTTGCGTTCGATGAATTCGCGGCGGGGCGGCACGTCGTCGCCCATGAGCATCGAGAAGATGCGGTCCGCCTCGGCGGCGTTCTCGATGTTCACCTGGCGCAGGATGCGCGTGTCGGGGTTCATCGTCGTCTCCCACAACTGGTGGGCGTTCATCTCGCCGAGACCTTTGTAACGCTGCACGTGCGCGCCCTTGCCGAATTCGGAGGTGATCTCGTCGCGTTCCTTCTCGGTCCAGCAGTAACGCTCCTGCTTGCCCTTCTTCACGAGATAGAGCGGCGGAGTGGCGATGTAAACGTGGCCGTTCTCTATGAGCTCCTTCATCTTGCGGAAGAAGAAGGTGAGCATCAGCGTGGCGATGTGGCTTCCGTCCACGTCGGCATCGGTCATGATGATGATCTTGTCGTAGCGCAGTCCTTCGAGGTTGAGCGCCTTGGAATCCTCCTCCGTGCCGATCTTGACGCCCAGCGCCAGGAACATGTTCTTGATCTCCTCGTTCTCCCACATTTTGTGCTCCTGTGCCTTCTCGATGTTGAGAATCTTGCCGCGCAGCGGCATGATGGCCTGGAAGTTGCGGTCACGGCCCGACTTGGCCGTACCGCCTGCCGAATCGCCCTCGACGAAGAAGATCTCGGCCACCGACCTGTCGCGGCTCGTGCAGTCGGCCAGCTTGCCCGGAAGTCCCGACCCCGAGAGCACCGTCTTACGCTGCACCAGCTCGCGGGCGTGGCGGGCGGCGTGGCGGGCCGTGGCGGCCAGAATCACCTTCTGCACGATCGCCTTGGCGTCTTTCGGGTTTTCCTCGAGGTAGTCGCCCAGCGCCGAGGCCATGGCCTGATCGACCGCCGCGGCCACTTCGTCGTTGCCCAGCTTGGTCTTGGTCTGTCCCTCGAACTGCGGTTCGGCCACCTTCACCGAGACGACTGCCGTCAGTCCCTCGCGGAAGTCGTCGCCGTTGATGTCGAACTTCAGCTTGGCGAGCAGGCCCGAGTCCTCGGCGTATTTCTTCAGCGTGCGCGTCAGCGCGCGGCGGAAGCCCGTCAGGTGCGTGCCGCCCTCGATCGTATTGATGTTGTTGACATACGAGTGGACGTTCTCCGAGAAGCTCGTGTTGTATTGCATCGCCACTTCGACCGGTACGCCGTCTTTCTCGGTGTCGATGTAGATCGGCGTTTCGGTCAGCGGCTCGCGGCTCGCGTCGAGGAACTGGACGAACTCCTTGAGCCCCTCGGTCGAATAGAACGAGTCGTGCACGAACTCTCCCTGCTCGTTGCGGTTGCGCCGGTCGGTGATGTTCAGCCGCACGCCCTTGTTCAGGTATGCCAGTTCGCGCATGCGCGACGAGAGCGTCTCGTAGTCGTATTCGGTGACCGAGAAAATCGTGTCGTCGGGCTTGAACGTGATGATCGTTCCGTGATCCTCCTCCGAGGTTTCGCCGACCACTTCCATCGGAGCCAGCGGCGTGCCTTGGCTGAATTGCTGGCGGAAAATGCGGCCCTGCCGGTGCACCTCGGCCGTGAGCAGCGTCGAGAGCGCGTTGACGCACGATACGCCCACGCCGTGCAGACCGCCCGAGACCTTGTAGCTGTCCTTGTTGAACTTTCCTCCGGCGTGCAGTACGGTCAGCACGACCTCCAGCGCCGAGCGTCCCTCCTTTTCGTGGAAGTCGGTCGGAATGCCCCGGCCGTTGTCGCGCACGGTGATCGAGTCGTCCTCGTTGATCGTGACGTCTATGTCGGTGCAGTATCCGGCCAGCGCCTCGTCGATCGAGTTGTCGACCACCTCGTAGACCAGGTGGTGCAGTCCTCTCACCCCGATGTCCCCGATGTACATGGCGGGACGTTTGCGCACCGCCTCGAGCCCTTCGAGAACCTGAATGCTGGATGCCGAATACTCTTCCGGCTGATGAACCTGATTTTTTTCCTCTGTGCTCATAGGATGTGGTTAATAATCTTCAAAAGGTTGAAATGCAATGAACTGCATGTCCGCGCGACGGTTCGGAAAAAACGGCCCGGCCGTTTCGGCCGACGGCGCGGAACAATTCAAGCAAAGATAACGATTTTTTCGCTAAATGCCAAGAATCGACTGCATGTCGATCTCCTCGACGCGGCCCTGATTGAACCGTAGCGTGCGGGACGGATATTGCTGGATGTTGCTGATGTTGTGAGTGGACATCAGTACGGCGCAACCGCGCGACACGATCCATCGGAGCAGTTGCATCAGCCCGTCGGCGGCGGCAGGGTCGAGGTTGCCGGTCGGTTCGTCGGCCAGGATCACCTGCGGGTCGTTGAGCAGCGCCCGCGCAATGGCCAGACGCTGCTGTTCGCCGCCCGAGAGCTCGTAGGGCATCTTGTACTCCTTGTTGTGGAGACTGACCATGTCGAGCACCTCGGCGATCTTGCTGCGGATCTGCAATTCGTTGCGCCAGCCGGTGGCCCTGAGCACGAAGTGCAGGTTCATAAAGACGTTGCGGTCCGTCAGCAGGCGGTAGTCCTGAAACACGATGCCCATGCGGCGGCGCAGATAGGGCACGTCCTTGCGCCGGATCCGGCGCAGGTCGAAACCGACGACGCTGCCGTACCCTTCCCGCAACGGCAGCTCGGCGTACAGCGTTTTCAGAAGCGAGCTTTTGCCCGATCCGACCCGGCCGATCAGATAGACCATTTCGCCCGGGTAGACC
>ENA-ORMO01002118-ORMO01002118.1-human-gut-metagenome-genome-assembly--contig:-NODE-2118-length-17150-cov-2.869494_pt1 | contig 17150 bp, 10 predicted proteins | sample MGYA00242106_ERZ509001 | MGnify/ENA primary metagenome ERZ509001 (study PRJEB26280, sample SAMEA2338736) | human gut metagenome | biome: human gut; feature: human-associated habitat; material: faeces... | reverse complement strand
TTTGGGGCGGCATTAACCTCATGGAGGGGTACGGCAACGATAACCCCGGCGCGAATGCTCATGTGCGGTAAAGTAACACAATAATTTGATAGGCAACCGCCCCTATTCCGTAATTTGAAAGACCGGCTATAAAAAGTTGTATCCGTATGGTATAATAAAAACAAAAAATATCAAGGTGGTAAACGCTTATGGAATTTCACGAAAAGCTGCAAGAACTTAGAAAACAAAAAAATCTAACACAAGAAGAACTTTCTGAAATACTGTTTGTTTCACGAACTGCCATTTCAAAATGGGAGTCAGGAGTTTCCCAAAGTTAAAGATACTATATACCCAAACCCACGCTTACACGACTTCAACCTTGTAACAGAATACTAATAATAGAAGCACCAGTGCCATCACCTATCGTGTAGCACTGGTGTTTTGCTTTTGCAATAAGTGGGTGCTATTTTGAAATAAATAATTTTGGGCAAAAAACAATGCGTTCACATAATTTTTCTCGCTTTTGGCATTGAAATATGCTATAATAAAATCGTATTTTGCAACTATGTGGTATTGAAGAAGAGGTGCAAAAAATGGCAGTATCCTATAAGAAGCTATTCAAGATTCTCATTGACCGAGATATGAAGAAGAAAGAGTTCCGTGATTTCGTCGGCATCAGCTATTCTACAATGAGCAAACTGGAAAAAGGCGAGAATACGACTGTTGAAGTGCTAGAAAAAATATGCCTCAAGCTCGGCTGCGGAATCAATGACATTATGGAGATTCTTCCTGACGATCCCGAAAATGGAATAGAAAACGATGTAGAGTAGTGCTAAGGAGGAACAATCGGCAGAATGGAAAGAAAAGAATACAGCGCGGGCGCAGTGAAGCTGTCCTTCTGGTTTGTAGAGTTCCGTAAGGTTGTAGAGCTTCTTAGCGAAGGAAAAAGCACCGATCAGATAAAGGACCTCGCAATGAACGAAAATCTATTTGCTGCTCCAACCGCTCTGCGATCCAATCAAATTTATCATACCGTTACAGGCCGCATTAAATCTCTGGACAGGAGCTTCATCCCTCTTTTCACGCGCAGCGACCTTGCAACGCAGAAGCTCTTTGCCCTGATTGCCGCTATGGCTTATGACACGCTATTCTTTGATTTTGTCTATGAAGTAATCCGTGAAAAGATGATTCTCGGAAGCAACGAGCTGGTGGATAGCGACGTGCGCGTCTTCTTCAAAGATAAGCAGCAGCAAAATGAAAAAGTGGCCGGATGGACGGACGCTACATTGGTACGGCTTGGCCGGTGCTATAAAACAATGCTGTACGAGGCCGGGATAATTGATAAAGCAAAAACGGCCAGAAAAATACTGCGCCCCATTTTAGATCCAGACTTAGTACACTGGCTGGAACAGAATGATATGGGTGCTTATGTTAAGGCGCTTGCGGGGGTAAGATAATGGATTTAACAGAACGACTGGATGCGATGGAGGCGGCGATCCGAAAGCCTTCCTTCCGTCAGAGCAGTGGAAAAGCCAACGAGGTCAACTATTGGATTTTTGACTATCCACCTGAAAAAGAACTGGAAGTCCGAGAGCGTATCGAATATATGAAGCATAAGAACTCGAAAGGGACGGACGGATTTGATCTGGTTGTGTTTGACCTCTATGACATTATCATTGACTTCCTTGAGGGGAAGAACTTCATAGAAAAGTGCTGTGAATTTGAGAAAAAACGCGGCATACAAAGGATTGTCAAAGCAGTCAGCAACTCGATGAAAGTGAGCGAGGATGACAGCCTGATTGTGCAGTACATTCTTGACCACACCCCGGAGAATGCCATTGTCTTTCTAACCGGTGTTGGCAAGAGCTATCCGCTTCTCCGTTCGCATAATGTGCTGAACAATCTCCACCAGTCCTATCTACACGCACCAGTGGTGATGTTCTTTCCCGGCACATACAACGAACAGGAATTGATTCTCTTCAACGAAGTCAAAGACGATAATTATTACAGAGCCTTCCGGCTTGTGAAGTGATGGAGGTAGCGTAATGAAAATAAAGGATATGTTCGTCAAGAAGATTGACCGTGAAATTCAAGGCGTAATTATCGTAGGTCAGGGCGAGGACGCAAATGTCTCTCAGGAGCTTGAGGAATATGTCGTTACCCGCGAGCTTCAAAAGCACTTTGCCGATTTCTACTCGGCCTATAAAAAGGGGATTGTAGAAACAACACCAAAGATGGGCGTGTGGATTTCCGGCTTCTTTGGAAGCGGTAAATCGCACTTCCTGAAAATCCTGTCCTACCTTCTGGAAAACCGTCAGGTCGGGGACAGAAAGGCGATGGACTACTTTGTCGAGGATAAAAAGATCGTAGACCCAATGGTACTTGCCGACATGAAGCTGGCGGCTGACACCCCTACGGATGTAATCCTCTTCAACATCGACTCCAAGAGCGAAACAAACGGCAAGCAGAACAAAGATGCCATCGTCAATGTATTCCTCAAAGTCTTCAATCAGATGCAGGGCTTCTGCGGTTCCATCCCCCATGTTGCCGATCTGGAACGGAGGCTTTCCGAGGAAGGCCGCTACGATGAGTTTAAGGCTACTTTTGAGGAAGAATACGGCGACCCGTGGGAGGACTCCCGGCAAGACTTCGACTTCATCCAGGACAGCGTGGTAGATGCCCTTGTTTCGATGGATTTCATGAGCGAGGCAGCGGCAAGGAACTGGTGCGAAAAGGCGGTGGAGCCTTATACCATCAGCATCGAGGACTTCGCCAAGCGCGTCAAGAGCTATATCGAGCGCAAGGGGAACAACCACCATGTTGTATTTCTGGTGGATGAAATCGGGCAGTACATCGGCGATGATTCCAAGTTGATGCTCAATCTCCAAACCGTTACCGAGGAACTTGGTAAGGAGTGCATGGGCAAAGCTTGGGTCATCGTGACCAGCCAGCAGGACATCGACTCCATCACCAAGGTCAAGGGCAACGACTTCTCCAAAATTCAGGGTCGGTTTGATACCCGTCTCTCCCTCTCTTCTGCAAATGTGGATGCCGTTATCAAGAAGAGAATCCTTGAAAAGACGGAACCGGCTGCGCAGGCGCTCCGACTGCTTTATGAGCAGAAGGCAACGATTATCAAGAACCTGATTGTATTCAATGACACGGCAGAAAAGAAGCTGTATGCGAGCGCTGAAGACTTTGCCGAGGTCTACCCCTTTGTACCGTATCAGTTCAATCTGTTGTCCAGCGTACTGACTTCCATTCGTACCCACGGAGCTTCCGGCAAGCACCTTTCCGGTGGCGAGCGGTCCATGTTGGCGCTCTTCAAGGAGTCCGCTGTCAACGTCATGAATGAAGAGGCAGGGGTCATTGTACCCTTCCATCGCTTTTATGACGCACTGGAAAACTTTCTGGATCACAGCCATAGCGGGGTGATCATCCGGGCTTATGACAACAGCTACATCAACCCGGAGAAGAAGGACAAGGATGTCTTCGCTATCAATGTCCTCAAGACCCTCTTCATGGTCAAGTATGTGCTGGAAATTGAGGCGAATATCGACAACATCACCAGCCTGATGATTGAAAATATCGATGATGACCGGATTGAGTTGAAAGGCCGCGTGGAGGAAGCGCTGAAGGTCCTGATGCGGCAGATGCTCGTTCAGAAAAACGGCAGCATCTATGTCTTCCTGACCGATGAGGAACAGGAGGTAAACAACGAGATCGAAAAAGAAAATGTGGAAACGCCGGAGATCATCACCAAGGTCGCGGAAATGATTTTTGAGGACATCTTCCCCGGCAAGCGCTACACCTATCCTGTTTTCAATGGCCGCTATGCTTTTGGCTTCAACCAGTTTGTGGATGACCGCCCCTATAAGGCAAATCAGAACTACGACATTGGCCTTCGCGTCCTGACACCGTGGTACGACGGCAGTATGGACGATGGTACACTTCGGATGATGTCCGGCCAAGGCAGAGAAGTCCTTGTCGTGCTCCCGAATGACGCAGAGTTCCTGACGGAAATCCAAGCCTACTTGAAGATTGAAGGCTTCCTTCGGAAAAACACCTCAACGCAGCTTGCCAAGTATGAGACGATCAAAGAGGCAAAGCGTGTGGAAATGCGGGAACGCAATCAAAACGCCAAGCTCTACCTGACGGAAGCACTCAAGGAAGCGACGATCTATGTGAACGGCGATGTTGTCCGCGTGAACGGCAAGGAAGTCGGCAGCCGGATCAACGAAGCGATTGGCCGTTTGGTACAGACGGTCTACCACAAGCTTTCCTACATTGACGCACCGATGGGCGAGGCGGAGATCCGCAAGATGCTCCATCAGAGCAACCAGCTTTCCCTTGAGCTTGAAGGTGGTACAGAGAGCAACGCCCACGCGCTGGATGATGTGCAGGGCTTTATCGCCATGAATACCCGCAATCACATGAAGACCTCCATGAAGACGGTGAAGGATCGCTTCATGAAGGCTCCTTACGGCTTTGTGGAAGACGATGTGCATTGGCTGGTAGCGCGTCTGTTCAAGCGCGGCGACTTGTCCTTCATGGTCAACGGAGCAACGGTCAGCCTGAATAATAAGAGCGAGGAAGAGATTATCGGCTTCATCACCAAGAAGGCGTTTGCGGAAAAGCTCCTGATGGAAGAGCGTGTCCGTGTCAGCGATAAGGACAAAAAGGCTGTCCGGGATGTGATGAAGGAAACCTTCCGCGCAACCACTTCGGCGGAAGATGAAGATACCATCATGAAGAACTTCCAGCGCTACGCGCAAAACACGGTTTATGAAATCGAACGGTTGGAAGTAAATTATAAACAGTACCCTTATCCGGGCAAGAAGGTTTTGTCCAGCGGAAAGGCGCTGATGCAGTCTGTCGTTCAGATTCAGTCTGCATTGGACTTCTTTACGACCGTTTCAAAAAAGCGGGATGATTTCTTCGACTTTGCGGAGGACTACGAGCCAATCAAGACCTTCTTTGAGGGCGAGCAGTCTACCATCTTTGCCCGTGCGCTTGATATGCTTGCAATCTTCGATGACAGCAAGACCTATATTGTCAATGACGAGCTGGAAGGTATCGTCGCACAGATGCGTTCCATTACCCGGCAGGAAAAGCCCTATGCCAACATTCCGAAGCTGCCTGAACTTCGGGAACGGTTCATGTCCTGCTATGTCAAGATTTTGCAGCAGGAATCCGCCCCTGTTCTCGATTCGATTGATCAGGCGTGGAAGCGTGTTTTGGAGGTGCTTTCCACCAAGGAGTACAACGACCAGAAGTGGACGGCTTACTATGAGAAGTTCCAAGAAATCCGGGAGGGAGCCACCCGCTGCAACAATGTCTCTACGCTGAGAAGCTATGCGGACAAGGCAGATGCTTTGAAACTCCGGCTGCTCAACGAAATGGATGAGCTTGACCGCAAGCTGGCAAAACAAAAGGCCGAAGAAGAAGCTCGCCGTCAGGCAGAGGAAGCCAAACAGAGTGGAAAGCCTACCCCGGAAGTGCCCGTTGCCCCTGCGCCAGTGAAGATCCGCAAGACGAAAAATGTCTCCATCAAGATGATGACGGGAACGGCTTCTTGGCGTCTGGAAAGCAAAGAGGACATTGATCGTTACATGGGCAGCCTTCGCAAGTCGCTGGAAGCACAACTGGACGAAGACACGATTGTCAATGTGGAGTTTTAAGATAAGGAAGGAGCTGGGCAACCCACGGATATGAAATTTACGATTGGAACCGTCTCAAACTCGCTGGATTTGGCTGAGGATTTGAAACTGATAAAAAGCTCCATTCTTTATGCCGACGAAATCGAACTGATTGGAATGGCAGAATATGCACTGTATAAATACCTTCCAAATTGTATCTTTGACGCTCAGGATATAGATGCAATGATCCCAGCTCTCAGATCATTTTTACAGTCCTTGAAACCTGCCGGTAGTGAAGAACTTTTAGGGCAACTGGATTACGCAGATGCACAACTTCAAATACTTACTCCGTATTTGAAAAGGAAAAAGCACAGGTCTAAGCAGGAAATAATTGCGCAGATGAAATTCAAGCAGCTTGAGATACAGTGCCGAGAGCAGTTGAAAAGCGGAATACAGCAGCTTTATATCCATCCCGGAACACAGGAAATAAAAAACTATGTGGATCGGAACATCGTTTCGGTTTACGACTATGATTTTGATGGGTTTGATGCCAACGAGCTTGCAGGAGGATATTTTGCCAATCTGATGAATGCCATGTACAATGGCACAGCCTATCCGCTTTTCGATAAGGCGAGCAGTGGATTGATAGATTCCGTTATTAAAACAAAGCTGCTTGACATCGGAAGGTTGGACGAAAATGTCTTACGCCACGCTGGAATCGCGTCCGAGATACTTATAACCTTGCCAACCTTGGAATCTGCTTCTGTGGATGAATTGCTTTCTCTCAAGAATGAAAACCAAGTTCCGCTTACTAATTTTCGGAAAGCAATTTACGATTTTTCCATGCAGATTCACTCTCTTCCTTGGGATGAAAATTTCCAGTATGATTGTCTGCAACTATACAACACTCAAGTTTTGCCGAAGGTGCAGGAAATCAACGAAACCTTAACGCAGACAAGTGTATTGCGGAACTTGGGAAAACGAGCTTTAGCAGACGAGGAACTGAGGAAAAAAGCTGGATATGCTGCTGCGGGTTTAACGACAGCAATTACAACCTCAACAGACCTGTTTGGCGTTTTTAATTCCATAAAGGCCTTTATCCTTGTTGCCGGCATAGCTGCGGTCTCCAAGGAAGCAGTAACGGGGTTCCTCAAGATTGCAGACCTATACAATAAGGCACGAACCGAGGCAACAGAAAAGACAGACACCGCAAGGAAAAATGTGATGTATTATTACTATCTTGCGTCGAAGATTTGATTTTATGGGGAAGGAATGAGCCAATGAATAAAACAGCCATAAAAAACTTTGCAATCTGGGCGCGGAATAAGCTTATTACGGACATCCAATACCGAGCTGGATTGATGGGGATCACAGCCGACGGCATCAAAGACCCGCTGCCGCAGTCTACCGGGACGATGGAGTTCTATGACATCGGAACTGCTGAGCCGTATGCCATCAGCGGCGAGGCCATCTCCCAGCGCAAAAAGCTGGTGGAGATTATCCGCAAAAAAGAAAAGGACAGCAACTACGCCACAGCTTATAAGTACATTTTGGAAGAGGTCGCCTACACTTGGTTTAACCGATTGATCGCCATCCGTTTCATGGAGGTCAACGACTATCTTCCCTCCCACATCCGCGTTCTGTCCTCCGAGAGCGGCAAGATTGAGCCGGATTTGGTGACTACGCCCTTCGATGCGGAGCTGTCCTTCACCTCTGCTGAGGAAGAGACTGTCCTGCGCCTGAAAAACGAGAACAAGCTGGACGAGCTGTTCCGGCTGCTGTTCATCAAGCAGTGCAACGCTCTGAACGAGATCCTGCCCGCCCTGTTTGAGAAGACCAGCGACTACACCGAGCTGCTGCTGAACCTCTCCGTTGTGGATCAGGAAGGTGTCGTGTATCACCTCATCCATGACATTGCCGAGGACGATTTCAACATCGAAAAGGGCGGTCAGGTGGAGATTATCGGCTGGCTGTACCAGTATTACAACACCGAGCCTAAGAATGCCGCCTTTGCCAAGAACGGCAAAATCACCAAAGAGGAAATTCCCGCCGTCACCCAGCTCTTCACGCCGGACTGGATCGTCCGCTATATGGTCGAAAACAGCCTTGGCCGCATCTTCATCGACAAGCGGAAAGAGCAAGGCGTTTTCGCTGACGGTCTTGCCCCGGAGGAAATGACTTGGGATGAGATCGAGGCAAAGCGCATCGCCAATGAAGAAGAAATTGCCGGGCAGATGGGCTGGAAGTATTATCTGCCGGAAGCCGCCCAAACGCAGGAAGTCCGCCAGCAGCTCGACGAAATCCAGAAGCAGAGCGAATACAAGGATGTCCGAGACATCAAGGTCATCGACCCCTGCATGGGCAGCGGCCATATCTTGGTGTACGCCTTTGATGTGCTGATGCAGATGTACGAAAACGACGGGTACAGCCAGCGGGATGCGGCGCACTGTATCCTCGAACACAACCTGTTCGGGCTGGACATCGACGAACGGGCGGCGCAGCTTGCCTATTTTGCGGTCATGATGAAGGCCCGCCAATATGACCGGCGCATCTTCTCTCGCGGCATCCAGCCCCATGTCTATGCGATTGCCGAGAGCAACGGTATTGACACATTCACGCGGGACTACTTTGCGAACAACGACCCGAAGCTGAAATCCGCTCTGGACAGCATCATCAGCGATCTGCGCGATGCAAAGGAGTACGGTTCCATCCTGACGGTTGCCCCGGTAGACTTTGCAGCCCTGTATGCCCGTATGGATGAGGTGCAGAACGACATCAGCCTGTATCGAGAATCTGCCCTGAACACTATCCTGCCGCTGATCCGCGTAGCGGAAGCATTGGCGCAGCAGTACGATGTCGTAGTGACGAATCCGCCGTATATGGGAGGCGGCAACATGGATGCCCGTCTCAGCGAGTTTGTGAAAAAGCACTACCCGGACAGCAAGAGCGACCTGTTCGCCGTGTTCATCGAGCGGTGCGGGCAGATGACTGGTAAAAACCGCTATCAGGCAATGATTACTCAACACGCTTGGATGTTCCTTTCCAGCTTTGAAAAGCTGCGGACAAAGCTGCTGCTGAAAGATTCTGTCAACATGGCGCACCTCGGCCCGCGAGCCTTCGAGGAAATCGGTGGAGAGGTGGTGCAGACCACCAGCTTCGTGCTGCGCAACAGCCGTATTGCAGACTACAAAGGCACCTATTGCCGCTTGATTGAACCGACCACCCAGCAGGGCAAGGAGGCAATGTTCCTTTCTGGTGAAAACCGCTATACCGCCCAGCAATCCAACTTCTCAAAAATCCCCGGCTCGCCAATAGCTTATTGGCTATCTCAAAATGCTTTTAATGCTTTTTTGAACACTGAAACACTAAATAACCTTGTGGTTGCTTCGGTTGGGATTCAAACCGGAGATAACGAAAAATTTGTTCATTATTGGTGGGAAATTTTCTTTCACGACATTTGCTTCACGGCAAAATCTTGTGAGGACTCATACCAGAATAAAAACTGGTTTCCATATAATAAGGGCGGAGAATATAGAAAGTGGGAAGGAAATAATTATAATGTAGTATTTTGGAGAAACGATGGCGAAAAAATCAAGGCGAATAGTTTAACAACAGGACATCACTATCAGCAATACTCAGATGAATTAAAGTTTCGTCCGCTTATCACTTGGTCACGGATAACGACAGGCATTCCTGCTTTTCGATACAAACCATTTGGCTATTTATCAGACATGGCTGGTTTTTGCTTGTACAGCAAAGGCACAGATCTTAGATATGTCATCGCTTTATGTAATTCCAAAGTAGGAAATTATTATTTGTCTGTGTTAGCCCCTACCCTTAACATTATGACTGGACAAGTGCTATCTTTGCCCTTTAATCCTGAAATTGAGGGGCAAAAGAACATATTACAATTCGTGGAGCATTGCATTAACCAAGTTATAGAAGATTGGGACTCTAATGAATCCTCATGGGACTTCCAGCGGCATCCGCTCATCCGCTCAATTTCCCGTCTGGCTGATGCCTATACTGCATGGAAAACCGAGTGCGAACAACGCTTTTTGCAGCTCAAAGCCAACGAGGAAGAACTGAACCGTATCTTCATCGACATTTATGGCTTGCATGACGAGTTGACACCAGAGGTTGCGGACAGGGATGTGACCGTCCACCGCATTTTTGACACCAAGGACGATGTGCCGGAATCCATGCAAGGCAGCAGCTATGTCCGCACCAAGCGGGACGAGATCGTCTCCCTGCTCTCCTACGCCGTGGGCTGTATGTTCGGGCGGTATTCGCTGGATGTGGACGGGCTGGTCTATGCCGGTGGAGACTGGGATGACGGGAAGTACAAGACCTTCCTGCCTGACCGGGACGGCATCCTGCCCATTACCGACGAAGAGTATCTGGAAGACGATATTGTCTCCCGTCTGTGCGGCTGGCTGAAAGCTGTCTACGGCGCGGACACGCTGGAAGAAAATCTGGACTTCATCGCCGGGGCGCTGGGCGGCAAGGGCAACAGCAGCCGGGAGATCATCCGCAGCTACTTCCTCAAGGACTTCTTCAAAGACCACTGCAAGACCTACCAGAAGCGCCCGATCTACTGGCTGTTTGACAGCGGCAAGCAGAACGGCTTCAAGGCGCTGATCTACCTCCACCGCTACACGACGGACACCATCGGCAATCTCCGCGTGGATTACCTCCATAAGATGCAGCGCGTCTACGAGTCCGAAATCAACCGGATGCAGGATATGATCGACCACAGCACTAATGCCCGCGAGGTAGCTGCTTCCGCCAAGCGGAAGGAAAAGCTCCAAAAGCAGCTCAAAGAGTGCCGCGATTACGATGAGATGATCGCCCACCTCGCCCTGAGCCGCACCGAGCTGGATTTGGACGATGGTGTGAAGGTCAATTACGAAAAAATCCAAACTGCCAGCGACGGAAAGAAATACGCCGTTCTGGCAAAGATATAATGGTAAATACCACGAAACTGTGAAGGAGGTGGTCGAGATGACCGCAGAAGAGATTTTCGCCGGTGAATCCGAAAATATAGAGTTCAAGAGCGAGATTCCTGCTAAGAGCGAGAAATACATGAAGACCGTGGTGGCCTTTGCCAACGGAAAGGGCGGCAAGCTGGTCTTCGGTGTGGAGAACGGCACATGGGCTGTCACTGGCTTTTCCAAAGAGGAAGTCTTTCAGAAGATGGATGCAATCACAAATGCCATTTTCGATAGCTGCGAACCCAAGATCACCCCGAACATCGCGGTGCAGGAGATCGACGGGAAGGCCATCATCGTTGTAGAGATCATCCCCGGTATGCAGCGCCCCTACTATATCAAAAGCCAAGGCATCATGGAAGGCACCTATATCCGCGTAGCAGGTACAACCCGTCATGCGGAGCGCTACCGTGTGCAAGAACTTATCATGGAGGGCACGAACCGCTCTTTCGACCAGATGGAGCGGGAACAGACGGTATCTGAGGAAGAGATTACGGCCTTCTGCGAGAAGATGTACCAACACGCCCTCAAGCTGGCCGAGACAGACACGGCGCGGGAGCAGATTCAAAAAGTGGGCAAAAATCAGTTGCTCTCATGGAAGCTGCTGGTGGAGCGCGACGGAGCTTACCATCCCACCAACGGGTATCTGCTGCTGAACGGCGACACGGCTGAGTTCCCCGATGCCGCCATCCAGTGCGCGGTATTCAAGGGGACTGTCCGGGATATTTTCATTACCCGTAAAGAATTTGCCGGTGCGATCTATGAGCAGATCGAGGATGCCTACAACTTCGTGTTGCAGCACATCGACCTCGGCTCCCGCATCGAAGGCATTGCCCGTCAGGATTACTATGAGCTGCCGGTCAAGACCATCCGGGAGATGATCTCGAATGCAGTCTGCCATCGCAGCTACCTGACGCCGGGTAAGATACAGGTGGCGCTCTTTGATGACCGGCTGGAGGTCACCTCCCCCGGTATGCTGGACAGCGAAATCACCATTGAAAAGATGAAATCCGGCCTCTCGAAGATCCGCAACCGTGGCATTGCAGCCGCCTTTTCCTACATGAACATCGTGGAGGCATGGGGCAGCGGCATCCCGAAAATGTTCCGGGAAGCAAAGGAATACGGTCTTCGTGAGCCGGAGCTGATTGACATGGGCAGCGATTTCCGCATCAACCTGTATCGGAAAGACGCGGCTACCGATCAGAACGGTGTCATTGATCCCAAAGAGCGTGACACCAATGACACCAATGACACCAAAGCTGAACCCAATGATACCAATGAAGAGGCGATCCTGCGCATCCTCCGAACCGATCCGAAAGCAAAGCAGAAAGATGTTGCAGAGATACTGGGGGTTTCCCTCGCCACTGTGAAGAGGCTCATGAATAGCCTTCAAAAAGCTGGCAAAATCAAACGCAAAGGCTCCAACCGGAGCGGGTCTTGGGTAGCCATAGACCAGAAGGAGTAAAGCGGCATGGCAGAAATGAACATCAAACAAATCATAGACAGGCTGAATGCTGAGTTTGCCGGCGATACCCGTAAACTCGTCTTTTGGTACGACGATAACGGCGAGTTTGTGGAGGATATGCAGAATGTGAAGCTGGATAATGCCAAGGTCTACTTTTTGCAGCCGGACAATCAGTTTGCCACCAAACTCTTTCTGGAACGGCAGGACACCACCACAAACTATCTCATCTACGCCCCCTTCCCCAAGCCGGATGTGCGGGACAACCATCTGGAAGACACGCTGCTCTACTCCAAGCGCTTCTATGCCGACCGCGCCTCGCTGCTCTCGGTGGATTTGGGGATTGACGAAAAATACAAGCCCATCATCGAAAAGCACATCAAGTTCTTTGCCAACAAAGAACGGACGCAGCGATTCTATGACCTTGAGATAGAGAACTTCAACGAAGAGAACATCATCACGGGGCTTCTCTCTGCCATTTGCCGCACCCGTACTTGTTCCTTTGAAGAAGTGATCCGGGTCATGCTGACGGACGGTGAGCTTGCAGATAACAAGTTCCTGTCCGAGGTGGAGAAATACGGCCTACTGGATGATTTCTGGAAGCTCTGCGAACAGCATTTCGGCTATACAGATGTTAAGCCGACGCTGGAAAAGCTGATAGTGACCATGTTCGTCACCTACACGGCCAAATATGTAGGAAGCGAACTCCCGAAGCCGTGGAAGGCGTTCCTCTCCTATAAGGCCGGGAATGTCATCGCCTTTATGGATAACCTGATGAACAATATCCTTTACCGTGGGCGCTATGATGAGCTTTCCGCTCATGTGGCCTCCGGCTTGAATGTCCAGAAGGCTTTCTCGGATTATTCGCCTGATGATTTAGTGAACTGCGATACCTTCCTTGCCATTGACCAGATCCTCATCAAGTGGATTGTGGAGCGCCTTTTAACCGAAGATGTGGGCGCAGCACTGGATAGTCTGACCATCCCGCAAATCTGCGAGAAGCGGAGCAAAATGCACTTTGGGGAAAAGGCCGGAGGCTGCTATCAGATGCTTGACAGCGCCTATCAGATCATTCAGGCTGGGAATTACCGCTGCCCGGACAGTTTCAAAGAGATTCTGCGCCAGTATCAGGAGGAAGACTTCCGGCTGGACTACGAATATCGCCGCTTCTATTCTGCTTATGATCAGCTTGAAGAAACGGCAGCTTTCGAGCCGCTGCGCGATTTGGTAGAAAACATCTACACCAATGAGTATCTGGAAGCGCTGCTTCCCAAGTGGAATGCCGCCATTCAGGAGCCGGACGCATTTATGGCGCTGCCCTTGCAGAGGGATTTCTACGCCCGCAACTTGAAGAATGTCAAGGAGCGCACGGTGGTCATTATCTCCGATGCCATGCGCTATGAGGTGGGCAAGGAACTGTTCCGCCGGATACAGGATGATCCCAAATGTACGGTAAAACTGGAAGTGCAGCTCGGTGTTCTGCCCTCCTACACCCGTCTCGGTATGGCGGCTTTGCTGCCGCACACGGAACTGACGATGACAGATGATTTCAAGGTGTTGGTGGATGGATTCCCCTGCGAAAATCTCGCCGAGCGGGAAGCAATTTTGCAGAAATACAGCAGTGACAGCGCATGTGTCCAGTTTGACAGTATCAAATCGCTCAAGATTGCCGATCTCCGCAGCATCTTCACCGGCAAACAGGTGGTTTATGTGTACCACAACCAGATCGATGCCCGCGGGGACAAACCCAATACCGAGGACGAAGTTTTCGTTGCCTGTCAGGAAGCGATTACGGAAATCATCGACCTGATTCGGCGCATCTCCACCAGCGCGAATACATACCGGTTTATCGTAACGGCTGATCATGGCTTCCTCTACAAACGGGATAAAATCTCAGAGAGCGATAAGATCGAGGGGATAAAAAGCAAGACCTCCTTTATCAACCGGCGTTTTGTGGTTTCACCGGAACCAGTTGCCGGAGATGGCATTGCCAGCATGGAAATGGGAAAAATCCTCCGCAGCTCCGATACCAAATGGGTGTCTTACCCGATCAGCGACGATGTGTTCAAAGTGACTGGCGGCGGGCAAAACTATGTGCATGGCGGTTCCTCCCCACAGGAAATGCTGGTGCCTGTGCTTGATCTCAAGATGGAACGAGGCCACATGGATACTCGAAACGCGAGTCTTGCCCTTGTGAGCATGGTGCGGAAAATCACTAACAAGATCACCGTACTGGATTTCATCCAATCTGAGCCGGTCAGCGATGTAGTCAAAGCGGCTACTTATCGTCTGTTCTTCGTCTCTGATGACAACGAACGGATTTCCAACGAGAATAGCTGTATTGCTGACAGCCGTGATCAGAATGCGTCTAAGCGTATCTTCCGCATGAAATTCCAGTTCAAAGACAAAAAGTACGACAAGGACAAGCAGTATTTCTTCGTGATATACGATGATGCAACAGGGCTTGAGGTGTTCCGGCATCCTGTCATCATGGACATGGCCTTTGCCGATGACTACGGCTTTGGCTTTTAAGGGAATACCGGTGTGACAGGAGGCGATTGGAGTGGTTGATATGACAGAAAACGAGGACAAAAGAGCTGTCATCAAATCAAAACTGCGTCAGTATTTTGATGGAAAGATTGTACGCAAGGATTTGACCAAGAAAATCAAGGAAGGGGCAAATGTTCCGGTCTATGTCCTTGAATTTCTTCTGGGACAGTATTGCAGCTCTGATGATCCGGAGATTATTGAGGAAGGCGTAGAGAGCGTAAAGCGCATTCTCGCGGATAACTTCGTCCGCCCAGATGAGGCGCAGAAGATTCTCTCTGTCCTGCGGCAGCGGGGCAGCTATACCGTGATTGATAAAATCACGGTGAGCCTGAATATCAAACGGGATTTCTATGAGGCGGAGTTCTCCAACCTCGGGCTGAAGAACATCCCCATAGACGAGGAATATCCCGCCAAATTTGACCGGCTGCTTTGCGGCGGTATCTGGTGCATCGTTCAGCTGGAATATGAGTCTGAGGGAGACAGCAGCTTTGGAATCACGGATATAGATGGACAGCCGATTTCCTCTAAACAGAAAAAGCAGAAGGACATCTCTCCCATCAGCATCCATAAGCTGACTCCGATTCAGATGCCCCATATCGACATTGAAGAAGTTCGAGAGGGACGCAAGGCATTCACACAGGAAGAGTGGATGGATGTTATGCTGCGTTCCTGCGGATATGAGCCGGAACAGTTGAACAATCGGGAAAAGTGGCTGCTGCTTGCGCGTATGTTACCGCTGGTGGAGAACAACTTCAATCTCTGTGAGTTGGGGCCGCGCAGCACAGGCAAGTCCCATATCTATAAAGAAATCAGCCCGAACAGTATCCTGGTATCCGGTGGTCAGACGACCGTTGCAAATCTGTTTTACAATATGGGGCGCAAAACCGTAGGTTTGGTAGGCTTATGGGACTGCGTTGCCTTTGATGAGGTTGCCGGAATCAAGTTTAAGGACAAAGACGGCATTCAGATTATGAAAGACTATATGGCTTCCGGCTCCTTTGCCCGTGGCAAAGAGGAAAAGGCAGCATCGGCTTCTATGGTCTTTGTAGGAAACATCAATCAGAGTGTGGATGTGTTGCTCAAGACTTCCTCTCTGTTTGACCCGTTCCCGCCGGAGATGGGAACGGACACAGCCTTTCTTGACCGTCTGCATTGCTATATTCCAGGCTGGGAGATTCCGAAGTTCCGTCCGGAGCATTTCACCAACGACTACGGCTTTATCACGGATTACTTGGCAGAGTTTATCCGAGAACTGCGGAAAGAACAGTATGGTGATGCGTTGGATAAGTATTTCCGCCTTGGAAAGAATCTGAACCAGCGCGATACGATTGCTGTTCGCAAGATTGTAGGCGGCTATGTGAAATTGCTTTATCCCGATGGAGAGTTCACGAAGGAACAGATTGAAGAAATTCTTGTATTTGCGCTGGAAATGCGCCGTCGTGTCAAGGAACAGCTGAAAAAGCTGGGTGGAATGGAGTTCTATGATGTGAACTTCAGCTACATCGACCTTGATACCTTTGAAGAAAAATTTGTTTCCGTGCCAGAGCAGGGCGGTGGAAAGCTCATCCCCGATGGCATCTGCAATCCGGGACAGGTATATACCGTAAGTCAGGGCAAGTCCGGTATGATCGGCGTATTCCGCCTTGAAAGCCAGATGCTGCCCGGCAACGGAAAATTTGAGCGCACTGGTCTTGGCAGCGACCGTGACTGCAAGGAATCTACGAATACGGCGTTCAATTTCCTGAAAGCAAACGGAAATCGAATCAGTGGTAGCATCAGCACCACGATGCGGGATTACATCATCAACTATCAGGATTTACAGGGCATTGGCATGACTGGAAAGCTGGCATTGCCTACATTGATTGCACTATGCAGCATCTCTCTTGGACGGCCTACGGTCAGTACACTTGCCGTGCTGGGAGAAATCAGTATTAGCGGCACGATTCTGAAAGTGGACGAGCTTGCCAATAGTTTGCAGGTGTGCCTCGATAGCGGAGCAAAGAAAGTGCTGCTTCCGATTACCAGTGCAGCAGACCTTGGCACCGTGCCGCCGGAGCTGGTGGGCAGTTTTAATCTGATTTTCTACAGCAGTGCGGAAGATGCGGTGTTTAAGGCTTTGGGGGTAGAGTGAGTATGTTTGAAAATGGTTTGACATGGGTAAAGGCGGATTTTCATCTCCATACCCATAAAGATAAAGAGTTTAAGTATTCTGGTGAAGAAAACAGTTTTGTTAAGGAGTATATAGCCCAGCTAAAATCAGAGAGTGTCTCTGTTGGAGTGATTACTAATCACAATAAATTTGACGAAGGCGAATATAAAGCCTTGAAGAAAAGCGGGCGAAAAGAAGGTATTCTGATTTTGCCAGGTGTTGAATTGTCTGTAAAGGAAGCTAATGGGATACATACTCTTATTGTATTCAATCCGGATGAATGGATTGTTAATGGGGAAAACTTTATTGCTCACTTTCTGATAGAGGCATTTGCTGGAATATCAAATGCTGAAAATAGAAATACAAGATGTAAATTTGAT
>ENA-ORMO01002116-ORMO01002116.1-human-gut-metagenome-genome-assembly--contig:-NODE-2116-length-17171-cov-7.445373_pt1 | contig 17171 bp, 9 predicted proteins | sample MGYA00242106_ERZ509001 | MGnify/ENA primary metagenome ERZ509001 (study PRJEB26280, sample SAMEA2338736) | human gut metagenome | biome: human gut; feature: human-associated habitat; material: faeces... | reverse complement strand
GCCACCAATCCATACATTATTTCCAATGATAACTGGTGCTGTTTGTGTTTTACAATCATGCTTCTTAAGTCCGTCAGATAAAGGTGGCTTGGAACTGTTTTTTGAGTTTTTGTTTAACTGCTCTTTCAGTTCTCGGATGGTCTGGTTCAGACTTGTAATCTCAGCAGAAAGCTCAGCAATGCGAGCACTTTGTTCTTCGTTTTGCTTCATCAGAAAACGAACGAATTCTTCTGTGATATTAACTGGCATTCAGACCACCTTCTTTCCGCGATTTTTTATATTTCTATTGTAACGGAAATGCCGTAAAAAAACCAGTCAGACAAAAAAGATACTTCCTTAATCCAATCCTCTAACGCCAGACCCTCTACAGAACTCTCGCGTATTATTCGTTACTACTATTATCCCTCTGATCCTCATTACAGCCATTGTTCCTTTGACCTGCTATAACAAAATGGCACAAAAAGCATTGATTTTATAGACCAATTAGTCTATTCTAAAATAACTACAACAAAAATATTCTTGGAGGGGTATATGACGAAAGCTCTGACTAATTATGATAAAATAAAAATTTCTACAGCACATGTTTTCCTGCAATATAATCAGGCTACAATGATACATAAATATTCATTAGATTACAATTCTGACTGGTTATATATTACTTTTATTAACCGTACCTATCGTATTAAACGAAAAACGGGAAGTGTTCAGTGGTCAGATAATGATTTTGAAATAATTCATGAAGCCAATCACAATGAAGCAATGACTATTTATGATGTTTTATGTTATTCAAAGGATAGATGCCATCTGTCACATGAATTTATAAACATAAACAGCCTTTCCTCTGTCCGAACAGGAAATCTCTCAACGAGCAGCGGATTTTTTCAGAATACCGCTGACTTTTTTAACGGAAAAACCGTTGAATTGCGTAATGCCTGTATAGCACTTTCCGGAAAGGAACTGGAAAAAGGAGATGTTGCTTTTAAATTAAATCTTTTTCCTTTTTTGCCGATTATCATTCGTTTCTGGGAAGCTGATGATGAGTTCCCGGCAAGTCTTCAAATTCTTGCAGACAGGAATACTTTAGATTACATGCATTATGAAACGCTTATGTTTGCACTTACACATCTGTTTTCCAGACTGAACGAGGAAATGCGAAATGAAAAAAGGTGAAGAATCCAGACAACTCCTGATTGAGTGTGCGGCTGAATTATTATGGAAAAATGGATATTCTGCTACTGGAATCAGCGAAATTCTCAAACAAACAGACCTTCCAGTAAGAAAAAATATGATTGAAATGTACCTGGAATACCGGTCATATCATGGCATCTGAAAGGAACTTATGTAAGTTCTGAAAAAATATTTTTGGGGAGGGAATCCTCCCCATTCTTATATCGTGGTACTTTCAAAGATTAAATTGTTAAAGCACTCTTTAAAGAAAAAAGTCCTATGCAATTTTCCAGAGTGGCACTCCATTAGTATAACATGCAATTAATATTTTTCCTGCTGCCTTATTACTTCTGATAATATTGACAGCAGCTTATCAGCCTGGACTGGCTTTGCTATATGTTCATTCATTCCGGCTGCAATAGCCTCCCGCTTATCTTCCTCAAATGCATTTGCTGTCATTGCAATGATTGGTATACACGCCTTGTCCTTATCTGGTAAATTTCTGATTTCCTGTGTTGCCTTATAACCGTCCATTTTAGGCATCTGGATATCCATGAGGATCACATCATATGTTCCAACCGGCATTTGCATTATCCTGTTTACACACTGGATACCATCCTCCACACGTTCTGTTTTAAGACCTGCACGCTCAAGTATTGCTTCTGCAATCTCTGCATTCAGATCATTGTCCTCTGCCAAAAGGATATTCCTTCCCTCAAGTATTTCACTGCAGGATTCTGGATTTTCAGCATGTTTTTTTACATAATAGCTTTCATCCGCTATCCTGTGTTTTAGTGTTACAGTAAAAGTGCTGCCCTTTCCAAGCTCACTCTCCACATCGATTGTTCCACCGAGCAGATCAACATATTTCTTTACGATTGACATTCCAAGTCCGCTTCCTGTGATTTTGCTCTTCGTGGTGTTTCGTTCACGAGTGAATGCTTCGAAAATTTTTGACAGATAATCCTGGCTCATACCAATTCCGGTATCGCTCACCCTGGTCCTTACAATCATGTACCCAGGCTCCTCGCAGGGTAATTCATCTATATCTACCATAACAGAACCACCGGCTGGAGTATATTTTACGGCATTACTCAGGATGTTGACAAATATTTCTTTTACCTTGGTAGTATCTGTCAGTATATTTTCATGTTCTACATTTATTGTGTAATGAAGAGCAAGATTCTTTTTCTTTGCTTCATCCTCAAATATTTCAAACAGAGTCTGCCGGATATCCTCAATCCGTCCATAGTTCTCATCAATTTCCATCCTTCCGCTCTCAATCCGAGCCATATCAAGTACATTATTTATGATTGACAGAAGGAGGTTTCCTGACTGCTGAAGTTTTTTTAAATGTTCTGAAGTTTCAGGCAAATCCTTTCCTTTCAGTTCATTCTCCATAAGCTGTGCATAGCCCAGAATTGCATTCATAGGAGTACGGATGTCATGTGACATATTGTTAAGGAAACGAGTCTTTGCCAGATTAGCTTCTTCTGCTTTTTTCAGAGCGATTTCCAACTTGTCATTAAGCTTTTGTGTATCATTTGCAGCAAGCTTTGCGACAGCTTCTGCTTTCCTTGCCTTCCGTAAAAGTACGAGGATAATACTAATGATAGTGAGTACAAAAAATCCTGCCGTAACAAAAAAAGCAAGCATATTGTCTTTTACAAAATCCAAAAATGTTACCTTATCTGCTGTACTGTCATAAATAGCAAGTGCACTTGTAAGCATGTCAGACGGCATAGCCTTTAAGGTTTTATTCAATATTGATAAGAGGGTTCCCTCTCCACTTCTAACTGCAAAGCATGCCTCCATTGTTTTTGTAAGTGGAATACTCTTGAAATTTTGACTGTTATCATATATTAGTGCCTGACTTGCGCCCATGAGGAAACAGTCTGCTTTTTCATGAATGACCATATCTGCTGCATCGTCAAGCGAATCACAATCTATAAGCTTCCATTGGGGATAACTGAATGCAATATGCTGTTTTAAGGCATATTTTTCCCTGGGCACAGCTACAGTATACACCTTATTCTCATCAAATTTTTCCTCATCTGTTACCGCCATCAGGCTGTAGGTCCAGGCTGTGTTTGTAAGTGTATATCCGTTTTTTTCTGCAAAATATGGATTCCTGCCAGCATAAAAAATCATGTCAATCTCTCGTTCTTGTAAAGCCTGAAGCATTTCATCATAATCATCATATTCCTGTATATTAAATTCCAGTGTCTGATTTCCCAGACAGTCTTTGGCATAAGAGAAATATTCTGCCAGCATACCGGTAAGTTTTCCAGTCTCTTCGTCCAGAGAAAATACTGCCGCATCATTACTCAGAAATCCGATCCGGATACCATCATGTTCTTCCAACCAGGACTTTTCTCCGCCTGTAAGACTTTGACAATAATCAAGCGTAAAATACTTTTTATACAGATCCGCCTTGAAAAAAGGACTATCCTGATCCAGCTGACGCATAGCCCAGTCCAACTCTGTCTTGATATCGCTGCGCTCTTTATTTATTACAAAATATATGCCGGATTTACCAATCGTGGTAACGGATGATATTCCCTGTTCAGACCAGATGGATTCCTCCAGAGATACAAAACAATCGATTTCATGATTCGCTAATTTCTTTTCGACATCATCATTATTATTCACATTTACATGTTCTGTATGTATGCCATTCTTATTTTCCCATTCTGTCAGCATGATTTCAGGCTCAGTACCCATGAGCACACCTACACGTTTACCGTCCATAGATTTGAAATCAGACGTCCCAATATCCGTATCCGATAAATCAGCATAAAGGATATATTTTTCCTCACCCATGGGTTCATCCGGGAAAAGCATCTTCTGTGCACGTTCATCGGTGTAAGAAATATCGCCCATGATATCAATCTCACCATTTTCAAGCTTATCAAAACAGTTGGACCAGTCACATTTCACATGCTCAAATTTCCATCCGGTATAACCTGCCAGAGCCTGCATGAGCTCGTAGCCATAACCTCGTCTGACACCGTTTTTATCGACATAATTAAAGGTATCCTCAAATGAGCCGACACGGATGGTCTGTGGCTGTTTTTCATCATTATTCGTTTCAGCAGCCTGGCAGTGTACCGATAACATCATCCACATTCCCAGGACCACAAATATACATGCAAATAGTACGGCTGATTTTTTTCTACTTTTATCCATATTTTTTATTTCCTTCATCCGTTTGTGTTTTATGATGTTCCAAACACCAGGTCAAAAACAGCAAGTATTGTTTTTATATCAATCGGTTTTGCAATATGTGCATTCATCCCTGTTGCTGTGTACTGCTGCTGTGTAATTTCCATCATCTCTGCAATGCCCCGGGTGATAAAAACGCTGCCAAACAGGCAGCGCATCTCATTTCATGCAACTGGCTGCCATTTTACAGGCCCTGTAGCTTTGCGTCGCAGACTTTCATCTGTTTTGCCGATTTCCATATTAGAGCATTTAAAATTATACAAAAAAACTGATTTTATTATACTCCCTTGCTCCACTTTACACAAGAAAAACCTCACCGCTTTAACGCTTAAAAATAATTTGAAAACCTGCTAAAAAGTTGTTAACCGAACTTCTTAGCAGGTTTTTATTACTAATCTGTCAGATTATTTTGTAATGTACTGATCAATTCCTCTATAACGATTGGCTTGGATAAGAATCCATTCATACCGCATTCCAACGCTTTCTTTCTGTCCTCGTCAAAAGCATTGGCCGTCATGGCAAGGATGGTGATTCCTGCCAGTGCCGGATCCCTAAGGGCACGGATCTGCTTCGTGGCCTCATATCCGTTCATTACCGGCATCTGCACATCCATCAGCACCAGATCATAACCGCCCGGTTTCGACCTCTTGACCTTCTCTACTGCCTCTGCCCCATTTTCTGCAGTATCCACCAGGAAGCCATATTCATTAAGGATTTCCACCGCAATTTCACTGTTCAGCTCATTGTCTTCCACAAGCAATATACATTTGCCTCTGAAATCTGGGACTGCCGCCGGAAGAACAGGATTCTCCTGCTCAGCCTGATTCTGGCCAATGGCAGTCATCAGGGTATCTCTGATATCAGACATAAACAGAGGTTTCGCACAGAATGCAGTTACCCCTGCAGCCCTGGCTTCCACTTCGATGTCTGACCAGTCATAAGCAGTCAGAATAATAATCGGTGTATCGTCACCAAGACTGCGAATCTGTCTGGTGACCTCAATACCATTCATATCCGGCAGACGCCAGTCGATGATATAAGCATGGAAGGCATCCCCAAGCTCCATAGACTGTCGTGCACGCAGAACAGCCTCCTTACCGGAAAGTGTCCATTCCGAACGCATTCCAACCCTCACAAGCATTTTGGTCACGCTGTCACAGGTATTAAAATCGTCATCTACAACCAGAGCCTTAAGACCTTCCAGCTCTGCAATCTTCTCTATACGGTGATTCTCAGGCTGAGTCCGGAATGGCAGACGGACGATAAATTCGGTACCTTTCCCCTGCTCTGTCCGGACCTCAATGGTGCCGCCCATCATATCCACAATATTCTTGGTGATGGCCATACCAAGTCCTGTACCTTGAGTCCTGCTCACAGTGGAAGTCCGCTCCCTCTCAAAAGGAGAAAAGATCTTCTTCACGAATTCCTGACTCATGCCGATTCCGTTATCCTTTACCCGGATCTCGTACAGTTCACTGCCTCTTTGTAGCCCCGGATACTGTTTCAGCCGAACAGAAACGGTTCCGCCAGCAGGAGTAAACTTGATCGCATTGGACAAAAGATTCAGCAGCACTTGATTCAGTCGTGTCTTATCACAATAGACATTCTCATTTGTCACATCCATGGCATCCATATAGAGCTCCAGCTGCTTCGCATGGATCTGCCCGCTGATGATCGTTTTCAGATCATGAAGCACATCCGACAGACTGACCTCCGTTTCTTCCAGATGGATCTTTCCACTCTCAATCCGGCTCATATCCAGGATATCATTGATCAGGGAAAGCAGATGGTTACTGGAGGAAAGGATCTTGCCCAGATAATCCCGAACCCTGTTTTTATCATCAATATTACTTACAGCCAGTGTGGTAAAACCGATGATTGCATTCATTGGTGTCCGGATATCGTGAGACATATTGGAAAGGAAGGTACTCTTTGCCCTGTTTGCAGTTTCCGCCGCACGGACTGCCTCAGAAAGTGCCTGGTTCATTTTCCAGTCAGCGGTACGGTCCGACATAACCAGGATATATTTCTTTTTTCCGTCTATCCCACTGCCCATTGCTATATTATGGAACCAGCGTTTTTCCCCTGTTTTCTGATGAACATATTCATAATCCCATTCTCTTTGTTCATTCACCTGGATTTCCTCCAGATAATTTTTCTCCGGATTTTCTTGTTCCTCTGGATGCAGTTTTCTCAGAACACGAATATCTTTACAGATCTGTTCTATCGTAATGCCCAGCAGCTTTTCCACATTCGGGCTGACGTAATCTGCATAATATGTTTTGGCATCCAGCATCAGGAAAACGTCATCCACATTCATTGACAGCTTTTGAAACAATTCGTCCCTGTACAGGATCTCCGTATCCTTTCTCTTCAGGCGTACCCTGTTTTTCTGGAGAATAAATCCGATAAAAAGACCGGCAATACACAATGCTACAGCACTCACAAGCATTATAGTACTGCGCTGCAGAACATTCATACTGGCATTGACGATATCAGCCTGGACAAGTCCCAGAAAGATCCAGTCCTGAGGTTTAGATTTCTCATAGACCAGATAGTAATCCTTTCCATCCAGATTTATCAGCATTGCATCTGTATGTCCTTCCTTAAACTCTTCTGAAAGTTTAAGGATCTCTTTTTCAGACATATTGGAATACTCTCTCAGAATCCCAAAGAAATTATACACCTCTCCCCATGCCTCAGAAGAATGATCCACAACAACACGGCCATCCGGATGAACCACATAACTCTGGGCATTTCCATTGAAAGCAGAAATATTCAGCACATTTACGATATCAGAGTTTTCATAGGCAATGGCAATGGCATCATATTCAAAGCCCTGATAATTTCCATGAGGCCTGGGAGTAGCAAAAACAAGGAGCTGGGATTTTCCGGGAACCGTTGCATTGGTTATCACATCATTTCCCTGCCGGATCTCATCTTCAATATTTTCCTGCAATCCCAGATACCCGGTTTCACCTGTTGCCATCTTATAGTTCCCGTCCGCTGACAGGAAATAAAAATCTAAAAAGCCTGCATCTTCCTGTGCTTTCTCTATATACTCACGAATTTCACTTTCATCGGAAGTGTTCTGCAAATATTCCCCCCATATATGGAGATAAGTCAGATTCTTATTTGTCAGCTCACTTAGCATATTATCAGACTGATGAAAAATTTCTGTCAGGTGAGAAACACTTTCCTCATAAACAGTCTTCGATACAAACCCTAAATATTGGAAAACAGTAAAAAAGATTCCAACGAATAGGACAATAAAAATTGCCGTATTCCATCGTTTTCTCGCAACCCGTTTCTTTCTGTTTGTATTATGATTCTTAACATCCATTCTTCTCACCTCAGAGTAATGTAGTCTTCAGGCTCTGCAAGAATGGCATTACCATCTGAAACATATGTTGTCCAAGTATCTTCCACAGAGGTATCCCCTCCATCAAATACAATATTTTCCTCTGCCGGATAAGCTTCCATATATTGTGGTGCTGCAAGGCAGGTCACAGTAAAAGCATCCTTGTCCTGAATCTGTTTTCCATTCTTTGTAACTTTACTCAATGTATAACCATTATCCGTTTCCTTGATTTCTACAGAAATACCACTGAACACAGGCAGAGAGCCGCGGTTAAAGGGGATAAAGCCTCCCTGGTAGCCTTCTACGAAGTTTCTGACCGTTTCCTTCAGTTCTGCCCCGCTCATCTCACTGCTGTAAGCGGAAAGCTCGTTTGGCATGATCATGTCGCCTGCCATTTTTTCTGTATAACCGGCCTTCAGTACATTTCCTGTAAAGCTGTTTCCTGTTGCAATCAGCACATCCGTCCCATAAATACCGCGCAAAGTGTTTGCCATAACAGAATAGGCTTCATTGCCTCCGCTAGTATGGAAACGATTGGAATAAGTTTTCTTTGAATCCAGCACAATATCCTCAGAAATGGATTTTTCTTCAAGAAGTTGGGAATTAAATGACTGATAAGCCTGCTCTGCATTATATTCTCCTGAGATCATCTTGGACACCACATCTCTGGAAACGGAGAAAAAGTCATTTGACGCAATACGGATATACATATGGTTTTCTTCGATCACAGGTTTCACATCCTTCAGATATTCCGTAAGCCGGAAATCCACATCCTGGCTGTAGCTTAACAGATCCTGCCCATCATAAATGATCCGGTTCTGCGCATCTTCTGAAAGCATTGTGTTCAGTACCTTCATTGCTTTCTGCCGACGTGTTTCATCCTTTGTCAGGTCACGGTTTAAAGCTATCTGGAAATATGGTGTAGTCATCAGCCACTTTTCGCCGTTCTGCTGAAAGAATGGCAGGAATGTTGTGTTAATGCCCTGATCCTGGAACATTTTTACACCGGCAGAACTGCCGAAATACATGGCAAGCTTACCACTTTTGTACATCTCAACCACATCATCATAATTCATATCCAGATCATCCTGGCTCAGCCCTGTATCCTGAATAAACTGCTCCATACGTTCAAAAGCCTCCGGCCAGACAATACTGTCCAGACCTTCTCTCTTTGCATTGTCCGGGTCACTGTAGATGGTACGCCACTTACGTCCATCCACAGAAGACAGCTCTGATGCAGACAGACCCTGCAGTGTTTCCATACAGGTATAATCATAGTAATAGTCTGCAGTAAACCCACGGATACCCACCTCATCAAATGCCTGGCAGGCAGAAATGAAGCTTTCATAATCCGTTGGAAGAGGAATATCATACTTTTCAAAAAGATCTTTGTTCACTACAAAGCCATGGGCATCTGCACACACAGGAAGCCAGTTTACGCTACCATCCTGATTTCTGAAACTGTTAAGGTATGTATCATAGACAGCACCTGCAGCATTGGTTGTGGAAAGATCCATCAGACTGTCTTTCAGAGGACTTGCATCATGGAGGGAAAACCGGCAGCAGGTTATAATATCCGGCAATCCACCGTTTTCGTTCAGAAAACGATAGAAATCCAGATCATTATTGCCTACTACAAATTCAATGTTGATATCCGGAAGCTGTTCCTGGATGTATGATGCGTATTTTTCATACAGCTTTGTAGTCCATAGATACACTGTGATAGTTTCCGCATCTTCTTTTTCCGTACTTTTCCTGCCGCAGCCAGACAGAAGTGACATGACTGTCACCATCACCAAAAGTACAGAAACTAACTTGTTCCATTTTTTCTTTTTCATTATAACTTCTCCCTCTGATTGCGTTTTACTAACTCATTGATCACTTTTACTAATAATTTCCCATCAACAGGCTTGGCAATATGTTCATCCATTCCTGCTTCCTTTGCTCTCATTTTGTCCTCAGTGAACGCGTTTGCTGTCATGGCAATGATCGGTATCACTTTTGCATCCTCTCTGTCCAGAGAGCGGATCATTTTTGCTGCTTCATATCCATTCATGACAGGCATCATAATATCCATAAGAATAACATCAAATTCTCCAGGTCTGTTTTTTCTGAATATGTCAACAGCCTTCTGTCCATTCCATGCTTTTGTCACCACAGCGCCTTCATTCTGAAGCACAAATTCTGCAATCTCCATATTCAGCTCATTATCCTCTGTCAGAAGAACATGGAGCCCCTGGATAGAAGTTTCTGTTTTTTCTTCCGTTTCAGTCCTGTCCTTCATATCTGCATCAATCTGGAATGGAATCCGGATCACAAATGTAGTCCCTGTGCCTTCTTTACTTTCAAAGGAAATGGTTCCGCCCATTTTCTCCACCAGTTTTTTTGTGATTGGCATTCCCAGTCCTGTTCCGGCAAATTTTGTGCGGCTTCCTGCATGTTCCTGTGCAAATGGTTCAAAAATGCGTTTCTGGAATGCCTCTGCCATTCCGATCCCGGTATCTCTGCAGACAAATTCTAATGTGGTCATTGCTGTCTGTTTCGATGGGATTTCCCGACAGCTGATATAGACATATCCGTTTTCTTTGTTATATTTCACCGCATTAGACAAAATATTCATCAGGATCCGTTTCACATGCACCGGACTTCCAATAAGATTCCAGTGTGTAACTTCTTTCTTTTCCCAAAGGATCCGGATATTCTGCTCTGCAGCCATATGTTCGATCACACCCAGTATTTCCTCAGAAATACTGTTCAGATTAAATGGGATTTCTTCCAGAACCACTTCATCTGACTCCAGCTTGCTCATGTCCAGAACCTCGTTTATCAGTTCCAGCAACAGATGAGATGCCTCTTTGATCTTTGCCCTGCATTCCGTCTGTTTCTCCATATTGTCTGCATAATAGTCTGCCACATTGATCATGCCGCAGATTCCATTGATCGGTGTCCGGATATCATGGCTCATTCTCTGCAGAAACTCGGTTTTTGCCTCATTGGCTGCTTCTGCTTTTTTTGCTGTTCTCAGAAGTTCTGCTTTATATTTTTCATCTTTTTCCTGTTCCTGTTTCCGGTGTGCCAGATCCGCTCTGTAACCCCAGAAGCAGAATATACCGAATATGAGTAAATAAAGAAAAACGACAGCTGTTACATTTAGTGGCAGGTTACGGAATACTTCCGTATCCGGAAGATAGGCATAAATATAATAATCCCGCTGCTTCAGCATGATTCCGTAACCTCCGGTTCCTTCATTTTTTAAATGAAAAATATGCTGACTGTCTGTATGCTCTTTCATTGCCTGGACAACCTGGTTGCCGGCAGTATCCTGTCCCAGCAGGCTTTCATCGTTGCTGGCAACAATGGTTCCCTTGTCTGCAACAATAATCGTTCCATCTTTCTGAGTACTATATCCATTTAAGAGATTCTGTATTGTCAGGGTATAGTTTCTGACAAATTCCGGAGATGTGTAATAATAAATTGCAACCATACCTGGTGCATCTTTTCTGGCACAGACTGCAATGTCGATACGTGATCCGTCTTCTCGGTCAATCCGTTCCGAATAAGATCTTTCTTCATATCCGGTAAAATCCATGATAATGTCTTTTTGCAGATAATCTGTGATCTCATTGGTCAGAGCCTCATCCATGCTGTATTTGCAGACTGTCTTTCCCTCTGCATCCAGCACAAGGATACCATCCACCCAGAGGGTCTGCAGATTTTCTTTCAGAAACTCCTGGCTTAGCCGGCTGCCGTTTTCTGTTTCCATGTCGATATTCGTACTCATCTGTCTGGCACTTTCAATGGCGCGGAGGAGACTTTTAGATTCCGAAGCTTCATTATAATGGGTGTAGGTGGAACACTGCACTTTGACATAGTTTACAGTTTTCACCATCCTGTTCTCTGCTTCCTTTTTCTCTGCCTGAAAAAAGTAATACAGGGAAGCTGCAGTCACACAGATTCCAAGCAGAATGCCGAATATCCAGAATCGCTTTACTTTTATTCTTCTCCTAATATCCAAGATCATCCACCTCCAGATACTTCTGGGGATCATCCAGATATTTTTTAATGATTTTCAGGGATGTGCCATCCTGACGCATTTCTTCCAGCGTCTGATCCATCTGCTCACAGATTCCTCTGTCATCCTCTTTTGCAAAAGCAACACCTATCCCGACCACCATCAGCGGATCTTCCAGAATACGGAAGCTTGCATCATAATCCTTCATGTACTGGACAATGGATTCCTCATGTGCAGCAACTGCATCTACATATCCTTTTCCCAGAAAGGTATAGATTAGTTCCCTGTGCCCAAGACTGATCAGATTGCCCAGTTTGGGGATCCTTTCATCCGTCCGGTTCAGAAAGATGCCTTCCGGTTTGGTTGTGGACTGGACGGCAAGGTTCTTGCCCTCCAGATCACTTAGTTTATAGATATCACTGCTCTCATTTACAGCAACTACCTGGCGGCTTGCTATGTAAGGTCCTGCCCAGCGGTAATCGTCAAGGCGTCCTTCCATGGAAAAACAGCCCATAATACAGTCGATTTCTCCGCTTTCTACCAGTTCTTTTTTCTTCTCCCAGTTGATCTGGACAACATCCACCTGATAACCCATTCTTTTAAAAGCTTCTGTAGCCAGTTCCACATCAATTCCTGTGGGAATCCCATCTTCATTCAGATAATTGTATGGCGGATAACTGTCACTGCCCAAGGTGATAACGGGCTTTTCTCTTTCTTTTTTAGTAACATCTGCATTTTTGCACCCTGCCAGGGCAGTTGCTAAAATTCCCACAAGCAGAATGCCTGCAATCACTCTTTTTCCTTTCATCTTTTCTCCATTCCTGCTGTTCTTCTCTATTTTCCATCAAAATTTAACCGAATCATGTAAGTCCCCTGCGGAGGTTGCGAATATCCGCTTGAAGACAAAAAAAAGTTCCTTGTAAAAAATTTTTACAGGAACTTTTTCCATAATGCCCATTTAACATTTACCTTTTTTATTACTGAGGCATGATGCAACCGGCTGGCATGGCCAGATTTCAATCTGACTTTAGCTCCTTCTGGCTTTGCGCCCCGGCTTTTCAACCGGTTTGCCAATAAATGCCATAAAAAATTATTTTTATTATAGCACTCATACTATATCATGTCTATAAGAAAATATGTTACTGTTCACAGCAACACCCTTCGCGGGATATTGCCAGTGAACAGTAACGAAAATATACCTCTTAACATACAAATCCAGCTTCCCATCAAAACTTAAGAGAAATTTACCGGAATGAAACTCCTTCATCAACCGGCCATGATTTTCTAAGTGCCCCATAGGAGATCAGAAAATTCGCAAGCCATCCGGCCGGTACAGCAAGCCAGACAAATGCAATTCCATAACGCGGTGCAAAAATCAAGGCAACTGACAGCCGAATGGCAAGGTTTACCATATTGGCAATGAGAAACGGCCGCATAATTCCAAGTCCACGAAGAACTCCATCTGTTGCCATCTTAATACCCATAAAAATAAAGAAATATCCCAGCCATTTCATATAATCCCCGGACACCTGATATGCCAGAGCGGTTCCATCTTTTCCAAGGAATAAGGAAGAAATTGGGGTGTGCAGTGTTTCAATGACTATGAAAGCAAGGACTGCGAAACACAGGTCCAACACCAGTGCAGCATGGTATCCTTTTTTGATACGTTCAATTTTCTTTGCTCCAAGATTCTGGGAAACATAGGGCGAAACCGCATTTCCAATGGATACAAATATCAGTGAAAAAACATTCTCTACTCTCATGGTTGCCGCATAACCTGCCAGCGCCTGTGTACCGAAGGGATTTACAACCGCCTGTACGATCATCATACCAATTGACACTGTGGATTGCTGAAGAACCGATGGTACTGCAATACGAAGCATGGAATGTAACTCCTGCCTGTCAAACCAGTTAAAGCGGCTTTTATATCGACGCATCCGGTTAAAGAAAATCAAAAGCGAAAACACTGCGGAAATCCCCTGCGCAATGAGAGTTGCAAGGGCGGCACCGAACACACCCAGCCCTAAACCTGCCACCATCCAAAGATCCATAACAATATTCAAAACAGAAGAAAATATCAAAAGGCCCAACGGAATCTTCGATTCACCGATGGAATTGAACATCGTTGAAAGGATATTGTACATAAACAGAAAGGGAAATCCCACAAAATAAACACGCAGATACAGTACTGCTTCATCCAGTATGTCAGCAGGTGTTTGTAATAAACTCATCATAAAATGAGAAAAGCCAAAGCCAAAAACCCCCAGAAGTATACTCAGAATCAGAAAGCTGATCAACGATGTTGACACAATTGTTTTCATTTTGCTATAATTCTGGGCTCCAAAATAGCGGCTTACAAGTACACCTGCTCCTACACCTGCACCCAATGCTACACAGATGAATACATTGGTCAAAGCAGCACAGGCTCCAACTGCCGCAAGTGCAGAGGATCCCACAAACTGACCGACGATAATGGAATCAGCCATATTATATACTTGTTGAAAGAAGCTGCCCAGAATCATAGGCATTGCAAAAACAGTCAGTGCTTTAAGAGGGGCATCTGTGATTAAATATTCATCTCTTGACATTCTCATTTTCCTCCATCAATTCCTGCTTTTTATCCGAAATCACGATTGTATTTTCAAAATGTAAGTTTAAGTTTTCGTTACGCAATAATTATATGTAGTTACAGCAAATAAGTCAAGCTGCTGTTTACTTTTAGTAATATAAATGATATGATATTTGATATTGAAAAAAAACTGCTATCAGATGGATATTATTTTATATTATTTTACAGGAGGGAACTTATGTATCTGGACGGTTTAGATGAAATGGATCAGAAAATTATCCGGCTGCTTATAGAAAATGCACGTATCTCCTACTCTGATATTGGTGAAGAAACCGGTATTTCCAGAGTGGCAGTAAAAGCCCGTATCCAGGCTTTGGAGAAAAGAGGCGTAATCGAAGAATATACAACAATTATTAATCCTCAGAAAATCAGTGGTGCTGTATCATGCTATTTTGAAATTGAAACAAAACCGGAGTACCTGTCGCAGGTAACAGATATATTGTACAAAAATGATACAGTCACTCAGATTTACCGTGTCACAGGAAGAGACAAGCTTCATGTACATGCAGTTGCTTCATCAGGTGATGAAATGGAATACTTCCTGCACAATGTCATTGATACACTGCCTGGCATTATCAGCTGCAGTTGCAATATGATCTTATCACGCATTAAAGATATTAAAGGATTACGGCTATAAAAGTCAGAAGCTGCAACCAACCTTGATCCATACAGTCATGTCACCCTGCCAAAGTGAATTAAATATAACGCTCCCAGCCACTTTTTGACTTCAACAGTTTGCTCTTCCTGAAACGCCTCGCAGCTTTTCAAAACTCCTTTGGAGATTTAAAACAGGATATGCAGTTCCGCAGATATTTAAGCAAAGGAAATGCAAATGTTCTTGCAAAGAGTACGTTGCTTGCCACGGCAAGCAACATAAACAAACTACATAATAAGATTCAAAATGGAAACAACGGAACACGTTTATTTTCGATAAAAAGTGCCTGAATTTTGACTTATCAAAACAATTTTTCAAGCCATCAAAAATGGCTTCAGACTGTAGACAAACTTGGTGTTGGGGATTATGCCCAGCACCAAGTTTGTCTACAGTCTGAATAGATGAATCATTTCATCTATTAGGCTTATACCATATATCTTCTGTATTTGTCAAGCTGTTACTATAATTTAAAACCTTCTCACCATTTTTTCAGTTACTGTTCACTCTGTTCCTAGTAATATACTTTGTGATCACATGAAAATCAGTTACAGCCAGCTTTCCAGAACATCATTCAGCTTATTCATATCCAGCGGTTTTGCGATATGTCCATTCATGCCTGTATTTTTGGCCAGTTGTACATCTTCTGCAAAAGCATTGGCAGTCATGGCAACAATCGGCAGTTTTCCCTGTTCACCCGGAAGGCTCCTGATTGCTGCGGTTGCCTCATAACCATTCATGACAGGCATTTGGATATCCATAAAAACAAGATCATACAAGTCTTTCGGAGAAGCTTCTACTTTTTCAACTGCAATTTTTCCATTTTCTGCCGTTTCCACTTCTGCCCCTGTCATCTGCAGAATTTCAACAGCAATTTCTCTGTTCAATTCATTATCCTCAACCAGAAGAATCCTTTTTCCCGTGTAATCTGCTTCAGACAGCTCCTCCAGATAATTTCTTGCTGTTTTTTCTTTTCTGCCAGAAGTAAACTGCCGCAGTGTAGCCGTCAGCCGAGAACGGAACAGCGGTTTTGCAATAAAAGCATCTATGCCCGCCGCCTTTGCTTCTTCTTCGATCTCGCTAAATTCATAAGATGTCAGTACAATGATGGTGATTTCTTTACCTATTCGTTTCCGGATCTGTCTGGCTGTTTCTATGCCATCCATATCCGGCATCTTCCAGTCTAAAATAACAGCAAAGTAATCATTTTTTAGCTCATGACGTGCATAACAGCGCTCAACGGCTTCTCTGCCGGAGAGAACCCATTCGCCTGCAATACCGATTTCCTTCAGTGTGGCAACTGTACTTTCACAGCATGTCCTATCATCGTCCACAACCAGAACCGGCAGATTCATCAGATCTCTGTCCTGTTCTTTTTCTTTTTCCTGAAGCTCCAGATAAATTGTTACTGTAATTTTAGTTCCCTTGTGTAAGGTACTGTCCACTTTAATAGTGCCATTCATCAGATTCACAATATTTCTGCTGATTGCCATTCCCAGACCAGTTCCCTGAACCTTGGTTGTCCGGTGGTCATCTGCGCGGCTGAAAGGATCAAACATGATTTTCTGAAATTCCGGTGACATACCGATCCCATTATCCTCAATCGAAAATTCATAGCATCCAAGTTCCGAAAATCCATTTGGCTTTTCCTCTATAGAAAAAATAATATTCCCGCCATCCGGTGTATACTTAATTGCATTGCTCATCAGATTCACAAACACCTGCTGGATTCTCAAGCTGTCACCACAGACATCCTCGTGTTCAATGTGATTGATGTGTATATCAAAATTGTGTTTATGTTCATCCAGTGCCGGTTTCGTAAGCGTAATAAGATTATCCACCAGCTCTGACAGGTTGAAATCTTCCTGTGCCAGCGTCATTTTTCCGCTTTCAATACGTGCCATATCCAGCACTTCATTGATCAGCCCCAGCAGATGACGGCTTGATTCTGTAATCTTACTGAGACATTCAATAACTCTATCCTGACTCTCAATATTTGCTCCTGCGATTGCAGTCAGACCCACAATGGCATTCATCGGTGTCCGGATATCATGGGACATATTGGAAAGAAATTCTGTTTTCGCACGATTTGCATTTTCTGCGGACCGGTAAGCCTCTTTCAGTG